>Ga0209090_10000898_pt1 | contig 19043 bp, 24 predicted proteins | sample ArcticOcean_MG_C_9_FD_187432 | JGI IMG/M metagenome (GOLD analysis project Ga0209090, IMG submission 187432) | Marine microbial communities from western Arctic Ocean - ArcticOcean_MG_CB2_152 (SPAdes) (version 2) | ecosystem: Environmental > Aquatic > Marine > Oceanic | place: Arctic Ocean... | reverse complement strand
GATAAACACCACGTTTTGCAGTTGGAGCCTCCATGGACCAAACCCGATCTTTTAAAAGTAATGACATCTGTTTTCTATGAGTAGAATTTAGTTAAAAACGTTATCAGTCATCATCTTGAGGGCAAGTGAGTTCTCGTAGTTCAGTGTATTTTTTTTCCATGGCATTTGCATGAACTAAAACAGAAGACACATCATAGGAATCTTTAGAAAAATACCAACGAATTGGAGCCCAATGTCCAATTCCATCCATATCGTGAATCATACCTTTATCAGCCTTAACTTTTAGATTTTCATCAATCGATGTCTCTTTAATTTCTAGTCCGCGCTTAGTTTTATCTTCAAGTACTAGAGCAGTATTACCATCTTTGATAAAATAGAAAGAACCTTTCTCAAGAATTGGAAGATCTAAAAGCAATTTATTTTTCCACAGGATTACCTATCATATTACCCCATTCAGTCCAGGAGCCATCATAGTTTCTTACCTTTGGATATCCAAGTAGATATTTCAAAACAAACCAACTGTGAGATGAACGTTCACCAATTCTACAATAACAAATTACATCTTTATCTGGAGTTACACCTTTTTGTTCATAATTTTGTTTTAATTCTTCAACTCCTTTGAAGGTACCATCAGCATCATTAACTGCAGTTGCCCATGGAATATTATTTGCGTTAGGAATATGTCCACCTCTTTGTGCATGTTCCGTAGGATATTCTGGAGGAGCTGTAATTTGACCAGAAAATTCAGCAGGAGATCGTACATCAACCATTACAGTATCTTCTTTCCCAATTCCTCTACTTACATCAAATAGATATGCACGTAATCCCTCATCTGGAGGTTGTCCAATGTATTGTGATGGTGCAATTTGTGGTTCATCAGTTGTATAATCACGACTTTCTAATTCCCACTTTTTTCTTCCACCATTCATAATCTTTAGATTTTCATGTCCATAAATTTTGAAAACCCAGAAAACAAATGCTGCAAACCAATTATTAAAATCACCATAAAGAATTACTTCAGTATCAGCAGTAATTCCATTTTTAGACATTAATGCCTCAAATTCTTTTTTACCAATTATATCTCGAGTTACAGGATCATTGATATCACGCTTCCACCAAATTAAACTTGAACCATTAATGTGACCTTTTTGATAACCATTAACAGGATCATAATCAACTTCAACTAATTTCCTATTTTCGTTTGGAGGATTTTGAGACAACCATTCAGTATCAACTAAAACTTCAGGATGTGCGTAACTCATAATTTTATGAGTTCATGTTCATACTTAATTGTTTTTACAGACGTGCGTAAAAATATCATTTTTATGTAAATACAATTCAAAAGAACTTACTTGAAACTAGAAAATGTCGCAGTAGTAAGCAAAGTTGGAAATAAAGATTCAGAAAAGGCTGCAATAGATGTTGCAAAAAAATTACTAGCAACAAAAGCAACAGTGTACACAATTTCGCCAGTTAGCGTGGAAGGTACAAAACAAATTGAAACACTTGAAGAAATTAAGAAGGTCAAATTAGATCTAGTAGTTACATTAGGGGGAGATGGAACAACACTTCGAGTTTTTAGAAATTTAGAAAATGAAACACCGATTTTAACAATTAATGTTGGAGGTAATAGAGGAATTTTAGCAGAAATTACAATTGAAGAAATTGATGAAGCAATAAAAGATATTTTAGAAGATAGGTTTTTCCTAGATAAAAGAACCAGAGTAACTGCATCGTGTGGAGGAAAAGAATTTCCACCTGCATTAAATGAAATTTACATTAGCAGGGCAAACTTAACTAAAACTGCAGAAATTGAAATTAAATTTCAAAATGATACAGTAAAACAAAAAATGGATGGGGTAATCATTGCAACACCTAGTGGATCAACGGGTCATTCATTTTCATTAGGTGGTCCAATATTACACGAAAGTTTAGATGTTTTAATCATCACACCAGTTGCACCAGTTTACAGATTAGCATCATTAGTTGTTCCAGATGAAAAAATTGAAATTATTTGTTCTCAAGATTGTAATATTGCAGTAGATGCACAAGTTGTAAAATCTGCAGGATACGAAGAACCAATAATTATTAAAAAATACAAAAGCCCAGCAGTTTTCATTAGATTGAAAAAAAGAGGGTTAAGACAAATGAGTAAACTTGGATTTTAGAATTTTAGACGCTAGTGCATTTTATGCAGGAGTCCCATTTAGATCATCTGAAGATTACTACACTACATCTCTAGTTTATGATGAGATACAGCATATTAAGAAAAATCATGATGCACTTGGGATATTACTTGAGACAAACAGGCTGAAAATTAGAGAACCAGATGGGCAATCAACTCAGGCTGCAATTAAAGCAGCAAAAAATACAGGAGATTTTCCACAATTATCAAAACAAGATATTTCAATTATTGCATTAGGGATAGAAACAAAAGGGCAAATCATTACAGATGATTTTGCAATTTCTAATGTTGCTAAAAATATAGGATTAAACATTGTACCAATCATGACAAAAGGAATCAAAGATGTAGGAAAATGGATTCACTATTGTCCAGGATGTAAAGCAAGTTATCAAAATGGAAAAGAGTGTTCTATTTGTGGAACTGCATTAAAGAGAAAATTACTCAAAGAATAATTGTAAAAAAATTATTGTTGTGAGATATAAAATACAACACTAACATTAGTTGTGATCTCTTCATCACCAGACATAATTGGTGCAGATTTCATAGAGGATTCTGCAAATCCATCAAATGATGTACGCATTGGACCATCATAGTAAGGCACCACATTATCATGTATAATAACAGATTTTACTCCAACAATTTTTTGTTTTAATGGTACAAGTGCTTTTTCTGCTTTTTGAGTTGCATTATTTATTGCATCAGCAATCAAATTATCACTAATTTTTTGTAACTTATCATCAGATAATTGAAATGAAACATTGTCAATACGATTTGCTCCAGAAGAAACTGCAGCGTCAATAATATCCCCAGCAGAATCAATTTTTTCAGTTTGGATTGATAAAATATTTGAAACACGATATCCATTTAGAATTTGTTGCCAATTTCCATCAGTATCTTTTATGCTATCATATAATGGATAAATTGAAAAATTGGATGTTTGAATATCGTCTTCAGAAATTCCAGAATTAGATAATGAGGAGATTACAGAATTTAATGAATTAGAATTTTGAGATAGAGACTCATTAGCAGTTTTGGCTTCAGATTCAACTCCAAGCACAATAATTAAAGTATCAGGATTTGAAGAGGCTGTAGCACTGCCAGAAACAGAGATTGTTTGTTCAGAAGGATCATATTTTTTCAGCCACTCATAAATTAATGCATCAGGAATCTCATCTTCAACAATTTGAGATTCAACTTGGTTTTCACTTTGAGTTAAAGTTACAGCAAAGGCTAAAACAAATACAACACCAATAATTACTGCGATATTAACACGATTATCCATAAATTTTCTTAAAATGTATAGTATAAAAATTCATGAAATAAAATGGCAGTAATAATTATGTCAGTGTCTTTTGAGTACTTTCTTTTTGAAGTTTATTTTTAGTAGTTAACATATTTTTAATTTTTTTTGCACGAGCTTCACCTAACCCTTCAACTTTGGCTAATTCAGAAGTTGTTGCACTAAAAACTTTCAACGGAGTACCAAATTTTTCAAGCATTCGAACTGCAAATTTTTCACCAATTCCAGGTAAACTACAAAGAGTAGATAGTTGCTGAGTTTCTAAATTAGATGATTTTTTAATTTTTTTCAGATATGGTCCTGTAGGTCCATCTTTTCTAGAACACATTGAAACTAATAATTTTACAGTATGAGATGCACTAGGAGTTGGAATTATTGGAATTTTAAATTCAAGTGCAACTCTAGAGAGGGCACCATAGAAAACTAGAGGGTTGTCAGCAATTTCTTCAATTTCATCAACGTTGCCTTCAACCAAAACAATAGGATGTTCAAAGTGTTCTTTGAGTCTAGTACATTGATCATAAAGCCTTCCATCAAAAACTGAAGCCATCAAATCTTTGATACTTTTTCTTTCAACAATAGTTTCAGGTGCAACAATATAATCTCCAATAGGAAGTGTTTTCATTTCAACTGCCATACCAACAGCTTTTAGTAATTCAGGAATTCCACTTTTCCTCTCTCGTTCATCGACAATAATTCGAAGGTCTTCTAATTTCACAAATACCATTTGTAATGAATTGTTAATATCTTATATGAAATATGCTATAGGAATTATTTTCTAGGATTATCTTCAGTTGTTGCAGGAGGTGGAGGAGTAGCACCACTTTTCATCATTTCAGTGATTTTTGCTTCTTGTTCTTTGAGAGAATCTTTTACACGAACCTCTTGTTTCTCAAGAACCGTTGATCTAGTTTTTGCTAATTCAACTTTTTCCTCTAATTCATCAATTAGTATTTTTTTTGTAGATTTAATTAAAACAGTTCCAGCTTGTTTAAAGACAGAATCATCATCAGCAATTTTCTTTAGTTCTTCAAGTGCTTTTTCAGTTTCTGCTTTTTCCATTTCAAGATGTTGTCTTTGAGTCATAATAGATTGTAAATTTTGTTGAGATTGTTGTAATTTCATAATTTGTTCTTGAAGCCATGGGGGCATTTGTGGAGCAGACATAACTAAACAAAAATTTAAACTGATTATATCTTTACCGATTCAATTGTATCATAACTAGCTTGAATAAGTCTAAGCGTTGAATTTAGATTTGCTCTTAGATGTGCAATTTGATCAGTTTCAACAGAAATTACAAGTTTTTTATCTAATTTTATTTTAGTTTTAACAGGATTTTCAGGATAAAATTCATTATCAGTATTTACAGAATCATAAATTGCAGTTGTTTTATCTTTAGCATCTACAGTGATTTTTGCACTATAGTTTAATGTCATATGCAGTTCCAGCTACTTTATAGGTACATTTTTTACAAGACCAAATTCCAACAGCATCTCTGCCAAATGTCTGTGAACCACATTCTGGACAATTTCTTTTTTGTTTTAATGTAAAGTGCACTTTTGTGTATTGTTTTCTAAGTTTAATTCCGTAACGTGCACCTAAACCTTTTAGAGATTTTTTTGCTTTAGCCATTTTGTTGATACTCCTGTTGTGCAGATTTTATTTGTTCTCTAATTTTTGCACCGACTTTAACAGACATGTCACCACACTCATTGATTTCTTCTTGTGTAAATCCATCACTACCGCCTTTTTGTAAAGCACAGATGTTACCATCAGAATCAGTAGTTATTGTAACTCTACAATCCATACTAGCCCATTCATCACCATTAGGATCAACTACAATATTATTTCCAATTTTTCCCATTGTTACAGATACAGGGATTGTGCTTACAGGTAATTGTTTTTCTCCACCTTCAACAACTGAAGGTTGGTCATCAACCATCTCCCATGTTGGAGTTTTTGATGTAAGTAAAGCAGCAGTTGCAGCATAAGAGCATGCATCAAATAAGTTACCATCATAATCAATTACCACAATATCGGCAAATACACCAACTACAGATTTGTCTTTTTCAATTACTAACTGAGTAACATCAACCATATGACTTTCTCTAATTCCTCTATCAACAACTCTTGCCAATTCAATTACATGAGGTTGTGGAGGACCAGTTTCAACAGTAGGATGTGAAAGTGGTAAAAGTTCAGCAGTACACATGAAAAGTCCTTTATCACCAGTATCTGGGAAAGGTCTATCTGGTTGGATTTTTACTCCACATAAAACTTCGGTATCACCAAGTCGCACTTTTGCTGAACCGTTTGCTTTAGGAATTGCGTTAATTTCAATTGAGATTTCTCTTGGCTCATCTAATGCTCTTCCGTCAATTCTTTTTCCTTGTTCTAGTAATTCAAGAATTTGTGTCTTTTTTAATTGATCAATAACAGAAACAGTAGCCATATCTAATCGCCCCTATTTCCAAAATATTTGTCATGTAGTGCTTTCTTTTGAAGTTCATAAACAATTTCACATCCTTTAACTCCAACATCTACACATTTTTTATATTCTTCAGGAGTTAAAACACCATCTAATTGTAATAATGTAATTTTCTTAAGACTTGGCATATATCCAATTGGCATATCTGCTTGACCTGCTTGGTCTTCTTCATTGTTAACATCAAGAATAATAGTATCTGCAACTTTACCTGATGCAATTGCTGCAACCATATCTCTCATTGGAATACCAGCATCAGCTAATGCTACAGATGCTGCAGTAAGTGCAGCACATCTAGTTCCACCATCAGCTTGTAAAACTTCAATAAATACATCAACAGCAGTTCTTGGGAATTTTTCTAACATAACAGCAGGTTCTAATGCTTCTTTGATTACTTTGGAAATTTCAATTTCTCTTCTTGAAGGTGCTGGTCTTTTTCTTTCATCAACAGAGAATGGTTCCATGTGATATCTAACTCTTAAAATTCCAGTATCAGTATTTGACATGTGTTTTGGATGGACATCCCTTGGTCCAAATACACCAACTAAAATTTTGTTATCACCAAATTCAATGTAAGCAGAGCCATCAGCGTTTTTTAATCCACCAGCTCTAATCATAATTTTTCGTGGTTCGTCTATTTTACGTCCATCACAGCGAATGCCGTTCTTGTCCAATAGGACCATGGTTGCATCTCTTCCACCCATTATGATTCATCCTTTACATCTAACATGTCTTTAATCAAATCCGTTAAATTAGCAATATGTGCTTTTTCATTAACCATTTCAATAGCCTTTTTGGCTTTAGATAACCCTTCAGGAGTTTCACATGAAACTACAACCCAGCCATTTTGACCAATTGTTATTGCTGCATTTGTACCAATTTCAATCATCTGGATCATACTACCTTTCTTACCAATTAAACGTGGAACTTTACTTGTTGAAATTTTCACCAATACACCGTCATCAATTTTACCCAAGTCCCTATCAGAGATGGTTATGAGAGGATCTCTTGTTCTATCAAAGTTAGCAATTCTAGCAGCTACAAGATCTCCTGTTTTGAGTTTACTTGAAAGTTCATCAGCATGAGTAGAAAAATCTCGTCCAAATACATCCATTGCGGGTAAAAATCCAACATAACATGAATTGATATCCAATTCCCAAGATAATGAAGTATGAGAAACAACTTTACCAATTACAAGATCATTAATTTTAGGAAGATATTTTCCAGTTAAAGGAATAACTTTAACAGAATCCTCATAAATTTCAGAAATACCAACTGCTGTAGCAATTATGTTATTTCCTTCAAGTATAACATTTTGTTCAGGTCTAAAAGGTCCACTAGTAACTATATCACCAGGAATAACGTATTTTCGCCTATCTGCCATTATTTCATTACCTCGACAGTAGCAGAACCCTTTGTAATAGAACCTAATCTGTCAATCACATTTGGCCTTGCTGCTGCGGGTATTTCAAGTATTGCTTTTAATGAACCATTATTTTGCCATTCTTCCTTTTTTAGAGAACCAACAGATTTCAAAACTGAATAAGATTGAGAAGCATATTGTGCAGGTATTAGAATTTCTAATTGTAAATTTTCAGATTTTAATGCAATTATTGAGCGCAATTTATCAACAATATCATTTACTTGCACTTCAACATTTTTCTGAGGATCAATTGAAACACGACCGTCTTTCATTGCCAATTCAATTCGTAATGGAGGATGAGGCAAATGGGTTTTGGGATCGACATATGTTTTAGCAATGAATTCGACGATCTGTTTTCTTTTTTGTTCAACTATTTTTCTTCTTTGATCGGTTGTAAGATTTAGATCACCTTTCTCAAACATTATTTGAGCAATTTCAGTTTTATCTTCAGTTTTAAAAGCAGTAAGTAATTTTTCGGTAGATGGTTTTGTACCTTTTCCATAATCAGTGTAAATTTCATCAGATATCAAAACAGATGAAATATCTTTTTTCTTACCAAGTTTATAATCCAAAGCAGGATCAGGTTTAACTAAAATTTCAAATTTTTCACCTTCAAAAGAATATCGAACTAATGTAGCATCAGCCATGTCTAAAATACATATTATAATTTGGTATTTATCTATACGTAAAACTAGCTAGATTTTTATGTGCACTTTGATGATTTTCAACAAGATTTGTCATCATTAGACGTAATTAGCAAAGATTCTGAAAAAATAGCTATAAAGCTAAAAGGGGTTCCATTGCAATATGCAAATGCACTGAGACGGGTATGTTTAAACGGAGTTCCAGTTTTTGCAATTGATACAGTAGATATTATTCAAAATACATCAGTACTACCAGATGAAGGATTAGCACACAGATTAGGATTAATTCCACTAAAAACAGACTTGAAAAGATTCAATGAACCATCAAAATGTGATTGTCAAAGTGAATCAGGTTGTTCAAACTGTAAAGTTCTATTAGTTTTAGATTCTGGAGAAGCAGAGGAAAGCAGATCAGTATTATCCAGTGAATTATCATCTGAAGATGAGACAGTAAAGCCAACTTCAGATAAAATTCCAATTGTTCAATTAGCTCCAGGTCAACAAATCAAAATTGAATGCTATGCAAGATTAGGACGTGGAACAGAACATGCAAAATGGAACTCATCAAACTTGGCAACTCTTACAGATACGAACAAAGATGATGAGAAAATTCTCACAGTAGAGTCAACAGGGGCATTAAATCCGGAACAAATTGTTCTTGAAGGGGTAGAAGAAGTAAGTAGAAGAGTTGTTGAATTCAAAGACATGATCAACAATATTGAAGCATAATACAAGCATAGACATTATATTTGGGTTTTAAGCCGGATTATTCACATGACTAATCAAGTTGTTATACGCATGGCAAGCGATCTCAAAAAAGCATCAGCAAAAAATGATGCTCCAATTTGGGGGAAACTAGCAGAATATGCACTAAAACCATCAATTGCAAGAAGGGATATCAACTTGAATAGAATCAGTCAATTAACTAAAGAAAATGATACCGTGGTATTTCCAGGTAAAGTTCTAGGAACAGGAAACGTATCACATAAAATTACATTATGTTCATTTTCAATTTCAAATGCTGCAGCAGCCAAAGTATTAGAAAATGGTGGAAAATTAATTTCACATACAGATTTAATCAAACAAAACCCTACAGGCAAAGGAGTTGTACTACTTGGCTAATGGAAGAATCAACAGACCTGCTGGAAGAAATTCAAATACGTCTAAACAAGAAATAGTAATTAGAACAGATAGGCCGGTTGTAGTAGATGGAACAAACCACATTGCAGGTAGATTAGCATCAAATGTTGCAAAATTACTATTACAAGGACAAAGAGTTACAGTTGTAAATTGTGAGAAAATTATGATGAGTGGAACAAGAGCAAATCAAATTAAAGAATATAGAGAATTTTTAGAAATTAACAGTATTATCAATTACAAACACGGACCTGTCCACTACAGAAGACCTGATACAATTATTGCAAAAATGATTCGTCAAATGTTACCATTTGATAGAAAACCATCAGGTAAAACAGCATATGCAAGACTTCGAACTTACATTGGTGCACCAAATGATACAAAACCAATTAAAAAAATTCAATTTGAAAAAGCATTAATCACAAGAGAAGCATCTAATTATACATCAATAGCAGAGATATGCAGAGTAATAGGATGGACTGAATAATGATTCCAAAAACTGAAATTTATTTTGCAACTAGAAAAACTGCAAGTGCACACGTATACATCACAAAAGGTGTTGGCAAAGTTAGAATTAACAATGTTCCAGTAGAGATGATACCACAAGAAACTGCTCGTGAAGTTATTTTGGCACCACTTGAAATTACAGGGGACTTGAGAGATAAAATCGATATTTCAGTCAGAGTAAGAGGAGGGGGTTTCATGGGACAAGCCAGTGCAATTGCAACTGGGATCACTAGAGCACTCATAGGTTGGACAAAATCTAAAAAAGAGCCAAAGGATCACCCATTCCCAAAATCAACTAGAGAAGACCTCAGAAAACGAATTGATGATTTTGATAAATATCTAGTAAGCGGAGATGCCAGACAAAAAGAACCAAAGAAATTTGGCGGACCTGGTGCAAGAAGAAGAAAGCAGAAATCATACCGTTAGACCGTGAAAGCCATAATTTTAGCAGGCGGTAAGGGGACTCGAGGAAAACCATATACGGAATATTTTCCAAAAGCAATGAATCCAATTAATGGAAAACCAATGATAGATTATGTTGTAAGATATCTAAAATCATTTAATTTCATAAAAGAAGTGATCATAATATCAGATTACAATGGTTTAGGAGGCCAAATTAAAAACTACTATGGAGATAGAAAAGATATCAAATTCATCCAAGATTCACAAAGTGGAACTGGAGGAGATTTACTTCATATTGAAAAAGAACTTAAAAATGAATCAGAATTTTTACTATGGTTTGTAGATAATTTATGTGCAGTAGATGTAAAGAAGATGAGAGAAACATTCAAAGAAAAAAATAGTTTTGCATGTATTGCAACCAGAACAAAAAGAAAAGAAGAAACAGGTTTTGCAATTGTAGAGGATGGAATAATTAAAGAATTCAAAGAAAAACCAGTAATGAAATTGCAATTATCAGAATGTCTAGGAATTTACATGTTAAGAAAAGAAATTATTCAAAAAATAAAGAAGAAAAAACAAAAACAAGTTAATCTTTCATATGATATCTTACAGGAATTATCCAAAGAAGGAAAAGTCAGTGCTTATGATATAGCAGATAAAGAGTGGGTTGATGCAGAATCACCAATGATTTTAGAGAGAAACAAGAAATTGGTAACGAAAATCATAAAACAGATGGGACTGTAGATTTTTCTTCAAATTCAGATATTTTATCTTCAAATTGAAAAGTTTGTGCAATATCATCCAAGCCTTCTAAGAGAATTTTTTTCTTATGAGAATTAATTTCAAATGATATATCTTCAGAAGAAGTTTTAATTATTTGATTTTCTAAATCTATCTCAATTGGACTAGTTTCTTGCAATAACTTTTCAACGATCTGGGATTCTAATGAAATTGGTAAAATTCCATTTTTGAAACAATTACTAAAAAAAATATCTGCAAAAGATGATGAAATAATTACAGAAAACCCATAATCATCCAAAGCCCAAACAGCATGTTCTCTACTAGAGCCACATCCAAAATTATCACCAGCAACTAGAATTTTTGAACCATCATACTTTGGATCATTTAAGATAAAATCAGATTTCATATTTTCATTCTCATCATATCTCCAATTAAAAAATAAAAATTTTCCAAATCCAGATTTTTGAACTAATTTTAGAAATTGTTTTGGGATAATTTGATCAGTATCTACATTTACTTTATCAAGTGGGGTAACGATGCTTTTTACATTTTCAAATGGTTCCATGTTAATTCAAATCCAATTTCCTTACATCTACAAAATGACCATTAATTGCTGCAGCTGCAGCCATTACAGGGCTAACTAAATGAGTTCTACCACCATTGCCTTGTCTACCTTCAAAATTTCTATTTGATGTACTAGCACATCTTTCACCTGGAGACAAAATATCAGGATTCATACCTAAACACATGCTACATCCAGCCTCTCGCCATTCAAAATTGGCATCAATGAAGATTTTATCTAATCCCATTTCTTCAGCTTGTCTTTTTACCATTTGAGAACCTGGAACCACCATAGCATTAACACTTGATGCAACTTTTTGTCCTTGAATAATTTTTGAAGCCTCAATAAGATCTTCTAGTCTTGCATTAGTACAAGATCCAATAAACACCCTATCAATTTTAATATCTTCAATCATAGTTCCAGATTTAAGATCCATATATTCAAGGGCTTTTTCAGCTCCCTTCTTTTGATTAGCATCACCATTAGAATATTCATCAGGGGATGGAATTGGCTCATCTACATCACAAGTCATTCCAGGATTGGTTCCCCAACTTACTTGAGGGGCAATATCATTAATGTCTAAAATAAATTGTTTATCAAAGGTTGCATCAGAGTCTGTTTTGAGAGTATCTTTCCAAGAATCTACAAGGGATTCATAATTTTTTGGAGTGTATTCTCTATCCCGTAAATAATCAAAAGTTTTTTGATCAGGTGCAATTAATCCTGCACGAGCTCCTCCCTCAATAGACATATTACAAATTGTCATTCTTTCATCCATAGAAAGATCATTGATTCCTTCTCCACGATATTCAATAACAGTACCAGTTCCACCAGCAGTTCCAATGTTTTTGATAATTGATAAAATAATATCTTTTGCAGTTACAGCATGAGGATTACTTCTTTTTCCTTCAACTCTAACTTCAAATGTTTTTGGTTTTTCTAACCATAACGTTTGAGATGCCAATACATGTTCAACTTCACTAGTTCCAATTCCCAATGCTAATGCACCAAATGCTCCATGAGTTGAAGTATGGCTATCACCACAAACAATAGTAGAACCAGGCAAAGTTATGCCTAATTGAGGGCCTATAACATGTACAATTCCCTGATTTGGGCTGTTAATATCAAATAATTTAATTCCAAAATCTTTGCAATTAGTTTCAAGGGTTTTAATTTGAACAGCAGAAGTTTGATCCAATATTGGTAAAGAACGGTCACTGGTTGGAACATTATGATCCATTGTAGCAATTGTCAAATCAGGACGTCTGACTTTTCTGTTATTCATACGTAAACCATCAAATGCTTGAGGAGATGTTACCTCATGTACAAGATGTCTATCAATGTAAATTAAATCTGGTTCATTTTGTTTTGTAACAACAATATGAGACTCCCAAATTTTTTCAAAAAGTGTTTTACCCATTTTAATCCTGATCTGGTTTATACTTGAATAATCCGCCGGCTGCAATTATTTTTCCAATAATTTCAGAGAATGGTTTCATTTTGTATGTTTGATTTTTTGTGATATTTTTTATTTCATTTTTTGAAACATCAATATCAATTTCATCACCTTCAGAAATTCCATCATATGCATCTTGATCAATTTCAATAGGTAACAAAAATGCACCATCTACAGAATTTCGATAAAAAATTCTTGCAAAAGATAAAGCAAGAATTGCTTTTACCCCACAATGAGATAATGCAATAGGAGCATGTTCACGAGATGAACCACATCCAAAATTCTTTCCAGATAAAATAAAATCACCTTCTTTTACTTTAGAATGAAAATCAGGATCTAATCCCTCCATGGCATGGGTTGCAAGTTCGGCATAATCGTGTACTTTGAGATATTGACCAGGGATTATTACATCAGTGTCAATATTATCACGAGCATATTTTATTATATTTCCCTTCATATCAAATCCCTTGGGTCAGTAATTTTTCCAGTAACTGCAGAGGCTGCTGCAACCATTGGAGATGCAAGATAAGTTTGAGATTCAACATGACCCATTCTGCCTGGGAAATTTCTATTAGTGGTACTAATACAGATTTCATCTTTTGCCAATACTCCCATGTGGGCACCACAGCAGGCACCGCAAGTAGGTGGACCAACTGTAGCACCAGCATCTAAGAAAATTTTCAAAAGACCATTTTCCATAGCACGTTGATAAATTGAGATTGCTGCTGGTAAAATTTCAGTTCTAATCTTTACTTTTCTTCCTTTGAGAATTTTTGCTGCAGCTTCCAAATCTTCGTATTTTGCACCAGTACAAGAACCAATGTATGATTTATCTAATTCAACAGAAGGAGCTTCACTTACAACACATGTATTATCAGGTGAGAATGGTTTTGCAATTATTGGTTCCATTTCAGAACTTTCAAATTCAAATATTTTAGAATATTCGGCATCAGAATCACCAGTAACTAAATTAAGATCAGTAGCACCTCTTTGAGAAAGATAGTCAACTACTTTTTGATCAGGTTCTACAATTCCGTTTTTAGCTCCTGCTTCAGTTGTCATGTTACATAATGTCAATCTACTTTCAATAGACATTTCATCAATTCCACTTCCACCAAATTGCATGGTCCTATATGCACCACCATCGTTTCCAATTTCTCCAATAATTTTTAGAATCAAATCTTTTGCCATCACATGATCAGGTAATTTTCCATTAAGTTTGAAATAGTAAGTTTCTGGAACTTTAAACCAAATATTTCCATTTAACAAAACATATGCAATATCAGTATGACCTAAACCACATGCAAATGCTCCTAAAGCACCAGTTGTATTTGTGTGAGAATCACCACCAACATAAACATCACCAGGCATTACCATTGCTTCTTCATGAGATAGAGTATGGCAAATACCATACTGGCCCATTCCATATTTGAAGTGTTTTTCAATACCATAATTTTTTGTGAAATTTGATAATTTTACAATATTTTCTGCAGATAGTTTATCAGCTGATGGTACAAAATGATCTTCAGCTACCCAAACTTTGGTAGGATCCCATAATTTATCAACTGAAATTCCTTGTTTCTTTAATTTATCAAAAACCTTGATCACACCAGGTCCAGACACATCATGCATCATTACTTTATCAACATCAGCAAAAATCACATCATCAGGTACTACTGAGGATTTGCCTGAGGCACGTGCAAGGATCTTCTCAACTATATTCATGATTCAAAAAGTTCGCTCTTGGGATTAAAAGCTTTTCAGAACAATAAAAAAGAAATAGAATCTATACAATATTGTGCAATTAACAGTATTACCACTACTAGCAGAAAAAATGGAAAATGAATTTGATATTTTTGAAGCATTAGAAAATACTTTGGAGAAAAATGAAACAAGATTACAAGAAGGAGACGTTATAGTAATTTCAACAAAATACATCTCAAATTCACAAGGAAGAATTGTAGATTTAGAGAAAATTAAAGCATCAAAATATGGTATGAAGATTGCAGATGAATATCAATTAAACCCAGGAATTGCAGAAATCATCATTAGAGAATCAGATAAAATTTTTGGAGGAATAGGAGGGTTTGTCATTACATCAGCAGATAATATTATGGCACCAAATGCTGGAATTGATAAATCAAATGCAAAAAAAGGTAAAGCAATCCTATATCCAACAGATCCTTATCTAATTGCAGAACAAATTCGAAGAAAAGTTTTCTTAAAATTATTAATTCATGTTGGAGTGATTCTAGTAGATAGTAGATTAATGCCAGCAAGAATTGGAACCTCAGGAGTTGCAATATCATGTGCAGGAGTAGAACCAGTTTTGGATATGAGATCCAAAAAAGATCTAGATGGGAATCCATTGAAAGTTACATTTCAAGCAGTTGTAGATAATCTTGCAACAATTGCAAATCACAAAATGGGTGAAGGTGCTGAATCAAAACCATTTGCAATAGTAAGAGATTCAGGTGCAAAACTTACAGATAGAAAAATAAATTCTTCAGAAATGGCAATTGCACCAGAGCAATGCGTGTATGTTAGAGGCCTTGCAAATCCCCCAAAAAACAAGGGTACAAGGTAAGTTTTTTTTAAATAGAGGAATTTGAGATAGAAAATATGGAATATTTGACAACATATCCAAAAACGATCTCATTTATCGATGGATTAAAGCACAAAATCCATGTAGATAACAAAGAAGGAGTAGAGCAACTCCATATCGTTGTCAAAAAAAGTTTTGAAGAATTAACTAAAATATTTAGAGCAGAAGGATTTACCAAAGTAAAACTAGAACATAAACAACCAGACCAAATTGGTAGCGGTCTAAATTTGAAATTAAAAAAACCATGGGAGATGCATGTTAGAATGGTAGATTTAGAAGACGGAAAAATTGGTATTCATGCAGAAGTTGAAGTATCAAGGGATTATCTTCAACATTTGTTTTCACAAAGAACTCCTGTGGTTTATGAAGTCGAAGAGATTTTAAAAAAATATCAAATAGATTACAATATCTGGCATGATAAAATAAAGAAAAACATTACAACAGTAGTAGATAATTATAAAGTTAAACTTGCAACTCCGGGAATTCCGGTATTTGCATGGAAGCCAATGTTATTTGTAATTGGAACGGTAATGGTATTGTATGGATGGAAGTTTTTCAATACCATTTAATAATAATTAAAAATTTAATTTACAAAAAAATTATCTAAACACCGAGTGTTTCTGCTTTACTTAATTCAAGAAATACTTTATCGCCAACTGAAAGACCCATCTCTTTGTATTCATGCATTTCAAGTTTTAATTGAGTAATTCCTGATTGCATTCCCATACCACCACCACCAGCACCAGACATCATCTTGTTGAGGTCTTTCATCATATCATTCATGTTTGAAAATCCCATTACCTTTGGAGAGCCAAAAGCAGCAGGGGGATTTTGAGTTCCTTCCTTTAGATCTTTTAGTGATGATAGTGAAAGTACAACATATGGTGCTCCATCTGGGGCAGAATCAATGCTTTTTACAACAAATTCTTTCTTCATAAGTGACCTAGAAAGTATATCTATATAATTTTAATATTTTGAAGCTAAATTTAGATGAAAATTGAAGCTTTAATTAGAAATTTGAATAGTTTGTAATATTGTCTGAGCCTCTAGAAACAAAATTAGAATATTATGGTATCTCACCTTGGGAAATAGAAGTTCTTTATGGATTTCTATATTCTAGATTTACAGTACTGCAAGAAGAAATAGAAAATAATGATGAAAAATTTGTAAGTTTTCTAAATATCGACATTCCCCTAGAATTTAATGAGGCATTTTTCAAATGGTTTGATTTTAAACGTTGGGAAAAAGTAAAGGATGTTTTAAAAGAATACAAAAGAAGAAGGGGAAGTCGTAATGCATTAAAAATTAAAATCAATTTTGCAGGAAATCCAAAAATTGTATTTACAGTGGATGTAGTGGATAGACAATGGTTTAACAATGCAGTAGAAAAAATGGATTTTGTAATAGAATTATTACCACAGCATCTTGATCCTAAAAAACTTCCAACAGGAGTTAGAGAAATTAATTACAAATTTGATGTGGAATCAGTTAGATGGAGATTAGATACAGCAAAATCAAAAGATAAAGAATATTCATTCAGAGGAGACATCTGGAAAGAAATTCAAAAAGAAGTCAACTAAAAAATAAAATTATACATCTAAGGAATCAAGAATTTTTGAAACATCAGTATTTGGTGATCCATTATCAGATATGATTTGTTTTGCTGGAGGATTTTCAAGGTAATTCGGAATCTTATCAGTTAATCTAGTACTGAAAGGTGAAACCAATTCATTTTGATAGAAGACTCCTGTTGGAATTTTATCTCCCCACTCAAGTGATTTTATCAAAGCTTGAGATAGTTTTTCATTAACTTCAACTTCTCCAGCATAATTTACAGTTGGATCAAATTTTGTATCTTCAAGTTTATAAATTCTAGAATGCCTCTCCATAGACTCTTGTGCTAAATCTACACCAGCATACCAATCTCTTGTATTAACATCATTGTAAGTAGGACAAGGTTGTAATACATCAAGAAATGCAAGGCCTTTGTGTTTGACTGCTTTAACGATTAAATCTTTAAGATGTCTTACATCATAAGAATATCCCCGTGCAACAAATGTAAAACCACTAGCTACTGCCAACCCAATTGGGTTTACATTAGAATTAGTATTTGGAGAAGGAAGAGATTTTGTTTGCTCCCCTAGTTTGAGTGTTGGAGATGCTTGTCCTTTTGTTAAACCATAAACACCATTATCAAAAATAATGTAAGTCATATCGACATTACGTCTACCAGCTGCAACAAAATGACCTGCACCAATTCCCAATCCATCACCATCACCACCAACTGCAACAACAGTCATGTCAGGATTTGCAAGTTTTCCACCTTGAGCAAAAGTTAGAACTCTACCGTGTAATGTGTGAACACCATATGTATTGATGAAGTGAGATGTTTTTCCAGAACAACCAATTCCTGAAAAAATTGTAGCTTTATCACGCTCAATTCCCATCTCAGCTAATGCCATTTGTAATGCATTTACAATTCCAAAATCACCACATCCTGGGCACCAATCATTATGCACATCTGTCTTGTAATCAGCAAGTTTAGGCGCCATGACTAAGAATCTCCCTTTTTCCAGCTTTATTTTCTACAATTTTCTTTAATGAATCATAAATTTCAGTACTTGTCATTCCTCTTCCAGTATATTTCAAAATATAATAATCAATTTCTCTAGTAAGATTTTGTTTGAAAATCTTACCGAATTGTCCTGAATAATTTGCTTCAATGTCAATCAATACTTTAGCATCTTTTAGAAGAGATGCAACATATTCAGTAGGAAACGGATGTAGCAATTTAATTTGAACAAATCCAATATCAATGCCTTCTTTTTTTAACATAGCTTGTGCATCAAGGATAGGACCCTTTGTAGAACCCCAAGAAATTATTGTGTAATCATGAACTTCAAATGATACTGCTTGTTGAATTGTTGGAATAGATTCTAATGCTAAATCCAATCTAGACATTCTCTTATCCATCATCTTAATACGAATTTGTGGATCTTCTGTGATGTGTCCATATTCATCAGACTCATCACCAGTATTCCAAAATACACCATTATCCATTCCAAGTTTAGAACGTGGAGATATTCCATCATCAGTAAAAGCAAATCTTTTGTATTCACCTTCAACTTTATCTAATAATTTACCACGATCAATTGAAATTTTTTTTGGATTGAATTTCTTACAAGTTACAACAGAACTTGACAAAAATTTATCCATCATGTGAATTACAGGGATTTGATATTTGTCAGAATAATTAAAACAATTACCAGTATCATAGAAACTCTCCTCAATATCACCTGAAGCATAAACTATTTTTGGAAAATCACCACATCCAGCAAATACAGTAAAAAGCAAATCATCTTGACCATGACGGGTAGGCAAACCAGTAGATGGTCCACTTCTTTGGTATAGAGTAATTACAACTGGAACCTCATTAATTCCAGCCCAACCAAGTGCCTCAGTCATTAACGCAAATCCAGGACCAGAAGTGGATGTAGATGAACGAGTTCCAGTAAGGGCAGCACCAATCATCATACCTATTGCAGAGATTTCATCCTCAGTTTGAATAACAATAGTAGAACCAGGCCTATTATTTT
>Ga0209090_10000896_pt1 | contig 19064 bp, 15 predicted proteins | sample ArcticOcean_MG_C_9_FD_187432 | JGI IMG/M metagenome (GOLD analysis project Ga0209090, IMG submission 187432) | Marine microbial communities from western Arctic Ocean - ArcticOcean_MG_CB2_152 (SPAdes) (version 2) | ecosystem: Environmental > Aquatic > Marine > Oceanic | place: Arctic Ocean... | reverse complement strand
AAAGAACGTTACGGAGACTTATTATCACCCGAGTTGTTCCAAGACTTAATGTTGTTTCAACGTAAGTTCTTAATTAACTTTGAAGACAAAGCAGACTATCCAATGAACATACAATTTGAACATGATATATCTGGATACTTGCAAGATCATTGTGACTTAGAAACTCATGCAGAATATGAATTTGATTTCCCTGAAGATAAAGAACAATCACTAGAAAGATTCTGTGAACAAATCTTCTTTGCAAGACGCAGAAACTTCGGCAAGGCATGGTTAACTAAATTATGATTACAAAAAGAATATACTTAATAGGACTTTCAACTGAAGTAGCAGATATGCTACAATATGATGATGAGGTAATGGATGATCATCTGATAGTATCAGAGTTAGATAGAGATAGAGTTGATTCAGCAAACAAAACACTTATTATCCGTAGTGATGACTTTGATTCTATTCCGGAAGACTTACGTGAGGAAAGTGTTTTTGTTTTGCAACAGAACATTGATAAGCCTGACTTTGATCCATTAGTTGTGTTTGAATTTAACACAGACTTATATGAACGAGCAGGATTTGATTATGCAAAATTGTATTTTGATGACATGTTCGGTATCGAATTAAACTCAGAAGCACAAGCATTGTATGAAAACACTTTTAGTTAACGGATGTAGTTGGACAGCAGGAGGAGGATTAGATACTCCTGATACTAAAGAACACATGGAGCATTTGTTCAATCATGTTGTTTGGCCATCACATGTTAAACGTAAATTAGGTTTTGATAAATGTATCAATCTTGCAGAAGGATGCGGGAGTAATCAACGCATATGCAGAACAACATTTGATTGGGTTATGCAACAAGATGCGGAAACATTAAAAAACACTACAGTCATTATTCAATGGTCACATGAAGATCGTTATGAATATTATGTACCCACAGAAGAAGAAAAATCAGACTTTCAAAAAAGATATCAAGTAACACCTGCTTTAGAAGAAGATATCAATCCAAAAATAAAAAATGCTAATTACTCTTTGTTTAAAAATTTAGATCGTTGGGCTAAAGTAAATCCTCATGGTGTTGTGTCGTATATAGAAGACACTCATTCGTCATTAGTGCAAGAGAATGCAATAGACAGATATAGAACTTATACTGATCAAGAGGGAATGTACTCGTGGTTATTTCAAATGGGCTTCTTATATGACTTTCTTAGTCGTAAAGGCATCACATGTTACTTTTGGTACTTCAATCAATATGTTAAAGCAATGCCACAAGAAATACAAGACTATATCTATAATAATTTCCCCATGCTAGAAGACGATGACAACAGATGTCATCACTGGCAATATGATAGAATAGGTGGAGATCCATTCGATTCACACCCAAATGACATGGGTCATTTACAACTTGCTAATTATATTATTGATGCTATCGCAAAGAAGAAAACTATTTTACGCAGACCTTAGTGACTAAGTATTATAACAATCAATTAAAAATATGAAGGAGAAACCCTAAAGATGAGTTCAAAAGAATCCCTAAGAAATCGTTTAGCAACGTTAATGGACAGACACAGAGCATTAGATAAACAAGTATCTGATGATTATAAAAATCGAGTAGATGATTCCATCATTCAAAAAGAAAAATTCGATAAATTAAATCTTAAAAGAGAAATAGAAAAACTACAGAAAGAATTAGGTATGTTAGATAAACAGGCTTAAGGTCTGACCCAATAACCTTTTTGATATTGAACAACATCTCCATACGAATTTAAAGAACACTCCCCTTCTGAAGGTAATTGAGGTTCTTTGACGATATTCTTTTTAATACCAGTAACTTGCATAATGTATCTATGTTCACTACCTAGATTAGCGGCCATATGAACAGTGTTTTGTTCCCAACCAAAGTAAGAACCTGCATCACCGATACAGACTTCATCTTTAATCCATAACTGATGTCCAGCTTTTTGATTATGTAAGAATACTATGACACGTTCTATAGGTTGATTGTCAGATATGCTATTACGTTGTTTGTATGATGTAAACTTGTCAGTATGAAAAGGTAAGATTTTACCTGTTTCTAATTTGTTAATTGCAATGACTGTTTTATCTAAGAAGTCAAATTGATCTTTAACTTTATGAAAGATTTCGGGTAAGTCTTCAAAGCACATAGCAACACCAACGTCATATGTAGATGTGTCTACAGTTGCATTAAATTTTTCTTCATGTATGTCATTAGTAAACCATGGTAGATTGATATAATCTTCTTCAGTCCATGTAACGTCTACGTTACCCTTAATCATCTTCACGCACTAAGTCTAATGTTACACAATGAAAGCAACCACCGAGTGTGATAGCATGTCTCATGGGTAACATAGCACATTCAATGCCGTGTCTCTCTAATTCTTTTCTAAGAGGGTCTTGCCGTTCTTCTAATGCAACTAAATTAGAGTTAACTGAAAATAAATTCATGCTTACCCAATTAGATGAGTTGCGATAGTTCTGATAGTGTCCTATCGGTACAGGATCAGGAGCCATAATGTAATCCCAATGTCTAAATGGTTCAGGTAGTTGATCTATACTCTTAATTCTGTCTGGGTTAAGTAGCATTAAACCGTCTCTGAGAAAGCACACAGTGCTGTCTAAGTGCATGTAACTGTATATACCCTCTACTGTATGCACTTTGCCGTCAACTACACTTTGTAGTAAACTTGCACCTGCTTTGTTTCCTGAGTTAGACACAAGATAAAGTAAATCATCATTCGCACGTAATACATTGGCGGCATCAAAAGCCGGCTTTGCTTCAGTTAGTGCTAAGACATCAGGGTCGCCTAAGCATTTAGTATTATATAAATCATCACTACGGATAATATCATAAGGGTGTAAATTTTCTAAGTGACGTTCATATGCTTGATATTCGTTACGTCTAGCCCTAAGGGGCATAGGAGTAGCAATAGCCTTGTCTTTATAAACGATAACGGAATCCCGCGGGCAGTAGTTGTAATAATTACACTCTGTGATGTCAGGTCGAACTACCTCTGCGCCTTCTTTTCTCAAAAAGTCAGCAAATGTTTCTAAATCTTCATTTGCTTCATCAACGACTATTTGGGGGTACCTCCCTGTAGGAATGTCTAGTTCATCTTCTACATCAGCATAATTGATGTGACGAAGACTTGTATCAATCTCAGGTATTTGTGCATTGTCTGCAATACCCACGACTACTTTCTTCAGTTGTCCCCATTCATTTTTGCTGTACATAACTATTATCTACTCCTATGTTAATATTTAGTGTGTAAAAGGGCACCCGTTAAAAATATCTAAAGCCTCATAAAACGTTAAATATACATGTAACCGGGAGTAAACAAAAATAGTATGGATTTTACACTTCAATCCTTAGCAACGACAAATAAATCAAAGCCTAAGCCGCCGCAAAACGTAGAGGATCAACGTCACCACGACATGATGCAAGCCATAGCACCTTATGCTAAACCTGCACAACAGAAAAACACTACGCCTGTCTATGTAGATTATAAGACACGTGAAACAACAATGGTGTTAGTCTTATGTCCTGAATGGTCTCCGTATATGCCTCCGTTCTCACTTGCAAGACTCTCGGGTATTGCTAAAGCGGCTGGATACGAAACTACAATCATTGACTTAAATGCAATGGCGTATCAAGCATATAGAAATGATTGGCAACCTAACAACAAACTTCCGTTTAGACTATGGGATCCATCATCGTCATGGCATTGGCTACCACCTACTTACACAACAGACATTCATCCTGTACTCAAGCCTTTACTTGACGAACAGATCGAAAAGATACTTGAAATGAAACCTAGTGTTGTTGGATTCTCTCTGTACTATATCTCAGAAGAACCAAGCAAGTACATGATGGAAGAAATTAAACGTAGAGATCCAAGTATTAAGATATCAGTAGGCGGACCGAACGTACATAAGAGTTGGTTCGACATACAACCTTACTATGACTATGTTGTTATCGGTGAAGGTGAAAACAATTTACTAGTAATGCTTGAAGAAATAGAAGAAGGTGTTGAGCATGACGGCCCACACATCTTAAATCAAGCAGAAGAAGAACGAATCAATATTAATAACTTGCCTATGCCGGACTATGAGTCAATTGACTTTAGTTTATACGATGTACCTAATGGTGTCAACTCTGAGTTCTCTCGTGGTTGTACTGCTAAGTGTACATTCTGTGAAGAAACTCATTTCTGGAGATACAGACAACGACAAGCAGTAGATTTAATTACTGAAGTAGAGTGGTTGTATTATAATAAAGGCACAGATGTTATTTGGTTCATTGACTCACTCATTAATGGTAACGTTAAAGAGTTAAGAGCCTTTGCACTAGCATGTAAAGCAAAGAATTTAAAAGTTAGATGGACAGGCTATGCACGTTGTGATAAACGCATGGACTTAGAATATCTACAAGACTTAGCAGACGGTGGTTGCATCATGTTTAATCTAGGTTGTGAATCAGGTTCACAGAAAGTATTAGATGACATGCACAAAGGTGTAACAGTAGAAGCAATGGAGCAGAACTTCATTGACTGTAAGAAAGTAGGCATCTGGTGTGCAACTAACTGGATCGTTGGCTTCCCAACAGAAGACTACCAAGACTATTCAGACACTATGACATTCATGTGGCGTAACAAAGACAACAACATGAACAATGCAGGACTCGGTGTTGGTTACGGACTAGGTCCTGAAACGATTGTCGGACAGAATCCACATGCATACAATATCTCTTGGCACAAGTATCAAGGACATTGGATATCACAAGACTTTAAGATGGGCGGCACTCATGTAATGATGAGAGTTAAACTTATTCATATGTTCTTAGATTTCTTTGAGGGTATGTCAGACGTACCTGTTACATATCCTGTTAGAGATGCGTTAGTAAAAGAACACTATCATATCGTATTGAACAATGAGAAGTTAAAGAAAGAAGTTCCTTATGAAGAATTCGATTACAATATTATAAAAGCAGAAATTAAAGATCGCAACGGTAACCCTAATGTATTTGCGAATTATCTTGTTAATGAGATATGGCCCTTCTTAAGAAATCTTTGGAGAGCAAGAGGTGGTTACAGAGCAACTATTAAATTTGATCCAGATTTAGATCAAAAAGAATTTGGAACACAATATGGCCCGACTATGTTTGATGCAGTATACAACTTTGAGATAACTGACGAAGGCATATGGTCAGCAGATTTTGAGATGAAGTTTGATCAGATAGATAATTATTTAGATGACAGAGAGACTCCAGAGAATGGAGGACGTAAAGGTGCGTTCTATGCACAAGACTATTCACGCATACAAGCAAACACTGCTAAACGTGCAAGAAAGTTAGCGAAAGCAGACTGGGACGTTAACGAAGGAAGATCAGGACAAGACTTCTCTGACTTATTAAGAGAAGAACAAGAACTAAACGATACTATTGACTTTTCGTTTGAATATCATTATAAAGGTACAGGTGATTGGTCAGACACTGAACCATATGTCATAACACTTGCAGAAAAAGCAGAAAGACGAGACAACACAAAAGACTTAGACTTACCGGAGAAGAAAGAAATGGCTCAGGCTATTTCATTAGATTCGATTATCAAAAAGAAACCGCAAGTAGGCAAACCAAAGAAAGAAACTACACTTGTTTCTGGGGTAGACACTAAGTTATTACCATGAACCCGATACTAGAATTAGAAGAACAGATTTCTAACTTTTTTGGCTCTCCGTATGCTGTTGCAGTTGATTGTTGTACGCATGGTATTGAATTATGTTTACGACTTTTAAAAGAAGGCGACACTAATTTCGATTATCAATACACATGTCCTAACTGGACATACTTGTCAGTGCCTATGACATTTGAAAAATTAAACTTAGATTGGAACTTTACTAATCAGCATTGGTCAGAGTATTATAGTATAGGAAACACAAACATTTATGATGCGGCTGTACTATGGAGAAAGAATTCTTATATACCCTCAACTATGATGTGTGTTAGTTTTCAAATGAAAAAACATTTAAGTTTGGGTAAAGGCGGAATAATATTACTTGACAATGAAGAAGATGCTGATATACTAAGACAAATAAGATACGACGGTCGACCAGAGTTAGAATCACCTTGGGCAGACCAGGATATAAAACTGTTCGGTTATCACTATCAGATGACATTTGAAACTGCTGAGATGGGTGTAAACAAATTTCAAGAGGCAGTGTATAGAGAGCCTAAACAATGGACGTGGAAAGATTATCCGAACTTATCTGAGTATAAAATATTTGAGAAGGGAGTGTTGCATTGACAACAGAAACTGAGAGAGGCCAATTAGGAGTCACTTGGAAGAACGAACATAAGTTATTACCATACATTCGACCTGAAATGTCTACGTATCAAAAAGCAGAATACGAGAAAGCTGGCTATAGAGTTAATCATATGATTAATTTTAATGTTGAAGAATATAAAGATTCTATAATTCCAAATTGGGCTACAACAATAGATAAAATCTTTGGCTTGTACGATCAAACACTAAAATTTATTAGAGTTAGTCAGTATGATGTTATCCCACCTTATTACATAAGCACAACAGAATATTGTGACAAATACAAAGGTGATCCAGACACGTTAATGAATTCTCTTTTGATGTTAGAAGATTGGCAGCCTGGCCAATTACTAGAAGTCGGTGGAGTCCCTCACACTAACTGGAAACAAGGTCAATGGTTCAAGTTTAAGTGTGATAGAACAATATCATATGCAAACGTCGGTAAGAAAAAGATGTACATGATCGAAGTATTAGGTAAAGAATGTTATACAGGTCAATTAGAACATCTATTCCCATTAAACGTACCTAATGTTTACGAGAAGCCTGAAGCATCACATCCATTTGTGCAAACATCAATTATACCATACATTAATCCTCACAATGATAGTCAACGCATGAACTTAGTTTTCATGCATAACGGTTATATTAAAGAACTAGATGACATTAAGCATGACGATAAAGGTAGACAAAAGATTAACAATTTTGGAATAACAGTTTGGTTGTTTGAGCCGATGTGTTGTTATTATGATGGAGAAGAATTTACGCAAGGTTTCTATAGTGAGTTTAGTTACCCGACAGATACTAAACGTATGCGTTCTAAAGAATTAGATTCAGTCTTAGCCTACTTAATACGTAATAAAATTGATCCGTTTATGGTTAAAGTTGCATCCGGTGAGTATGGTATTAAAGAAGGGTTTCCTTTCTATACTCAGGCTTTAGAACTAGAATGTGATGACTTGTATGTGCGTACACAACGACCTATTATAGGATTAGATGCACTTATTAATGACAACTATATAAAACATGATTTTTCAAAACATTTTATATCACTCAACTGGAGATTTACAAAGCATCGTCAACTTATAGCAAACTTCTTAGCAGGAGAGAATGGATATCTTAGTTGGTATTTTAATGATACAATTGATGTAGTCAAAGATAAATTGTATTTCGATATTGAAGAATGGAAAGACGCATCACCTTTAGTTTATAAACAGTTACATGATAATAATTTAATCTGTCAACAGAATGCACCTTATATTGTTGACAAGCCGAGTGATATAGGTATTGATTCACAGACTGCTATCTGGCCTAGTGTCGCAGAATACAAAGATGGACAAACGCCTTCATTGTTTAACACAAAAGAAACTATGTTAGCAAATTTCTATAGAGATATATTTGTAGACATAGTAACAGAAACTAGATTCGCACAGTCTTGTGCAAACTACAGTGAAAAAGTGTTGCAACCTATGCAATACATGAAGCCGTTCATACTACTAGCACCACCGCACACATTAAAATATCTTAAAGAGTCTGGTTATCAAACATTCTCAGAATTCTGGGACGAATCATATGACTCAACAGAAGATCATGGTGAACGACTAAGAAAGATATTAGAATTAATTAAATCTTTACTAGATAAACCTATTGAAGAACTACGTAATGTTTATCAACAGATGTTACCAGTACTAGAACACAATAAAAAGTTATATAAAAAATTAACTAACACTCCTAACTATACTAATACAGAGTTCCACGATTAATGCAGACTAAAGTTTCACATGATGACTTTCTAACATTTGAAGGACACGGAGATGATTGGACAATCAACATCAATTCTTCTCCTAGAGAAGCAGGTTCGTTTTATGAAGAAGCAATTAAATCCGCAGAAATAATTGCAGAAGAGGCTGACTCTCCGATCTATATAATGTTCGGTGGAGGTAATGATTGTGAGTATATGATCAATGTCTTTAATCAAACCGATATAGATTTTAATGTTGCAATCATAAGTTACGGTAAAGATTTTAAATACAATGCACATGATACAAAGTATGCTTTAGATTGGTGTCACAAACATAATAGAACTCCTACTATTATTGATTTAGATTTAGAAGACTTTGTTAAGAGTGGTAGAATGCTTGAAGTAGCAGAAGAATCTATGTGTTGTGAATATAGAATGACTAGCACTATGGAAGGTGCAAGTAAAGTAGACGGCACAGTTGTTATGGCAAACGAGCCACAAATATGTAAAATGAAAGATGGCACTTGGGCTTGGGAAGAACATGAAAGAATAAACAGTTATGGTAACTGGTGGGAGTCTAAGGGTATAAAAGGCACATCAGACTTTGGATCATATACAGGAGAGCAAGTACTTGCCTTCTTAGAAGAACCAATTATCAAACGATTAGTAAATAATGATTTAGCAGTCTACGATTCATCAATACCTGTTAAACAATCATTGTACAATCAAAATTCTTGGAAGCAAGTTAAACGGTGGAAGTATACAGGCTGGGAACGTTTTGAAAGAACTGAACTATTTGAAAGTCTGCATGTGAAACCGCAAATGGATGAGTTAAAAAGAAAATATAATGGCAGTTTTTATTTAGATTACGATGAAACTGTAAGACAACTAAGAGGAATAAAATGAAGAAAGAAAAAATATTATTAATTGCAGGATGTTCTCATGCTTCAGGATCAGAAATTGATGGCAAAGAAGATTCACAATACAATAGAGATCATTCGTTCGGGTCATTAGTTGCAAAAAAACTAAATCGAAAGCCAATTAATATTTCACAAGTAGGTGCTACTAATACAGGTATCAGTAGACAAGTTATGCAATGGATGCACAAAAGATATGATCCAGATACTATGAATGTTAATGTGTTAGTATGTTGGACAGAGCCTACTAGACTAGAAATGCCTAGTGAGAAAGAACGTAACTATCAAAGTGCATCATCAGATACTGCATGGTATGAAAAAGGTAGTGATTACTTTTATAAAGTTATTATAGGTTGGAACGGTGGAGATGAAGAAGAACAAAGATGGACTCCTGACTTGCACAGATTCATGGTTGATCATCAACCTTACTTAGAAGTACAGACATACAATCTTATACTACAAATACAATTTATGTTAGAAACATTTAAAGTACCTTTTATGATGTTAAACACAATGCCATTCTTTTTAGATGACATCAATGCTGTCAAAAATCTTCTGCCGTTGGTAGACGATAATAAATACTATCAGTTAAACAATAAAGACGAAGCATTTTATCAAAAATATCAACGTCTGGGATATGTCAACGAAAAAGCAAAGTATTGGCATCATGGCGAAGAACCACATAAATTATTTGCTGACGAATTGCTTAACTTTAACGAGGAATATAAATGTTTAAAAAAATAGTTGCAAAACTTACAGCCCTTCTTAGAAAAATCATAGACATGCTTAAGATGCCATATATAAAAATAAAACGAGAATTAGATTATCGTAAAAGACTTAAAGAATTAAAGAAAAGAGACCCTTTTATTTATAAATGAATATTGAATCCTTAATCAAATCTTTAAAAGAAGGTGTAGTCACTGTAGTCTTTGAAAAAATAGACACTAAAGAGATTCGATCAATGGCCTGCACTCTTAATCAACAGATAGCAAAGACCAGTACTAGTGTCAGCATCGACCCAAAGTCCTCTACAATTGTAATGTATGCGTTAGATAGAAATGCATGGAGAGATGTAAGAGTTAACACTATTAAGAACTGGTACAAGGGGTATCCAAACGAAACATGAGTAGAAAATATATAGGAGTTAGTTGCGGCTTCCATGATGCAGGTGTATCTGTAGTCAATAGTGAAGGTGATATACTTTTTGCTGGTCATAGTGAGAGATACAGTAAACAAAAACATGACAAAGACTTGTGTCCAGAAATAATTGACGAAGCATTATCACATGTTGAGAGAAATGAAACGCTATCTGTTCATTACTACGAACGTCCATGGATTAAAGCATGGAGACAGTTTAAAGCAGGACAGGAGTTAGGACCTTTTAGGTTCAGGTCAATCTTTGGTTCAGCCATTTATAAAAAATTACATGACAGAGTAACAGAAACATGGCGATCGGCTTACATGGATGGTTGGGCACCGACTATTATTAACACTCATCCACATCACAAATGTCATGCGGCGGCAAGTTTTCAAACCTCGCCTTATGATGAAGCAACTGTAGTTGTAATTGATGCAATCGGTGAATCTGATTGTGCAACTATATGGAAAGCACACTACAACAAAAAAGGTCTTGCAAAGTATAAGAAACTTTGGACACTTAAGTATCCTAACTCTATTGGATTATACTATAGTGCAATGACAGCAAGATTAGGCTTACGTCCACTTGATGAAGAATACATCTTAATGGGTATGGCCGCTTATGGCGAGCCTAAGTATGTTAAAGACTTAGAAGATAAGTTTGGCGCACATACAGATTCATTACTCTTTAAAGAAAATACACACATTGGTATCGATGATTCGTTCTTAGAAGGCGCAGATGAGTTTGATATCGCCGCATCAGCACAAGCATACGTAGAACAACTTATTAAAATAGTAATGAGCAAAGCAAGAACACTAAATGATAGTGATAACTTAGTCTATGGTGGAGGTGTTGCACTTAACTGTTCAGCAAACAGATTCTTAGGTGATTACTTTAAGAACATTTGGATCATGCCTAACCCAGGTGATGCTGGTAACTCATTAGGAGCCGCGGCATTAGGTTATGGTAAAAAACTAAATTGGAAGAATGCATTCTTGGGAACAGACATAGTGAGTGCATATCCTATATGGAGTGTTGTACGTGCATTGTTAGACGATAAGATCGTAGGCGTTGCCTCTGGTCGTGCTGAGTTCGGTCCTAGAGCATTAGGCACACGTAGTTTACTTGCAGACCCAAGAGGTCCTGACATCAAAGAAAAAGTTAACAAGATTAAAAAGAGACAACAGTTCAGACCTTTCGCACCTATGATACTAGAAGAACTAGTTGATCAATACTTTGACATGCCTAAGAATTGGAAGAACTCTCCGTATATGCAAGTCACTGCTAAGTGTAGATTCCCAGATAAGTTCCCTGCTATTGTACATGAAGACGGTACAAGTAGAGTACAAACAATACCTAAAGATGGTACAGGCATACGCAGATTAGTTGAAGCATGGTATGAAGAAACAGATTGTCCAATCTTATTAAACACATCATTAAATGTACGAGGTGAGCCAATGGTTAATGATAGAGCCGATGCAGATCGCTTTGAAAAACTTTACAAGACCCGTGTAATTTCATAAGTATGTATTATGCTTAGAGACGTATTTTACTTCGGAGAAAAACCGAACGTTCATCCTAGAGAACGACACGCAATCGATATCGATGAGGCTCGTAAAGAAGCCACTACTGAACACTTTTGGATAATCAATGAGTTCTGTGAATATATAGAATTTGATTGGGAGTTTGATTTTGATTTCTTACCAGACGAAGATGTGTGGGCTGAAGAACATAACAACATATGGCCTAGTCAACATCAAAAAGATTCCGGCACATGGTTATGTTCACAAGAACTAAGTGACATCAGAGTTTACAGAGCAGATGTTGCACCCATCAAACGCAAACCAACAAAGACAAGTTGCTGGAAACTATTTGATAAGATAGACGAAAGTAAATTTGATTTCTCTTGGCATCCTGATCCTAGTGATCCCCCTTTTATTTATGTATGGGGAAGCAAGTTTGCAACAGCAGAACAAAAAAGTGTCATAGAGTATCATACTGAAGGCAACGTAGGCCACATCAAGTATATGGATACAATCGTAGAACTTGAACCGCTGACAAAGAACTGGAAGATTAATGAACCGATTAATGAAAGTAAAGTAGACTTTACATGGCGTCCAGATCCATTAGATACAGAACCATTCATCTATATATGGGGAAGTAAGTGGGCATCAGCAGAACAAGTTTCTGTTATGGAGTATCATGTACCCGGCAATGACGGCACAATAAAATACATCGACAAGCCTGTAGACTTAGCAGTTGATATGTCAGTATGGGAAATCTTAGAAGAAATAGAAAAAGATAGTTTTGACTTTACGTGGAGACCTGATCCAACAGAAACAGAAGCCTTTAATTATGTGTTTGGTAATCAGTTATACGATGGCACAATCATGCCAACACTTATCTACAAAGTTGAAGGTGCAACTAAAGTAAAACACATAGATACATTTAAGCCTAAATTAAAATCTAAGCCAGAGTTGTTTGAATTGTTTGAAGACATTGAAATGCATCTATTTGATTTTAGTTGGAGACCTAATCCAACATCTCCACCTTACATCTATGCTTGGGGCAATCAATGGAACAAAGCAGAAGACAAAATCAGTGTACAATTTAAAGTTAAGGGTGCAACTGAATATGAGTTTATGCCAGAAACATCTGAACGTATGCCATGTTCAGATAACTGGACTATCCCAGATAACATTCAACGATATACTTTTGACTTTAGTTGGGAACCGAATCCTAATGAGCCTGCAACTATGCATGAGTTTGCTACTCAACATCAGAAGACGGGCGGCCCTATCTACACAGTAGAAGGTGCAACAGAGACAAAGTATGAAACTATTTTTTATGCAATGGCATTGCCCACAGAAGATAACTGGGAAATACCTAACAACATAAACAAAGAATTATTTGACTTCTCATGGCATCCAGACGCAACAGAACCTGTACCTTATATCTATCACTTCCCAACTCAATGGGCAATGTCTGGCGGACCTATCTATCGTTGTAAAGATGCAGAAGAAGTTAAGTATGTTGATTCACAACAAGCAACAGCATATCATTGTATGGACAATTGGGAGTTTGATCCTAAAGTTATAGATGAAACTACATTTGACTTTAGTTGGCATCCATATGCAGAAGATGAGCCTTACATTTATCAATTCGGTACTCAATGGCAGAAGACAGGTGGTCCAAAGTATGTCACACCAGGCGTACATGAAAACTCTGCTGTAAAATATATCGATACTAGAATTCTAAAGTCAACTCGTTTAGCAAATACAAATAATTTTAAAGTATTGAATGATTATTGTATTAAAGGGTTTGACTTCTCATGGCATCCAGATGACACATCAGATCCGTTTATCTATCAGTTTGGTAATCAATACTATGATGCACAAACAATGCCTACGATAGAGTACAGAGTTATCGGAGCTGATACAAAAGCCTTTGTTCCTGATCTTATAGCAACACTAGGATATGATAAAACAAACTGGGAAATACCTCAAGACGTAGATGTGAGCAAGTTTGATTTTTCATGGAAGCCAGATCCTAATGAACCAGACATGATACATGAATTCGGCACTCAGTGGCAGAAGACTGGTGGCCCAAGGTACCATGTAGAAGGTGCAACTGAAGTTAAGTACGAAGAACGACACAAAGCAAACGCATTACCTAAGAAAGATAATTGGACTATACCTAGCAATATCAATGAGGATGCATTTGACTTTAGTTGGCATCCAGATGCAACAAGTCCAGCATATATTTATAGATTCCCTACTCAATGGGCATTAAGTGGTGGCCCTATCTACACTGTAGAAGATGCAGAAGAAGTTAAGTACGTAGAAGATCAAGTATCAAAAGCATTGCCTTGTAGAGACAACTGGATATTTAATAAAAACTTAATCGATGAAGATGACTTTGATTACAGTTGGCATCCATATGCAGAAGACGAACCGTTTATCTATCAGTTTGGTACACAATGGCAAAAGACAGGTGGACACAAATACGTAACACCCGGCGCACATGATGGCACTGCTATTAAGTATATTGATACACGTATTATTAAATCAAAAAGATTACCAGATCCTAACAACAGACATTGGGGAACACTAGGTAACTATCAAATTAAAGATTTCGATTACAGTTGGCACCATGATGAAACTGATGAACCATTTGTTTATCACTTTGGTAACAAATTCTATTCAGCAGAAGAAATGCCTACAATCGAATACAGAGTTGTAGGTGCAGAGACAGTTAAGTATGTACATGACATAATTGCACAGTTAGAAGAAAGTGAAGATGGTTGGGACATATCAGATGACTTAGATACTAAAGGGTTTGACTTTGGTTGGAGACCATCTCCGTTAGAAGATCAAGCATACATCTATCAATTTGGTACGCAGTGGCAAAAGACTGGCGGACCTAGATATGTAGTTGATGGTGCAACAGAAGTAAAATATGTTGAAGGAAACATTGCAACAAAACTACCTAATCATCCATGCAAGTGGGAGATACCAGAAGGCATTGACATCGATGGCTTTGACTTCTCATGGCATCCTGATGAATTAGACGAACCATTTATCTATCAGTTCGGAACTCAGTGGGCCTTAACAGGCGGACCTAAGTACACAGTAACAGGTGCTACTACAGTTAAGTATATTGAAGAACCAGTTGCGATTGCAATAGACAATGAAGACAGAGCAGACTGGGACGTACCAGTAGACATAGAAGACTTTGACTTTAGTTGGCATCCGTATGCAGAAGATGATCCTTTCATCTATCAGTTTGGTACACAGCATCAGAAGACAGGTGGTCCGACATATACAGTGCCCGGCGCAACAGATATCAAATATGTTGACACAAGAATTATTAAAGCACGTAAGTTAGCAAACAGTAAACGCATTCATTGGGTAGTACCAGGTGACATAGACGTAAGCAAGTTTGACTTTAGTTGGCATCCAGATGACACAGCAGACCCGGCAATCTATCAGTTCGGTAGTGTTGCAGGTAAAGTTGACGGACCCAAATATGTTCAACCTGGCAACGATAACAAAGTTTTATTCTTGCAAACTATCGAAGCAGACAATGTTATCCCTGATGAGATTGATGTTCACTTTATCGAAACAACACTAGAAGATTTAGTAGCAAAACATCCAGACGAAGTGTTCTGGGCAATCAACATGGATTTAGTTTATACTGACTTTGACTTCAGTTGGAGACCAGATGTTTATCAATCTAATTATATTCATGCGTTTGGTTCTAAAGACAACATCAACACACAAACATATTTTGTTAACTCAGCAATCTTTAAAGATGCAACGATCAACTATGTAGAAACAGATTCGATTGAGATAAAAGCCAACTTAGATATGTTCTATGTAGATAGAGGTAACAAAGAATCTAAAGATAGATTTACAAAACTACAAGAAAGATATCCTAACATACAAAAAACAAGATACTTAAACTCATGGGTAGAAACTACTCGTAGATGTATCAATAGATCAACAACAAGTTTGCTTTGGGTACTAAACTCAGAATTAGATTACGAAGAATTTGATTTTGATTACTATCCTAACCCTTGGCAGATGAAGATGGTTCACGTGTTCGGTACACAATGGTCACATTGGGGTACAACATACCTAGTTGCTAGAGAAACATTTAATGAAGACACCAAATACATTAGTGTTATCGAACACTTAGACAACTTAAACTTTGTTAAAGACATTAGAGCAGTAGCAACTGAATGTGTTTATGATGTTGTAGTTGTCGATCACGGCAATAAACACACTGATGCAGTTGTGAAACAACTACAAGAGAAAGCACCGAGACAACGTGTAAGCACGGTTGAACATGAAACTGATTACTTGACAACATTAAAGAAAATTGTAGATAAACTACCCACACGGAAAGAACATTACGTATGGATCGCATCATCTATTTGTGATTACAGCGACTTTGACTTGTCCTACATATGCGATCCTTTTGCACGTGATCAGTTACATGTATTCCCAAGCAATAAACAAAAGTTCGGAGATACATTCTTTATAGATGTAAACAAGACACGTGAAATTATCGGAGAGATGAAATCATTAGAAGATTATGAGAAGATAAACTACAATCAAACACTACGTACACAACGTCTCAGAGCGCCTGTAATCGTTTCTAAGAGTGATACTCATACTAAGACAGTGAAAGAGATCGATAACTTTCCTTATGCAGTATTAGTGTCGGAAACAGATGAAGATATACAAGTAGTAGATGAAGAACCAATGTCATTGTGGACTGCTGAGTCTAAAAATATTATAGTACAATCAACAGGTGCAACTAGAATTATAGTTCCACGTGAAGTTAAAGATGTAATTAAGAAAGAACTATATGAATATCCTTACATTAAGAATGCAAATCGACTTGCACTATCAAAGCCGATGGACATTGTTTTCTTGTCGAACGGAGAGACTGGCGCAGAGGAAAATTGGGAGCATCTGCAACGCATTACAAAGAACATACCAAACAGAGTAGTAAGAGTAGATGGTGTTGATGGTCGTGTACAAGCATATCACGCATCAGCAGAAGCAAGTGAAACACCTTGGGCGTTTACTGTATTTGCTAAACTGAAAGTCTCTCCTAAGTTTGACTTTAACTGGCAACCAGATAGAATGCAACAACCAAAGCATTATATCTTTGAAGCAAAGAATCCAGTCACTGGCTTAGTCTATGGACATCAGGCTATGATTGCATATAATAAAGAACTAACACTTGCAAACTATGGTTATGGCTTAGACTTTACGTTAGATGATGAACATGCTAGTGTGCCCTTACTATCAGGCATAGCACAGTATAACACAGATGAGTTCTCTACGTGGCGTACAGCATTCAGAGAAGTGATTAAGTTATTAGTTGATGATACAGAGATTAGTAAGAAACGATTAGAAGCATGGTTGAATGAAGCAAATCCAGATCAGCCTTTCTTCCAAGAATCTATTAAAGGTGCTATCTGTGGAGAAGAATACTTTGAAGAAGTAGATGGAGACTTTGAGAAGTTACGATTGAGTTATGAATGGAAATGGCTTAAAGAGAGATACGAAGAAGTTTCTTACTAGTATTTCCAAGCACCTGCAACATGATCTGTAGTCTTCATCCATTCTTTGGCTACCTTAGTCATTGCGGCAATAAACTCAGCACTATCATACATGGCTTTAAAGTGAGAATTGTAATCATATAGATCAGCAAAATCTATTTCTGAATCATCTGGAGCCGCTATATCTCCGTCACCAAACAACCAATCTCCTCTACTATCTACTTTTAGACTGACTTGAAATGTACTTGCATTTTCTGCATATTCCATATGAAAATGTCCACCGTCATCTTCATAGTTGTCTTGTAAATTATAGTGTATTTCTTTTTTCATATGAAAGATTAAAAGCGGCCCTTTTGCATCATACTCATCAAAATAATTTGTAGATCGAGTTGAGGCCGTACACCATTGTGTTCCTTGTCCTAAGTAACATGCGGCTTCTTCATCTACAGCCCAATAGGCTTTGGCGTATTTAGGATCGTTATATATTATTTTAACTTGACCTTCAGGGAGTTCTTCTTTCTTTCCGTATTCTTCTTTGAAATACTGAACAGAGTCCATAAAGTTTTTTGCAGATGTATATTGAGCAATATCTCTGTATTGTTCTGGAAGTCTTTCTTTCATTCTTCTGAATTCTTCTAGTGAGTCTCTAAGAGTAGATGTACCATCTTCAATATTAGGGAATGAATGAGTATTATCAGTAAGATACCATTTAACAATGTATTGTGTATATTGCTTGTTTGGAGTAGGGTCATATGCTTCAAATAATTGTAGCATTTCATCTAGGATTTTATTTTTGTTTTCATCATAAAGTTCTTGGGTAAGAACACTATACGGTGACACTGGCCTTTGGTCTACATAAGGATTAAGAGGAATACCCATTACTCTTATAGCAAGTTTTTGATAATCTCCTTGTGGAGCGGCCACTGCATTCTTGCCTGCACCAAATCCGGACTTAATCTGTTTTTGAATACCTAACTTGTCAAGTATCTTTTCCCCGTGATTACTCCTGGTAATATCGGTTTTGTACTCCACAATGAATTCATAATAACGCATCTAGTATTTATACGAAACACATTACCCAAAAAGATTGTAATATCTACAGGATCAAGTATAATACTAAATACAATCTATCGTTGTATGAAGTGATGTGAAAGGCACTGTGGACGCGGGTTCGATTCCCGCCACCTCCACCAGAGAGTATTCTGACCCGTACTTTGTGGTGGGGGTGTCAAGGTTTCGACAGAGTGATAATTAGCAGAGCAGACAACGAGGTAGGCGATGACCTTAAATCAAGCAAACACTATAATTGACAACAATTATGAAATGGAAGATTACGCCCTAGCGGCCTAATCCCCCGAGGCTAGTCACCTCGTCACCCAACGATAGAAGGGGAAATTCGTTTCCCCTTCGCCTATTCCGATAAATACTTCTATGAACATACTTGAACTCGAAAAATTTAAGATCGAAGATGCTATCAACTTCCATGATGAATATAATCCATGGTTATTTGATGGTGACAAACTAAAGCCTACTATTAAAAGACAACTAGAAACAATCGCAGATGATTTTGTTGAGTTCATGGGTATACCTGATCTCGCTATCGAAGACATCATTATCACAGGATCTAATGTTGCATATACATACACATCACATTCAGACATAGACTTGCATTTACTTGTAGATTTTGCAAAACTACCAGAATCAGACGTATACAGAGAGTTATTCAACGCAAAAAAATCTCTTTACAATGACACATACGAAATTACTATTAGAGATATTCCTGTTGAAGTGTATGTACAAGACACAGCACAATCACATACAAGTTTAGGCGAGTATAGTTTATACAAAGACATGTTTACTCGTA
>Ga0209090_10000895_pt1 | contig 19064 bp, 18 predicted proteins | sample ArcticOcean_MG_C_9_FD_187432 | JGI IMG/M metagenome (GOLD analysis project Ga0209090, IMG submission 187432) | Marine microbial communities from western Arctic Ocean - ArcticOcean_MG_CB2_152 (SPAdes) (version 2) | ecosystem: Environmental > Aquatic > Marine > Oceanic | place: Arctic Ocean... | reverse complement strand
TATCTAAATCGATCTTCCAGCATTAGTATCTATGATAAAGCTTAAGTTGTTAGAGGTAGTTACCATGAATTTCTGTTTGCGGTTGGTTTGTTTACTCTTCGCATTCTTAATGGCAACAAATGCATTGTCTCAAGACCTATCAGGTTGGTCTGATAAGACTGTTTGCCGCTTAGTCAAAAGTGATGGTGGTACAGCATATGCAGAGGAGGCTACTAGCCGAGGTCTTGGCTGCAAAGCACCAATCAAAACTTCTAAAGCCAAACCCACCAAATCCAAACCTAATGAGATCACCATCTTTGGAAGTCCTGGTGATACTGAAATACCCGATAAAATTAAATGGCAACCAAACGATGTAACAATTTCTTATTATTACAAGCAGAACGATACAATTCGCTTACATACGGATCGAGGATACAAAGTAGATCCATCTAACAACCCTGTCGAATTCATTAAAAAAATTGAACAACATAAAGTTATTGACCGTGAAATGGCGACTAAAACGGCGTTTAGTTATCTGTATTATGAGGATGGCTTAGTGATTTATGATGCAATGCCCCCAGATGGTCGCTTTTCAATGGTATTGGATAATAGTTCTTACTTTTCATCTCACTCAATGGGTAAAAGTATAACGTCCTATATCATTGGTCACGCCATTTGTGAAGGCTACATTGCTTCTATAGATGCACCAATAGCAGATTGGCCCTTAATGGAAAACACACTTTATTATGGCCAACCTTTGATCAAACTATTAAATATGACTGCTGGAGATACGAATGTCATAAAGCGCAATGAAGGGAATTTTATTAAAACAGGACGCAATATCCATGGTGGTGCGGCGGCAGGGGGCCTCAGCGCATTTGCAAAAAACCCACTAGAACTAGCTAATACAAAGCCAATTAGCGCACCTAAATTTTCTTACAGCAACTTAACAGCTGACGTTTTGTTTAACTACATGATGCATCGTGTAGGTCTAGACTTTGACAGTTTCATTACTAACTTTTATCAGAATAAAGTGAGAATAAAACACCCAATTTATTTAGACATGAACCCACTTGAGGATCGACAAAGATTTCCATCTACAGAAGACCGCATAAAGCAGGGTGTTGGCCGCTATGGGGTAAGTGCCACACGTTACGATTATCTACGTATCGCAAAGGCAATGTTGGACGATTGGCAGAATAATACTTGTGAGGGGGTGTACCTAAAAAGTATTTATGATCGACGAGTATCAGCTAACCGCCGTGTTGATACTTGGAACAAGAAAGATCGCAGGTGGGGTGAAGCTAGTTTCGGAAGCGTTTCTACAAAGTATGGGGGTCAGTTTTGGACTGATGCTGCAGGCCTCAGTGGGCGTAATGTCTTGATGATGAATGGAGCTAACGGCCAAACAATTGCTATAGATATGGATAAATCTCGGATCGTCGTCATCAGTGCAGGTAAGTCAAATCACGTTAATGAAAAAAAACTAGCCTATGAACCATTAAAATATGGTCGTATTCGTTAACCTAGCGATCGCTGCGGTATGAAGGGTAGTGGTGAGCTGCAAGGTGAGGTTACGAGTTTAGTTCAGGTTTTTTCCATATCAGAGGAAAATCATTGCAGTCCATTTTTGCCCCATCATCAAGCCCAGGATCACTAGTTGGGATGGCAACTTCTCCAGTTAGACGCTTATAACGAGCGTCATCACCAGTCCAACGGGTTGAGTAAGCGCGGCGACGGTTCGCTGATGATTTGTTGCCGGGCGAGCCGTGAACTGTCATAGCCTGGAACACCAAGCAATCACCGGGCTCCATATCCCACGCTAGTATTTCGTATTTTTCAGGCTCGGCATCAATATCTGGAAGTTCGGGTAAGCCTGTCCCTTCGTAGGGGGTATTGTCAGAAAAGTGGTGAGGATTATATGAATCCCAACGATGGCTAGCCTTTATATACTGAAGAGCTGTATCTTTGCCGACAGCGTCAAGGGGCAACCAAATTGATGCTACCTGAAATCCTTTTACGGCCCAATATGGTTGATCCTGGTGCCATGGAGTTTTCTCTCCCGTACGTGGTTCTTTGACCAGTAATTGGTCATAAAAAAAGTTGACGTTATTGGAGGCCATAATAGTGCCGATGATTTGGGCAGCTGGTGATTGGTGAATGAAATCTCTGAATGGATTTTGCCGCTTAGCGACATCCAAGTCACCAAAAAAGCGTCCCCCACCCTTAGCATATTCCTCGCCGTGGGGTCCTGGGTTTGCCATTGCCACATCAGTAGCTTCTCGCAAATACTCAATCCAACCCATAGAGAAAACACGTGGGAGCATTACAACGCCGTTATTTAAGTATTCCTGAGTCTCATCGTGGGTTATTCCCCGTAACATTTGATTGCTTCGCACCACTTCCCCCCATAACTAGAAACTATCTGAACCTCCCATATTACAAATATACTTACCCAATCAACTAGATACCATAATAAAACTCAATAAAGCGCCCAACAGGCTTATAAAACCCTAATTGAACTCAGCCTGAACGAAATATAAGTGAGTCCAGCTTATAGGGTGTGTATTCCTTGGCTACTCGATTAGTTAATTCCCATTGTTCGGATATTTAGTTTGTAAATAAATCGTATAGTCGAGTTAAATTTTTTAGATTTATGTAAAAATACGACCAATAAAACTTGCTCGAAAGCTGTTTTAAGTTAGACTTTTTTGTTGGCCCTAACTTTATATATACCTAGGTTCTTATCACGCCCAACTTCGGTTCAAAATAATCTTATTAGGCCGAATGCTAGGCAGACTTTAGTGAGCACCCTATGCAGTTAAATTTTCTAGACCAACCCACACCTGTAATTCTTTCTTCTGGCTTCCCAGAAAGCATGGTGTTGCTCGACTGTGAGACCACTGGTGGTAAAGCTATTTATCACCGAATTATTGAGATTGGCTTGTTAGTGATTGAAAAGGGTGAAGTCATTGAGAAATGGCAAACATTTATTGATCCAAAAGTTCCGCTGCCAGCCTTTATACAAAAACTTACGGGCATCAGCCCAGGTATGGTTCATGGTGCACCAGAATTTTGTGATATTGCTAAAGAACTATTAAGTAAACTCAAAGGCCGTACCTTGGTCGCCCACAATGCAAGGTTTGACTATAGTTTCTTAAAAAATGAATTTGAACGGGCTGGGATTAGTTATAACGCCAAACCTCTTTGCTCGGTAAAGTTTAGTCGCAACCTCTATCCGCAATTTAAGCGCCACGGCCTGTCGCAAATTATTGAGCGCTTTGATCTGTCTATTGAGAACCGGCACAGAGCGCTTGATGATGCTGAGATGATCTATCAATTCTTTCAAAAGTCCTCTGGCTTATTTGCGGATGATGAAATTGCTGCCACCTGCAAAGTATTGCTGAAACGCCCCACGCTACCCACCTTACTCGACCCTAAAGAGGTAGAAAAATTACCAGCTAGTGCGGGAGTGTATTATTTTTATGATGAAAAAGGTGGGCTACTCTATGTGGGTAAAAGTGTGCATATACGTAATCGGGTTATGAGTCACTTTAGCTCAGACCACAAGAACCCAAAAGACCTGCAGATGAGCACCAAAATTGCTCATGTTGATTTTGAACGAACACCTAGCGATTTTGGTGCTCAAATTCGTGAGAGTAATCAGATCAAAGCGTTGACCCCACTCTACAACCGGCGGTTGCGCAGGGTGAAAAAATTATTCCAGTATCGCAGCACTGAGGATAATAATGGTTATCTGCGGCTTAGTATTGAAACTGTTGAAACTGCAGACACTGAGGTGGAAGAACAGTATGGTTTATTTCGCTCGCCGCGCCAGGCCTCCAAACAAATGGAAAAACTGGCAGATCAGTTTTTCCTGTGTCATAAGCTGTTGGGGTTAGAGGGGGATAGAACCACTCGACAGGCCTGTTTTCGGTCCCAACTTAAAAAGTGTTTTGGTGCCTGCCATGGGGCAGAATCTGCAGCTAGTTATAACGAGCGCATGGGTGCTGCCCTAAAAAATTATCAGATAAAATTATGGCCCCATGTGGGCCCTATTCTTTTGGAAGAGCGTGACCCCCAAAGTCCAGATCAAGTGGCTTTCCATATTGTGGATCGTTGGCGTTACATTGCTAAGCTGTCAATTTTTGAAGATATCTATGACTTAGGTTATCAACTGCTTGACCCAAATAGCCGCACTCCCACTTCAGTTAATGACGCGATCGATTATCCTGATGACGCCGATAATCGCTTCGACCTAGACATTTATTTTATTCTGGTGCGTTTTTTAGTTAACCAAAAAAAAATGAATATGAACTGCCTGAAAATTTGGCCCCTAGTTGATCAGTCCAGTGCAGACTAGCCCACAAACTTAATCCATCATTTTACATCTAGGCTTCATCTTAATGGGTGAAAGTGAGATAAGTTCGACAACTTTGAAGCCCAAATTGAATTAGAAAATACTAATCCTGTATAGGGTTCTGCGTAACTTCTAGGGCTGTTGTTTAATATTCTGGGCTATTTCATTACACCACTGCACTTGCCAAGTTAATCAAGAGCATGATTACAGTCATGGCCACACTGGCGTTATGCAGACGTTTAAACGCCCTTTCATTATTTTCATCACGGCTCCTATTGGTCATAGGAATTAACAGGTATGCAAGCGAAGCCAGGGCAAATGTGGCAACGCCGATGAATGCTTGGCCATTCATATTAGATATGACAGCCATTATGGCATTGAGCATGCCCACTGTAGCGAGAAAAATGAAAAACTTAGGGAATACCTTACGTAAAAATGGACCCGCACGATCAGGCCCTAAGCCTCCAAACACTGTGGGCGCAATGATGGTAGTCTGAAACAAAATAACCCCTACTGATAGGCCGCTAAAAAGTAATGGCAAATTGCTTAACATGGGTAATCCTTTTGTTATTAAAAACCTATAAAAATTATGCTGCTGCTGATGCCGTTGAGCCTAAGCCCTTGGAAACGTTCAACCTAGACCAGTTCAAAGGTACGATAGGCTTTTGCTTGCTTTATTAAGGCTGCGCGAACGTCTGTTTCGCTATAGCAAGGCTGGTGAAAAGGTATAAAAAACTGGCCTTCAGCAGATAAAATATAATAGCCATCGGTGCACAAGGCTAACATCTGTGCCTTAGGGTCAATAATATCAAACATCCCATTGAGCGCAGAGCAGACGACATTAGAATGATCTTCGTTCATATGCTCAATCATCGATTCTTCTCCGCTTTGCCAGTCGGGAACTGCAGCGGTCCAGTGTGTTGTATCTAACCAACCAATTGCACCAAAGCCACCGATCCATCTAGCCTTCAAAATCGTCAATCTATACAAGTGAAAACCATGGATGTGAGAATAACGTTCACTTTCAGGTAAAAATTTAAAGAACCGGCTTTGGTAATTTTTCACCTCGTCCTTAGCAACTCGGGTTAGATCACCCATTAAGCTGAGCCGGGCGCTAGCCTGTTTGTCTCCATCGTTATTAACTGAGGATATAGTTACACACGCTCTTGAGTCATTGAGAATGTTTTTTGTATGCTCTGCAATGTCACTGGCATATATAAATAGCTCTCGATTACTATTTGAGACGAAGGTTACAAAGCTTCCAAATGGGTAATCATCCGTGCTTTTTGACAGGGTTGATAAGATTGCTGTATTACTGGATCTGAATAGATTGACTGCATTTAGCTCGTACTGAATTTTAGATGTATTCATAATTAATGGTAATGAATCGACAATGAATATAGTTAACTGGTTATTGGATCACCATAGCTATGGATGTGGCTATAGTATTTTTAACGCCAAAAAGTTTATTTGTAACTTAGCTGTGATGGATCCGTTATCAGTTATAGAGTTACAAGTTTAGTTCAGGTTTTTTCCACATCAGATGAGACGTCTATTTTTTCCCATGTGTTATCGGAAGTAAACCTGAAACTTCCTTTAAATGTCATTTTTGGCCATCTAGAAGGTTCAATAATACTAAGAAATAACTTATCGTTATTAATGTATAAACTATAGACTTTGCCCACTATAGGAAGAAAGCGATAAGAAGCGTTGTACACTTGCTGTGTGTCTTCTGCAAGCTTTACAAGTTTAAAGTACTCTTCCTTTAGTTCGTCAAACTTTGTTTCAAAATAATGTGTAGCAGTAACGCCACGCTCTTTTTTGTGCTGTAGTACATCTGGAATAGTAAACGCTGGTGCACCGATATTAGTTGGATACGGCAGTGTAGCAGCGAAGTCTGTTACGTTGTCTGGCTTCTTCATTCATTCTCTCGTTTTAACAAATACACTAGGTATTGGATCTTATTATAAATCAAACCCCAACATTAGTGCTATCCTTGTCCAGCTTTCGGAGCAACTTCTACGGCGCTCTGTCTTTGATAAGGTTTAAAGGATATAAGTATTCTAGGTCTAAGTTTTGCCACATTTGTGGTAGTTTTGAATGTTGGGTAATGTCCATTTTAAATTTATGTCACTAATCGAAGTATGATTTAGTGAGGGCCATTAAATCTTAATCTTGTTTTCAGTATTTTTAGAAAAGGCGGTTTGTGTTGTTAGAAAAATTTACCCCCGCGACCCGCGGAGCGATACTTCTTGTTTCTGGAATCTCTATTTTTGGTTTTTCTGATAATCTAACTTTGCTTGTTTCTGATCAGGTGAGCGTGGGGCAATTCCACTTTAGTCGTTCACTGATTGCAATGTTTATGGTCTTCGGACTTGGACGAGTATTTGGACTTTCCGTCATACCCAAGTACTGGAAACCAATTCTTATAAGAACATTTTTTATGGTGACATCAATGCTTCTTTTTTTTGGTGTCATGCCAATGATGCCAATCGCAGAAGCAGGTGCAGGCCTCTTCACTTCACCAATTTTCGTTTTAATTTTTTCAACAATTTTTTTCAAAGAGCGTATTGGCTGGCGAAGGATAGCTGCGGTAATTATTGGAAGCTGTGGTGTCTTATTGGTTTTACAGCCAGGTGCCGATGGCTTCACCTTTTATCAAATAATGCCAATGATGGCCGGGGCATGCTATGCACTAGGCTCAATAATTACCTACCGTTATCTGCGTGACGAGAGCCCTTTAGCCATTCTTATGAGCTTTATAGTGAGTATAGGGTTATGTGGATTTTTAATTACCACATTGCTAACTCTTTTCCCTGTTGCAACTGATTTAGTCGAACAGGCTCCGTTCCTTTTTATGGGTTGGCAAAGTGTTGACGGCATGTTTTGGCTTTGGATGTTGATAATCGCTGCATTATCTTCATGTGCTTTATCTTTAATGACCCGCGCATACCAATTAACTCTAACGAGCTATGCCGCAGTTTTCGAATATGCTTATCTAATTTCGGTTGGACTTTTCAGCTGGCTATTCTGGGGAATTGTACCGAATGGCATGAGTTCTATTGGAATTTTACTCATTATTTTCGCTGGGGTTATTATTGTGTTGGCGCCCCAACAGCCCAACGAAGAGAAGTTGTATACTGCCGTTTGAAAACGTCAAAGTGACGTTCCTTTAAAATATAATTGCCTATCAACGTGGTTTATTTTTAGTATCTTGGGTCGCCGCTAGTAGTAAAAATCTATTGTTGCGACAGAAATGTCAGATGTGAAATCACGGCCATAAGCAACAATCGCAAAGGTTCTTATGTTTTTAGCGTACAAGGTAGAATTCCGTACGCGTTTACGTTCGAATGTATTAAAAGGTAAGTCAACGACTTCCCAGTTAGGGTTTGCCTGAAATGAGGCTGAATAATAATCAGAATAAGATCGGGTATCATTAGTTCGAATAAAAATATGATAAGTTTCACCATTCCCGCGCACGTTCAAGCGGACACCCTGGAGTTCTTTGCCGCCTTTTTCAGAATTTGCAAATGAGATTCCTGAACGTAATTGAATAAAACCACCATTATTCCTTGTGCTCACATTGCCAGTGAGTTTTGCAAACGATATCTCTCCATCTTGCTCTAGAGTAACCTGTCCATTGGACACGCCCCCCATTGTTCTGTCACTAACATACTGCCAATACTGCGCGCTATTGGGAGTAAACGGAAACCTAAGGTCTTCTTCAGCAGCAGAAGTGGTCGCTGTAAGACTTAACATCATTATAAATAGTGCTTTTTGCATATTAAAATTACACGGCAATTTAATCATAGTAATAATCCAACTTTCGTTTGATATGTTCTATTAGTATTCTTGCTGTAGTCGTTGCCCTAGGAGATTTTATAACGAGCGGCACATCGAGCATATGAAACACCCTTATTGGGTAGGCCGTCACAGCACCTTGTGGCAATTATCTTGCTACACCAATCTACTAATGACTTATTCGTCTCTGATCGTGATTATAACTAAGAAATGACCAACAGGAATCGTTTAAAACTTCTGAGATCCAAACAAGGTCTCCGAGATCTTGCAGAATAAAACTCTAGCTGAGCTCAACTTAATCCTTTTTTAAAGGTTTGGCTTTAGGATTACATTAGTTTTACAAAATTTGACTTATTTTTACAGACCAGTTGTAGGATATGTAAATGTAGATTGTTAACATACTGGTTAAAAATAAGGCAAGTCATCAAGTACAGTCTGACTGCAACTCGTCCCCTCATAGTTACCAAATTTTTGCTACACCATGCGCCTGAAAATTGAATCATGGAGTATTAAATCAGACCAAATAAGAAGGGTTTTAAATTGTAAAAATTATTGTACTGATGCACTTAGCAATGACTGCTTTTTTCCATCTCATCCAATGCTAGCTATGCCGAAAAAAGTCATAATCTTCGATTGGAATAGCATATTTTGGTGGTGACTTAGGCTATTCAAATGTTAAATCCACATCTGCGGAAATGCCATCAATTAGCTATTACCAAACACAGTATGTACAACATTAACAATATTTTCAGGAGACCTATATAATGACCACTAGAGCAATTTTCTTTGGATCTATCGGCACCCTTGTTGAAACATCAGAACTTCAACGGCGCGCATTTAACCAGGCCTTCTCTGAAGCTGGGTTAGACTGGAACTGGGGTGTCGAAGAATACCAACAGCTGCTGATAAAGTCAGGGGGCCGTGAGAGAATTCAAGACTTTGCATCCCAATGCGGTATGGATGTAGATGCGCAACAACTGCATCAGCGGAAAACTGAAATTTTTGATATGTTGATGACCAAAGAAGCATTATTGCTTCGCCCTGGAGTATCCAGAGTGATTAGCCATGCATTAGAAAACAATTTACTGCTGGCATTCGTAACAAGTACATCCCAAGCCAATGTTGCTGCAGTGTTTGTTGCACTTGGTGATCAAGTGAAGAGTAGTGATTTTAATTTTATTGGCAACGATTTAATGGTTTCTAAGTCTAAACCAAGCCCTGATATCTACCAAAAAGCATTGGCTGACCTAAACCTCCATGCACAAGAGTGCGTTGCCATAGAAGATACAGCAACCAGCATGAGTGCTGCATTAGCTGCGGGCATCAGATGTATTGGCTTCCCAGGTGCATTTGCAGTAGCCGATGACTTTAGTGGCGCCCTACATACCACAAACCATCTGTCTCCAGATCATTTGGAAGACCTACATGATTAACCAAAGTTTTCTCTTGCATTGCTGTTAGCTCATCGTACTTCCTGAGCCAGTAACTAAGGGGGTTAAAAAATCTTTATAGAGTTTTTATAGGCTAGATAACGTATGTACCTTGTTAACTTTTTATCATATGGAAGGCGTTATTCCCTAGCGCTATTAGCTGGGGTGCTTGTTGTATTCACGCTACAGTCTTGCACTGCCGCTGAAACCTTTAATAATTCAGACTCAAGTGTCATCCCAAAAACACTTGGTGATGTCATTGAATGGCGAATGACGAAAGACCCATCGCCAGAACCCATTGACATAAAAGTTTCTAATGAGTGGCAGAGTCTTGACGCTAAATCAACTCACTACGCAATTTGGATCGGTCATGCAACATACCTACTTAACACTGGTGATGTAACTGTACTGACGGACCCAATTTTTTCGGAGCGGGCATCACCTGTAGGTTGGGCTGGCCCTAAACGGCTAATTCCACCTGCAATGTCACTAGAGCAGTTGCCCAGTATTGATGTCGTAGTAATTAGTCATAATCATTACGATCACCTTGACTTGCCTAGCCTCAAAGTGTTGCAAAAAAATAACCCCAACTTGGTTTTTTTGGTGCCACAAGGAGACAAAACATTATTAGATTCACACGGCCTGAGTAATGTTTCTGAATTCAGGTGGTGGCAAAACATTCAAATTAATCATACTGAGTTTACCTTTACACCTGTGCAACACTGGTCAGGTAGGGGTATAACTGGACGCAACACCAGTTTGTGGGGAGGTTGGTTTCTGAAGAGCCCAAGTCTCTCAGTTTACCATGCGGGTGATACGGGCTACTCCAATGACTTTGTTGTCACCCAAAAGCGGTTGGGGACTCCAGACGTTGCCTTTATTCCCATTGGAGCCTATAAGCCTAGATGGTTTATGAAAAACCAACATGTTAATCCAGCAGAAGCTGTCCAAATTGCCTTGGATTTGCAAACAACGCGTTCATTTGGCATGCACTGGGGTACTTTTGTGTTGACTGATGAGCCGATCATTGAACCGCGCACAATGCTCGGCCAAGTCCTTAAGGAACGCAACTTGGCGCCTGACTTTTTTATAGCGCCAGCACCTGGTGCCATCCTAAGTATAGCTCGATAGGGTATGACAACTTAAGCCATATCTCACGCTCAGCTGCATCAAAAAAGTTGTTTCGATCTACAGTCTTTTCTCTTATACCGTGGCCAGTTTCACTTGGCCACTACAAATCATATGGTAGTGGCTACTCGGTTAAGCAAGAGGATTTTGCCTTTTGCTTCTGCGACTAGTTCGCCGTTTTGATTGATACAACTGGCAGAAATGATGGCGATACCACCTTTATGCTTAGGCTTGTCAATTTTTTCTTCTATGGTCCAAGTCGTGGTAAGGGTATCCATGGCTCGCACTGGTGCGATAAAACGGCAGTTGTGTTCAAGGTAGGCTACTACTGTGCCAGCGAAATAATTCCCCAAAGGGGCTGTCATTAAGGCTGCTGTTAGGGGGCCGTGAAGGATGCGAGTTCCGAATCGAGTGTTCTTGCTGAACTGCTCATTCACATGCAATGGGTTAAAGTCACCGAACAATCCAGCGCCCATCACAATATGTGTTTCTGTTACCGTGAGGCTGGCGCCGAAGCGTTCATTTAGTTCAACTTCATCGAAGGCTTTGCCTTGAATATTCATATTAATCCTCTGATTTTATGTGAGGTTTAAGGTAATGTTTAAGAATCTAACTCACGTAGTTTACGGCGAATTACTTTGCCTGTCGTGGTCATAGGTAACTCCTCGATAAATGCCACTTGTCGCGGGTATTCATGGGCGGCCAAGCGCGACTTTACATGGTTTTGCAGTTCTCTAGCCAATAATCCTGTGCCTTGATAGCCATCATTGAGTACCACAAAGGCCTTGACTATTTCGGTGCGTTTTTCGTTGGGTACGCCAACCACGCCGACCATCTTCACCGCTGGATGTTTGATCAGGCAATTCTCAATTTCACCGGGACCGATGCGGTAGCCGCTGCTGGTAATTAGATCGTCGTCGCGACCTACGAAGAGGATAGAGCCCTGCGGCTGCTGGATGCCCGTATCGCCTGTTAGCAACCAGTCGCCAATGAACTTCTTGCCGGTGGCCTCGGGATCATTCCAATAACCAATAAACATCACCGGGTCTGGCCATTTAACCGCGATATTGCCTAATGTGCCTATGGGCAAGCGCTTGCCCTTCCCGTCGACAATGGCGACCTGATGCCCTGGAACTGGGCGGCCCATGATTCCAGGTTCTTGGGGCATGATCGAGGTGCAGTTTGAGACGATCATATTGCACTCAGTTTGGCCATAAAATTCGTTGATGCGCACGCCAAAGCATTGCTCACCCCACTGCAGCAATGCACTGCCTAAAGATTCGCCACCGCTGGCGATGGAGCGTAATCGGGTGTTCCAGCGTTGTTCGGGATGGTTTACTGTGCGCATCATCTTAAGGGCGGTGGGGGGTAGAAAGACGTTGCGAATGTGGTAATCGGCAATTAGTTTGAAGGCGGCCTCTGGCTCAAATTTAATGAATCGGTGTGAGACTACCGTGATGCCGTGGTGCCACGCAGGCATTAGTACGTCGTAGAGTCCTCCGATCCAAGCCCAGTCCGCTGGGGTCCAGAAGCGATCTCCCGCTTGGGGCAGGAAATCATGCGACATCTCCACTCCTGGTAGGTGTCCTAGCAAGATGCGATGACCGTGCAGGGCGCCTTTAGGCTGGCCAGTGGTGCCAGATGTATAGATAATCAGCGCTGGGTCGTCTAGAAGGGTTTCCACGGGGCAGAACTGGTCACTCTGTTGTTGCCGTTCGGCGTGAAAATCCACACAGTCTTGGTAAGGTCCTTCAATGTTGAAGATGTGACGCAGTTCGGGCAGCTGCTGACGAATTCGGGCCAGTTTGGCTGCGCCTTCACGATTGGTGATGATTGCACGGGCGCCGCTGTTGCCAATCCGGTATACTAGGGCTTCCTCTTCGAAGAGGCAAGAGAGCGGCACCGCAATGGCTCCCAGCTTGTAAGTGGCCACATGACCATAGCCGGTTTCAGGAGCTTGAGGCAGCAGTACACCGATACAATCTCCTTTGCCTAAGCCCCTTGCTTGCAGTAAATTTGCAGTCTGGTTCGACAAGCGCCGAAGGTCGGCGAAACTATACTCTTGTGTCTCCCTGTCTTGGCCTAGGTGAATAAGAGCCAAACGCTCTGGATCCTGCTCGGCCCACTTGTCACACACATCCACGCCTATATTGTACTTCTCGGGCAGTTGCCATACGAAGGAGCGTTCTAGGTCGGTATAGTTTGTAGCTTGGTTTAGCATTTTAAACCTCTGTTGGAGTATTTCATCGGCGAACATTAAAACCAGTTTAGCTGTTGCCTTGCTCAAGGAAATTTATCAATATAATCGAATTAATATACACATTTTATTGCAGAGCTATGGCGCTGTAGTTAATCACTTAAATCACGGAAGTCTACGATAAAGCCATTTAGTTTTTTAACTAGCTTACTGCGCTGCTGGTTTGTTAATGTTTGGTTTAAATCAAATAATAACTGCATTATTAGGCGTTTGTTTTTCTCAATAACGCGACGATAGCTAGCTGACCTAAGTTGGTCGGGGTTGGCGAACAATACCATTAGATTTTTTTCCAGTAGCTGTTCATCGTGGCGCTCAGCTATTGCTGCTTGCATTCTAGTGCGCCATTGAATAGCCTGAACTAATGAAAACTCTTTGGTCGGTACCATGCTCCCCGCCCATTGTGCAATTAAGTCGTTTTGCTCCTCATTTAACTTGCCAATGACGTCAACTATTTTTTTACTAACATAGGATTCACGCTTTTCTAAAGTTCGTGCGCTAGTGCCACTTTCAATATCCTTGGCATCCTCATCTTCTTTTTCAATTAACATCTCAAAGAAGTCGTTAATTTGTTGATCATTCAGATTTGATATAATGTCTGCAGCAGCAGGTAGGGTTTTAATAACGATTCGTTGCCAGCTGTCTCTGAGGTTATTATAGGACTCTTCCAATTGTTCAACCGTCATGCCGCTCTCTAGCCCTATAGAGAGTTTTTCTAGCTGGTCGGCGTATTGGGGCAATTCATCACTACGATGCCAATCAAGTAGTTGGGAAATCTCGTCTTTAACCAGCAAGCGTTGGTCTCGATTAAATTTAACATAATCTTTTAGCTCCCAGTACAAGCCCCAATCTAGAAAATTATAAGCAAGTTTAATGGTGCACCCGCTAGCAGACACGCTAATAACAAGCACTGCCAATAGAGCACGCAAAGCCTTGTAATTCAGCTTTAGTATTCCCATTGATCAAATTACCTCTTAGTTGTTATTAACTTAACTTAACTCACATAGGCGTTGAGGAGTTTGCTAATGCCCGAATGACCAAACTATTTATGACAATATTTACCGTCTACTGCTTTGACATTTTTTATCTGCGTATCGAGGCTAATTATGAGTCTCAATAACAACGCTTGAGACTCATGAGTGGTGGGGATAGGGGAGTCGGAAGTATTATTTATAGCGCTATATATTTGATTATCATTAGTCATATTTATTTACGTGTACCCAAGCGTTTGCCAAAAATCCAATCTGTCTAAGTGAGCTAACCAACAGCGCGTTACTCGGTGGCACACGCCAAACGTGAACGACTTTGGGTTAGAAATGATCGCGTAGATATTTTTTGTTCCATTTTTTTTTGAAAACTTCTCTGCCACCTTCACAGGCTTTAGATTGTGCTTGCAGATAAAAATATTCTTGGTCACAGGTTAGCACTGTTGTTGTCTTAGTGGTGATTTGCCAGTTGCCACGGCCGTGCTCCCAGTTCGATTCGTATTCAGCCCTAGCACTCAATGGGTTGTCGTCAGTTATCGAAAAACGTTGCAAGAATGTTGACCCCATTTCCATTTGAGATTGATCAAATCGGCTTTTGCCATTGTCTGCAAAAATTTCTAATGTGGTGACGGCTTTAGATTTATCTCTGATTTGACTTCTTGTTTGTCTCACTTCGCGCAAAGTTGTAGTGGCAAGTGGTTCGCCCATTTTTGTCTCACCAAACTCCGTGAGTTGTGCATTTTTGGCGCTAGATTTTCTAGTGGGTATATTGACCAAGCTCGATTTTGACCTGATGCCAAGTTTAGTTTTAGTCGGCGATGGCCAGGCCATTGGCCAGTAGCTAGTCGATATTGCTAATCGCAGTTGGTGACCCACTGGCACAATATAACCAACGTGATTAAGCGATACCTCGACTAAATATTCCTGCCCCGGGATTAATGACTCAGGCACCGATTTACCGTTTCTTTGGCTCAGATTTAAGATACCGCGGGTAATGAGGGTGCTCGAACCATCAGGCCAAACGTCGCAAAGCCTTAGCGCAATTAGTGCCTGAGGTTGATCGCTTGTAATGGTTAATTTTGCAATAGCATTGCCAAGTATTTCAATATTTGAATCGAGAATTTGTGTATCAAATGCCAATGAGCCAGCATCTTCCGATTGTTGGTCTGCTGGCAGTTCATCGGCTGGACCGAAGGAGAACCAAGGCATATATTCCCCTGAGGAAAAACCGACCGTCTGTGGCGACTGCACTTCAAAACGACATGCCTCAGAGGGTGTAGTTGAGAGCCCATCGTCTGACAAATGATATTGCTTATTCTCGATTTGCTGCGACGGCCAATGATCCTCGCCCACCCAACGACCAGGTCTCTTATCGTAATAGGTCTGAGGACGAACACTCTCCTGTAAATACACCTGATAGGTTGCCTCATCCATGATGCCCGTATCAATGTTTTTCAACCATTGATCAAACCAACGAGAAGCATCAGGAAGAAAGTTGAGTGTTGGCCCGGGTATCCCAAGATGGGGATAGCGGTGCGACCACGCACCCTGTAAACCACGAACTGGAACCGACAAATTTTCGAGTAATCGTGACACTGTGTTGGGCCAACAGTCTGCATGGCCACTGACGGCATAAACTGGAATTTTTATCGCATCGTAATTAGTTCTGACCGTATTGGTGAGCCAGTAGTCATCTTCGTGCTGGTGGCTTAACCAATGTTCTAGATAGTGAGGTGCATTTTCTAGGCGTTCAAACCATAGGTCTCGCCAACCCTTGCCCGCCAGTTCAGGGTCGGGTGGACGGGTATTGTATCCAAACATCATGGCTGCCCAACCGATGGTTTGGCCGACCATGCAACCCATGTAATACCCTGCATCATCATAGTACCGAGATTCAGTTGCTCCCAGTACAATCACCGTTTTTAGCGCTTCTGGCGCGCGCTGTGCTAATAGCAAACCAATGATGCCACCCCAAGAAATTCCAATAGTGCCTATCTTGCCATTGCACCAACTTTGTTCCACTAGCCATTCAATCACAGCCACACCATCGTCAATTTCTTGATCTGTATACTCATCGTAAAGAACACCATCAGAGCTGCCAGAACCACGCATATCAACACGAATGCAGGCGTATCCTTGAGTAGCAAAATAGGCAACGGTGGCTGAATCTCTTAATGCACTGTAATCATCTTTGCGATAGGGTATATATTCAAGAATTGCTGGGACTGATCCACAACCCTCAGGTAACCAGACCCGTGCACCCAAGCGTTTGCCATCAGGCATTGGTATCCATAAGTGTGGCGTGCAAATGACCTTCATATTTATTCCATAGGATAGTGGCAAGTTATCGGCTGCAGCCAATTGTGGACGTTTTGAATTAGCCATGGCAATGGCTTCTTTAGTTCTAAGGCCATGAACATAGAGGTGGTGGCTCCTTCCAAAGCTAAATAAACTGCTGGACCAACACAATGCCGCCGACCAGTGCGAGGGAATACAATAAAATTTTCCATATTGAAAAATTCCGCGCTGACCAGTCAATACGATCATCTCGCTCTGTCTGCTTCTTAGAGGCTTTAAACTGACCGAGATAGAAAAAAACAGCTAATGACAAAACTGCCATGGAGCCAAAGACTAATGTATTGGCATCCATTAGCGACTTCTCAGTTTAGCCAGTAGCCTGAGCATTTCAAGATAGAGCCATATCAGCGTCACCATCAGAGAAAAAGCACCGAACCATTCCATATATTTGGGTGCGCCCATCTCTGAACCCTGTTCAATGAAATCGAAATCCAACACTAGATTAAGCGCGGCAATGGCGACGACAAACAGACTAAAGCCAATACCAAATAAACCGTTTGAGTGAATAAATCCTATGCCGCCAGAACCGAACATATTCATCACCATGCTAACCAAATAAAGCATGCCAATCCCCATGGTGGCTGAAGTCACCATCAAGCGAAAATTTTCTGTGGGCTTAACGATGCCCGTTTTGTACAGGAACAACAATGATGCAAGAGTACCCAACGTCAAACCTACCGCCTGGATCACAATACCTGGATATTGCATCTCAAAGATGCCCGAGATAGCACCCAAAAATAGGCCCTGAGATAAAGCATATAGCGGCGCTGTGATACCAGACCACTGCTTTTTGAATATAGTCACCAGAGCAAATACAAAGCCCATGATCGCACCACCAATCGCGAGTGGCATCACCGCTGCTGCGTTACCACTTTCAAAGAACAGGTTCCAGGTCCAAGACGCTGACAACACCACCAATGCCAGTAAGATACCGGTCTTGTTCACCGTCCCCTGCAGAGTCATGGTCTGTGACGACGTTGATTGAATGCCACCTGTCGATGATGATGACTGGGCACTCTTGCTGAACGTATCTGCCCTCAACGCCGGGTTGCCTGAACGACCGAACATCTGTAGCGCTCTATGATTTGACATATATTTAATCCCTAGGTCTAAAAATAAAAATTCCTCCCCAAACGCTCCAATGTGCTAGACGTCAGGATCGGTTAAAGCTTATAACAATGATAGCCGAATACACTCCCCAACCCAATATTGTTGGGCAAAAAAAATTTTCCTCAAAGAGCGCGCCTAACTGCACTATCGACCGGTGTGGTTCGGCTAATCTTAAGCTGGCCCTTTGAAAGCTACTAATCGAATTTCCGTAGGCACAAACGGTGTATTAACCTCAAGCGATACAGTTTTTGTTGGCCTGCCATAACCTTGATTAAGTATCGTGGTAGCAGCAGCAATTCTAGCCGAGTCACTCTGGCTTGATTGCATGACATCTACAAGTGTATCCAGTGCGTCATATGCCAATGTGCAGACCAAGACTCGCTTGTTGGCCATTATCGGTTAAACTTAGTTTATGAAACGATTTCGGCTGACAGATACCAGTGACTATACGGACAGTGAGTATCAAGACTATATTCTGCAGGGGGTATCACGGACCTTCGCGTTAACTATTCCGCAGTTGTCAAAGGATCTTGTGCAGGTGGTGGGCAATGCCTATTTATGGTGTCGTATGGCCGATACCATTGAAGATGATCCGCAGGTTTCCTTAGCTCTGAAAGGACAGTTTAGTCACCAACTAACAGGCTTGTTAGAGAGCCAAGAGTCAACGGCTGCTTGGGCGGCCGAATTACAGCGCCAGCTGCACTGCGATACTGCGCCAGCTGAGCTCGATTTGATTGCCAACAGTCAGCGTATCCTGAACTTATTTCGCAGCTTTAGCCCGACCCAGCAAAGCATTATCCAGCAATGTGTAACCACTATGGTGCAAGGCATGATGCACTATCAAGCCCACCAACCCCGCTCGGGGTTACCTAATATACCAGCACTCAACGACTATTGTTATCATGTGGCTGGTATTGTCGGTGAAATGCTGACGCTGCTCTACTGTGATTACTCAAGCAAACTAAGGCACAGTCAAGCCCAGCTTATGCCCTTGGCCGTGTCCTTTGGCCAAGGTTTGCAAATGACCAATATTCTCAAGGATATTTGGCAAGACCAAGATCGTGAGATTTGCTGGTTACCGCAAGATGTTTTTAGCAAGTACAACATTGAATTGCAGGTTTTATCTAAGCAACGCACTAATCCTGATTTTCACCGGGGGGTGAGGGAGCTGGTGGCTATTGCCCATGGGCACCTGCAGGACGCCTTAAGCTACACGTTAATGATCCCAAAGGCGGAGCAGGGCTACCGTAACTTTTGTCTGTGGGCCATTGGTATGGCCTTATTAACCTTAAAGAACATCAATAAGCAGCCAGATTTTCAACAAAGTTCACAGATCAAAATATCCCACAATAAGGTTAAAATCATCTTTGTCGTGACCCGCTTCATTGGTCGCAGTAATGGCTTGGTTAAGTTGTTTTTTAAACGCGTAGCCCGCGGTTTGCCTTAATAGCAGTTCTCTTAAAACAGCCTAAAAGACAGTAAGTGATTCCTGAACCATACCTGCCAGTAGCAATTGAGTTATCAGCATGGCACATGCAAGGTTAGGAGTAAGTGTGTATTAGAGTTAAATAAGTAGATTGTGAAGTATTTATAAATACGTACCGTACACCATTTCGTACACTTAAATGGTAATAAAAATAGAAAAGCCCTAAGTATCA
>Ga0209090_10000893_pt1 | contig 19083 bp, 23 predicted proteins | sample ArcticOcean_MG_C_9_FD_187432 | JGI IMG/M metagenome (GOLD analysis project Ga0209090, IMG submission 187432) | Marine microbial communities from western Arctic Ocean - ArcticOcean_MG_CB2_152 (SPAdes) (version 2) | ecosystem: Environmental > Aquatic > Marine > Oceanic | place: Arctic Ocean... | reverse complement strand
TTGTCCTGTAAATTTATACACACCTGCTGTTCTCGCTAGAGGTGCTACTGTTACTTCGAAATAACCACTATCACCATAAATTAAAGCAATCTTTTTAAGTTGTAATCTTCCTGCACTAATGGTTGATCCTGCTCCTGTTGCTTTTGTTTCTCGTGCATAGAAAGTCGAGAATTGATATTTAAAATTATATTTCCTACCTACTAAACAAGGATAATCTGAGTGATCTCCTGATGAAGTAATAGTTGTTGTAGTGGGTTGTGCTACTGTTAAATTTCTTCCTTTTTTAGTTGAAGCCCAAGATCCGTTATATACCACTTCCATAGGATTACTCTCAGGGTAAGGAATAGTCCACGTAGTTAAATCCGTACCACTTACATATACACCTGTTAGACTTGTTTTTCTATCTAGTAAAACTGGGAAAGATAAATTTGTATCTACTTCATTAGCTTTTAAATTCATTTTCTCAATGTAAGTTCCGTCAGCTCTTTTAATAATTAAATAAGCAAAGTTTTGAATTATATCTATTCCTAAAATAACGTCTGTACTTGCAAATGAGTAAGTAGACCATGATCTTTGTAATGCTTTTTGGTTTGCATCAAAGTAATATTTATAAACAAATAATTTACTTCTATCTCCATCAGATAAAGCATATAAAGTTTTCTCACCTGAAGAACCTTTAAGAGAGAATATGTTTGCTGAAATATATCTAGGTAAATTAATTGTAGTATCTGTAGCATCTTTTACATCGCCATCGCTTGAAACAAAATATTCTGAAACACCACTATATGTACCTCTATTACTAGCAAAGTAAATATTCTGACCTAACCCTATAGGTTTGGCTTTATCAGAAATTTCATACTCAGTTGCTTGGTTAATAGATACAGTTTTAGCTGTAAGTGTTTCTTCTGGTTTTAAAATAAATTGTGATTGATCTGAAAATAAAATCAATTCCTCATTAAAAGGTACAGCGTATTTTAGAATACTAACTTTATTATGAGACATAGAAATATCAACAACATCATCATCTTGAGTTGTAGTTACTGTTGTATAATAATAATTAAAAAATTCCCCTGCTTTAGAAAAGATTACATTTTCATCAGAACAAAAGCCCAATCTATTTCTGTAAAAGAACATATCATTAATTTTTGTACCAATGAAAGAAGGATCAGGGTTAGTTATTGAATCTCCTACTTCTCGACCTTTCCAAGAAGGGTCATCATAAGATGTACTACCAATTGTATATGTACCACCATCACATGGTGTAAATCTAAAGTTACCGTCTGCAGTTCTGATAAGAACAAAAGGCATAGTAGTTGCACTAAAGTCATTATCTAATCCGTCTTTAACTGTCTCAACCCAAGCATCACCGTCCCATTTGACATAATAATTATCAAATTGAGTTCCGCTATCTCCTGTAATCTCAATTAGAAAACCTGTGTACCCTGTGTAGGGTAAGTCAGAAAAGTTTTGAGTTTTATCTTTTAATAAAATTAAACCATCTCCTCCTAAACCATCTGAAACTCCTGCGGTAAATGTTCCTGAAGTTTTTGTAACATAAATAATAGAACCGTCTCTAACAATGGTATAACCCGTTAAGCTAGCATTTAAATCTGTTGTTAATTCCGTTGCTATGTTATCTGTTGTAATTGAACTAGCATTTGCTGAAGCTGAGTTATCTAATGTTTCAAAACTTGCCTTTTCTACTCCATCAATAGTAATTTTATAAGTTGTTTTATATTGACCGTTTTTAATAAAGAATATTGCCTCATCAGGTCGAGCAGTAGAAGTAGATCCTGATTTAGCTATAGTTGTATTCTTATTTATAATGAACGTATAATCTGCAACAGTAATTAAATTAATATCAGTCTGTGGTGTTGTTGTTGTTAAATAACTTAAACCCGAAGGTGCAACTACAGTTTTCTCAACGCCTGCTAATGTATATACTTTCATAGCACCGTTAGTAATTAAAACTTGGTATTCTTCAATATCACTTCTATTAATTAAGTGTGTTTTAACTGCTGTATCTGTTGCTGTACTTAATTTTGCAATATGTTCTGTAGGCGGTCTTTTACCTAAACCAAATACAACATCTGATAATCCATTTTCTTGAATAGCAGCTTGATTTGGTAATCTAACAGTATCGGGTTGTTGGGAGATACCATTTAATAAATTTTGGATTGAAGAACTAACTAGTCTAGCCATTGTTAATCTTCAGGTTGGTAGTTGTTTCTATCTAATGTTCTAGCAACGTCATAATTATTAAAGATACTATGATCTCTAGTATCTCCTTCTGCTTCTTTTAAAACAGCCAAAGCCTGTAGTTCATCAACTTGATGAAATTTATGTAGAAGATCAGACGCTAACATTCTATCTTGAAAAAGTCTTGCAGCTCTAACTGTGATATATCTTTTAGCTGCTTCTGGTATTTCTGTAAAATCTAAAAACCAAGTTATATTTACATAAACAATTGAGTCAGTTATTGTATAAGTATGGTCTTTTCTATCCCATAATTTTCTAGCACGTTCGACATAATCGTCATTTTCGCTAGCACCAGAGGTATCTATTCTTAAACAGTTTGAAGGGAGCTCTATCTGACTAGATGAGTTAGGAATTAATTGGTAATCTGTATCTGTATTAAAATGCCAACCGACACTTTGTACTTCTCTACTTACATTATCAAGTATTGTAATAGCAATAGACACATCAGTTGTAGTAGCTGCAGTTATAGTGTTAACAGGAGTTTCTCCTATTGAAGTCATCATAACATTTACGGCTTCTAATTTTGTTGTAGTTGATGTTGTCATATATATGTTTTTTTTGTGATTGTTCGCTTATTAGTTGTCGACTTCAGGGGTCAATTTCTCGACCCCTAAAATCAGTAAAAACAACGTAAATAGATTACGAAGTTTTGATTTCCCAAGCAGCGTCAGGTCTAAGGATTCCGTGACCCATAGCGTATTTAGCTACAAGTAACGTACCTTGTCTTCTAACGTCATATTCCATCTCGACAGCTAAATCCATTAGCTTAACTGTTCCAACACAAGATTTGTGCCAAACAGCACCAACAGTATTTGAGTAATCTCCACCCAATGTACCGTCAGATCCGTCAAGAACGCCAGTTGTTACATTAGTTGAAGGTAAGTTGTTAGTTTTCACAATGTGAATACCTGCAACTTTAAGAACTTCTCCTTCTGCATAAGCACCTTTTCCGCCCCAGTCTCTATTAATCACATTAGTAGTTTGTACTAACTGATAATAAGCTGCAGGTGAAACGGCACAATATCTGTCGTTTTCTGGTATGTTATTTTCGTCCATCTTTTGAGCTGCACTAAAAATAGTAGCTGCCGCAGATGCTCCGTTAGTTACGAAGTCGGCATCAGTAAGTTGAACACCAATAGCCTGAGGGGCTACTGCTGCTGCTCTTGATGCGTTGATGATTTGTTGGTAGACGTGCTTATCCATAGTTTGAGCTAGAACATTTCCACACTCTTTTGAGTATTGGCTTCTAACATCGTAATGGTTTTTCGCTTCGTCTATTTTAGCGATAAACGTAGGAGCAATAAGCAATCCTTGAATTGCAATTGTTCTTTCGTTATGTGTTATAGTACCGCCAGTTATTTCATTCCCTGCAGTATGATATGATGCAGTTGCTTTTCCCATTACTGGAAATTGAGCTGATTGACCTGAACTGATACTTCTAACAACGTGTTTGTCGGCTGTTGATTGTGCATCTTCGAACGCAGTAAGAACTTCGCCCGAAAACACTTTTAAGAAAAGTGCAGTAGTCGAACCCGACGCTGCTGCTTGTCCTAAATTTGATACTGTAGCATTTGACATGATATAGTATTCCTTTCGTTATTAAAATGTAATTAACTTTAACTTTAAGCTAAAAGTAGTATCAGTTATTGTCCTCCTCGAAGGGTAATAGTCTTTCTTTTATTTTTTCTAGGTGTAATTACTTAACCTAAAACTTTATATAATTGTAGAACGTGAAAGCCTGTCTTCAACTTGCTTTCTAAATGCAGGGTCACTAGCGTATAAAGGATTAGACATGTCAGCTTTGACTTGTGCCATGCTTTCATATTTAGATCCTGACGATGACGTTGCAGTTTCTCCTACTCTTAAATTTGGTTCATTAGTTTCAGCTTTATATCTAGCTGCCATACCTTTAATGGTATACAAAGCAGTTTGATTATCTTTATCAATACCTGCATTAAATAATTCTACTTCTTCTTTAGATAAATTACCTTGTACCCAGTCAATCATTTTTACATAATCTTCTTTACCACCTACACTATCGTGAGCTTCGGTTTCAAACCTAGTAGCTACAGCTTTTATACCTTCGATGTAATTATCAACATACGATTTAGGCAATCCTGAATCTTCTAGGTTTTTCATTGTATCTTCACTTAGTGAACCGTTTTCTTCAAACTCATTTTGAATAGAGTTAAAATCAATACCTTTTAGACCTTCTACTGGTGCGTCAGCTTTAAGAGTTTCAGTAGGGTTATCTTCTTTAGGTTGTCCTAATTTCTTTTCTAATTCTTGATAAGATTTAATTAATTCTTCTTGAGAACCAAACTTACCAAGTATTTTTTCTTCTACTTTAGGAGTTTCTGGCTGTACAGGAGCAGTTTTCTCACCTGTATTAATATCTGTTGTACTAACATTTTCGTCTGCTTTTTTAACCATAGCATCGACATGTTCTTGAGTATCTTTTGATATTTCTTCTGGTACTTGTAGTTTATTAGCGTCTTCCATTAGTTATTTTCCTTTGCTTGTTCTATCTGAGCTTGTTGATCTCCCTTTGCCGCATCTCTAGCCATACCCATACCTTCTTTAGCTACACTACCTGCTACTTGAGCTTGTAGTTGTTCTTGTTGTGCTTGTTGTTGTTCCATAGCCATTTGTTGTTCATCTTTAATTAAACCGTCCATGTCCACACCTAATGAAGTACCAACTCTTTTAATATATTCACCAATGTTTAAAGATTGTAAACCGCTTTCTCCAAATGGAGCTATTTGTTGTACAAATGTATTTAATCTTTGTAAGTCTGTTGATCTACCTAGAGCTTCTAAACCTGTAACAATTTTAGGTCTAACTTGTCCTTTAGGTAAAGTAGGTAATTTCTTTTTCTTTTCCATTTGATACATTAATCTATTAATCAAAGGTAATTGTAATTCTTGAGATAATAAAGAATAAAGACCACCTAAACTATCGTCTAACTCTTGACTTACATATTCAATTTCTTTTGCTGTAACTCTTTCTGCATCTCTTTGAACAGAAGTGTTTAACATAAATGCAAATTGTAATCTGTCTTGAATCATTCTCATTGTTTGAAAAGCAATATTAAAGTCAGCACCTTTGTTAACTTGAAGTGTAGTAACGTCTTCTGCATTACCTTCTCTAATTGCACCGTTAGGACTTTCAGATAAAGTTTTTAATCGAGTTGAACCATTTGGTTTTACAAGAAATAAAATCTTACTAGAAGCTGCAGATCCTTCTACTACTGATCTGTATAGAGATTCCAAACTACGTAAATCTCCCATGTACTCCTCAATAAATCCTCTGCCCCAATCTTCATTGTCGATTGAAGTGTATCGTAAGGGAATAAAAGGTGACTTGTCGAGAGGGTAAGTCCCTTGACTGTCAAGCAAGATTTCATCATTGCATTCTTGGTGGACAAGCCACTTTTTATTATCTTCCGAACGTCTAACGTACGTGTAGATGTCTATTGTATTTTCATAAGAAGAAGATACTTCTCCTTTTAATTTTTCTATTACTTCTGGTGGTGCTGAGTTTGGACTAACTGTATCTTTTGTAATTATTTCTAAAACATTTCCAGTAGCGTCTCTTTTAACTACATATCTATCTAAGTGATAAACTTTCATACTTAATTCAGGAGTAATATAAAGAAGGCAGTTACCACCTATAATTAAATGTTTTAAAGCCTCAAAAATTGTTGTTCTAAAGTTATTAACTTCCATTTCATTCATTACTACTCTTTCAAGAGATCCTAATGCTTTTTCAAATTCACCTTTCATACCACTTTGACCTGCGATTTCTGCCATCGTAAATTCATCTATAGCTAATCTAAAGAAGGGTGTATTAGGGGGGAGTAAGGCAAGTAAGAGTTTACTTGCTAAATTGTTTGTACCTCTAGCACCAATTCCTTGATACGGAGTATATAATTTTGTAGTTCTGCTGTGTGCTTCTCTAGGTATTAGAGAAGGTATTGTAAATTCTGCACTATCACGAGCCCTCGTTAAAAAGGGTTCTCTTATTTCTTCAAGTTGAGCATATCTTTTACGTACTGTTTGGTACTCCATTAAACTTTAACTCCTGCATTAGCATTAGCTAAAGCTGTTTCTGTTAAAGGTATTCTTAAAGCTCTCTTACCACGTCTTCTCGTCGCTACTAGTGAGTTATAGCTAGCAGATTTAGGAGCTTGAGGTGCTGATGCCCTGACTGTTGCTGATTGTGCGTTTACAATCGTTGCTGGTGGAGCTGGAGTAGAGGGTGGTGTAGGTAGTTTTGGTGCTCTAAATATACTTCCGCACATGTTTTTTACGTCCTTTTAATTATATTGTGATTTAAGATATTTTTATTCTGTTCATCAAACCGTTGTTTTAGATGTTTAACAACACTAGCTTGACCAGATTTAAACCAAACTTCACGTTCTTTATCGTTTAAGTTTGGACTTTGATTAGGGAATTGCTTGTCTAAATAGTCGAGTAATTCTTTTGATATATTCATAAGTTATCCAAGAGGGCAACCAAATTACTTGTTTTTAAGGTTAAGGGGGATTGGTACTATTTTAAGTACATTTCGGGTAGGAATTACCATAGTATTACCTGCTTCAGAGATGATACATTGACCGTTTTTAAGGTCTGTAGTGAAGTCAGAGGCTAATACTAGGGCATTAGGTGACTGTTTTATTATAAAGCCTGTACTTATACATATAGTAGGTAACATAGCTTCAATAGTCGACAACTCACTCCATGAACTATCAGAGTTCGCATCTTCCCATAATACAAATACAAATTTATACTTTAGGGGGTTGGTTGTTAGCCAATGGAGGACTTTCTTTAGTAGTTTCTTCATTATTTTCCTTCGGTTCTGGTAAAGGTTCTAGGGGTATTTCTTCAACTGTAGACCTAACTTCGTTTTCAGATATAACTTCATATTTAGCATTAGGTGTAGGAGCAAAGTCTTTACCTAAATCTGGTGTACGAGCATAGAAAGTATCTTCAAGTAAAACATCTACATTTTTCCATGTTTTCTTTTTCCATCTTTTAACTTCATTATTATTATTCATTATTATCTTCCGATCTAATTTCCCCTGCAATTGCTGCATAACCACAAGCGTCTACGTGGTCATCAGGGTTAAATTTACCTGCTTGGGTTCTAGCTACTTTTAATAAGACCATCATGTTTGCAACCATGTCAGCTCTAATAAATATTTCTTTACCAAATTCATTAGTTAAATAAGATGTCCATAAGTTACCTATGTTTTGGTGGTTTTTTCTCTTATCTCCATTTTGATCTTGTCTACTTCCCGTGACTAAATCTAATGTTGTTTGTAATATCTCGTTTGCTTTTACTGTTGCCATAGTTTTGGTATCTCCTTTTTAAAGTTATAATCTGTGTTTCTTAATATTCTTGCGACACGGGCTTGGACTAAGGCATCTTCTTTTGTTAACCCTTGATCCACAAAACATTTAATAGTTGTTTCCCAATGGTTTTTAGAAGTCGACAAAACTCGACTAGCCTTCACATCTCCATAAGTAGGACACCCTTTATAATTATCTGTAGTGTCTCCTTTTAAAACTTGATAATAAAAATTATAATCAGCTTCTTTTTTAGAAATTTTATAAAATTCTTTTCTAACAGGGTGGTAATGTAAACCAACTATTTGATCTAAATCTTTATCTATTGAAACAATAATTTTAGTACCTTCAATAAGGTTAGACGTACCTAAAATACCTAACACATCATCAGCTTCTAAATTAGGTTTGACATAAGTTACATACTTTTTTGTAATATAATCCCTACAAAATTTAAGAGTTAAAGGTTTTCTTTTATCATTACGGTTAGCTTTATAATCTTCTAATATACTTTTTCTAAAATTTCCTTTATCAGAAAAAGCAACTACTACATCTTCACATTGAGTGTCTGCTATTATTGTAGCAAACCAATCCTCAATTAATTTAATACAATCTTTTTCATCGGAGTGTAAAGTCCAAACGTCATTGTCCCACCTAATAGCTTCTTCTGTTTTAAAAGCTATTTGATATGCAATTATATCTCCATCTATTAATAGTGTACTCATTTGTTCTCCTTATAAAATGATTTAGCAAAACCAAAAGGGGTCATGCTTCTTCTTGTTAGTCTATCGTATTTACCAAAAAATTCTGGGTGTAAATCTTTTGAAGCCATGTGATCGTATTTAGGAAGGTCACACTTTATTGGTTGTTTTTTTGGATAATTAAAATAACCCCATAATTGAGTTCGTTTTTTCCAATTATCCCCAAAGTCGTAGGGATTAAATTCATACACAGGCTTACCTAAAAAGTATTTTAGAAATCCATTCGGATTTTCTAAACACCAAAATTTTAAAGGTGATGCTTTTTGTGTACTAGATTTAATTTTATATTGACACTCCCAAATAATTTTTAAACATGCAATAACAGTAGACATACCCTCTTGTAGATCTCTAGGTTTTTTTGCACTCATTCTTGCAAATGAAAACATTGTACAGGGGGGAGCTGCACATATACCGTAAACATTTTTAGGTGGCTTATATGTTAATACATCGTTATCTGGCAAAGTAATTACTCTTATATCATATTCATCTTTAGGATAATAACGTGTCCACGAACCCGTACCACCACAGAGGTCAAGAATAATTTTCCTAGTCAATTTAATTTCCTTTTCCTTTCGGTTTAAAATTCATTAAATCTATTTCAATAACATTGTCGTATGTTTTAATATGATGTCTAAAATCATCTTTTCCATAACGTCTTTTTCTTTCTTCTGTAATCAAGGTGTTAATAAAAGTCTTACCGTGTTGTTCGATCGTTTTTAAAAATGCTGACAACATTGTTCCTAATTGAATTGAAGGACTATCTAGTAAATTTTCTCCAAGTGATTCACCTTTTTGAGGCTTCTCAAACATAGAGAAGGTAACTCTACTTTGTCCTTCTTTATTTTTAACATCTGTTAAGACTAAAATTATTTGCATGGTTTTTTTCTTTCTTTTAATTTTTGATACCAAGCATCAGCTACCCGATACAAAGCTAAAGGCTTTAAGGCGTTGTGTTTAATTGAATTACATGGGTGGCAAATAATCCAAATGTTACTTAACTCATATCCTTTACGACTATCAATACGGTCAACTGTAGGTGAGTTAACTTGATGTCCTTGAGGCACTAACTGTTGACTACAGCAAGGACAGAAAGCAGGGGCAAGAGCAATTAACTGACTTATTGTTAATCCACAGTCGTGTCCTTTTCTAATACGTTGATTACATAGGGCATTTGAAGCCCATTTACGCCACTTAGGGTTAGTGGGTTTCTGCCCAGTTTCTTCCGATTTTGTATTCTGCTGTAAGAGGCACTCGGAGCTTGAGTTGCTCGCCTGCTTCTTGAATAGACTTAACTGCAATTTGACCTACTTCTTCCGCCAACTCTTTACTTGTTTCGATTTGAAATTCATCGTGAATATTTGCTACTACAAAGGCATCTTTATCTTTTAGTTTCTCCCAAAGAATAACTAGAGCTGTTTTCATTACGATCGCAGCACAACTTTGAATCAAACTATTTAAAGCAGCATGTCCTGATCTTATTGTTAATACTCTTTTATCAATGGCTCTTATCTCTCCACCATCTTCTATTCGCATTAATAAATCATTTTTAATTTCTTTTAAGAAAGGTAATTGAGTATAGAATCTTTCTAAGATTTGCTTACCTTCATGTAAAGGTACTTTTAAAATTTGAGATAATCTTTTGTATGAACACCCATATAAAATTGCATAGAGCATTGTCTTAGCTAATTGTCTATCATTCAGATTAACAGCTTTCATATTATAAGTATGAATATCTCCTTCTAAAATTAATTTAGTATATTCTTTTCCACCTTCATAATTACTTATGTAATGAGCTAAACATTTAGCCTCAATCCCAGAAGCATCTGCTCCCACGAGTACCTTGTCGACAGAAGGTATAAAGAGTTCTCGACATTCCTTTCCATAAAAACTATGGATACTAGGTACTTGCTGTAGGTTAGGTGATCTTGCTGCCATTCTACCTGTAATTACATTAGTTACATAAAATGTATGAACTCTACCTTTTTGAACTACCTTTAACCAAGCGTTCTTACCATCAGCTAACATACCTAATCTTTTTTCTAAACTTAAGTATTCAGATAAAATTTTAGCTTCTGGGTATTCTAATTTACTTAATGTTTCTTCATCGACGATAGGTTGACCTGTAGGTGTGAATTTATCTGGTTTCCAATTTCTTAAAGTTATTAATCTATTTGCTATATGCTGTCGAGAAGATGGATTGAAGATAACTTCTTTTGATTTCTTAACAGGTACACCTTTAGTATAACCGTATTTTGTCGAGTTAACTTTAGGAGTAAACATACCTAAATCTACTGTCCAACTTTTAAATACATCTTCTAATTGTTTTTTTAAATCTGTTGATCTCTTAAGTAATTTCCCATGTAATTCAAAACCTTTCTTCTCATCAAACGCAAAACCTTTTCGTTCTTGTTGATTTAAGATAAAAGCTACTTGATGTTCTAAATTTATTGAGTGTAAACCAAACTTTTTTGAGAGTAACTTCTCATAAAGTTTCAATGTAATTCTAGTATCTTGAATACAGTATTCTAACATTTCAGTAGAAAAAGACGACCAATCGTTGGCTTTATTGAAATCGCCTTTCTCTAAGTGTAAACGATGTCCCCAACTTTCGAGGCTATGTTTACCAACCAAATGACGTAAGATATGTCCTTTCGCTAATAACTTAATATCTAGCTCTTTTATATCTGGGTAGATAAGGCGACTTAAAACTAAAGTGTCGTGTACTAATTCCTTTTTATGGAAGTAGCCATATAGTTTTTCAAGTACAGGGAGGTCATACTTGATACCGTTATGGGCGACTATTAAGTTATCACTCATCATATCTAAGCCATTTGGTATTTCTTTTCCGACGAAGGTATGAATTGTACCCTCTCGGTTAATTACTAAACAATGAACTTTAGTAGGCTCAAGTCCATCTGTTTCAAGGTCAAAAATTAACGGTTGTGTCATGTTCAAATAACCTACCTTTCTCGTGGTCGTATTGTAATTGGCACGCCACGCCTGTAATTCCTGCAAATCTATTTTTTAATATTCTACAAACTGTATGGTCAGCTGTATCACCCACATTTCTTTCAACGCCAATGACAACGTCACTTAATTGGCCAATGGAAGCGCTTCCACGTAATTGACCTAAAGAAGTTTTAAGACCATCTGTATGATCTTTATTTCCTTCTGGTCTTTTTAAATGTGAAACAATAATCACACCAATATCTAATGCTTGAGTTAATGCTCTTAACTTAGTCATTAATACATCAATAGTTTTTCTTTCATCGTTAGTTTCTAATCCACTAACAATAATTGATATGTGATCTATAATTAAATATTCTATATCTAATGCTTTTGCAAAATATCTAATCTTATTTAAAATTGTATCTTGCTCTATTGATCCCCAATGGTCGTACATAAATACGTTTCCATTACCTACAGTTTCATCAAAACCTTTTTTTAACTGTGCATCAGTAACACCTTCTCGATCAATATGGAGAGGTTTATTTAAATGTAATCCTATTAAACCCTCGCAAGTTCTTTTAATACTTTCTTCTAAACTAATTATACCTACTCTAACATTTCCTTGAATAAGTTTATAAGCAATCTCTTTTGTTAATAAAGATTTACCAATACCCGAGCCACCTGTTATCGTAACTATTTCTTTTTTTCTTATTCCAAATAATTTTCTATTAAGTCCTTCATAGGGATAAAATGCTTTTGCTTTTTCATCAGCAACTCTTACTACGTCCCAAAGTTCTTCTCCTGCAACTACACCGTCTGGTCTATAAACTTTTGCTTCCCACATAGCTTTAACAACTTCTTCTTGTCTGTTAGCTACAAGCATTTCATTAACGTCTTTTAAGGGTAACGTTGCAATTTTACATTTACCAACAGTAAATAGTTCAGCAACTTTTTGAGCAGCATCAAAACCGTATTTATCTTGATCGAAAAATATCACTACTGTTTTAAAAGTTTCTAAATATTCGAGTTGGTTTTTAATAGACTTAACTGCGGCAGCAACACCGTTAGGTATTCCTACTGTTGCATATTTGTGTGAGAAAATTTGGGAGAGTGAAATAGTGTCGATCTCTCCTTCACAGACACAGCAAATTCGACCTCCACCATTCCACTTTTCTTGACCGTATAAAAGGGCTTCTTTTATATTGCCGACAGTTCTAAAATTCTTGTCTTTATCTCTAATTTTTTGAAAGACAGGTTGCTTATCTTTATTATAATAAGTTGCTACTTGGATTTTTTGTCCTTTGTCCTCTGCGATCTGGTAGTTCCAAAGTGTCGTGCTTTCCAGAGTAATATTACGTTTCGGTAAAGCTTTATACTCGCCTTGAATAAGGGTTGTATTATTTTGCATATTAACTTTCGTATTAGGTTGAATAGATTTGTCTGGATTTGCATAAGTGTTGCAACTAAAGCAAAAAGTATGCCCATCATCATAAAGGGAATTTCCGTCACTAGACCCACAAGTCTCGCAAGGTAAGTGAGTAATAAACGTACTTTCATTTAACTCCGTTTCTGGTTTATGTTCCATTAGAACCAAGTTGTTACGTTTTTATAATTAAAATACATACGCCATGCCCAACTTCTCATTATGGATACACCTGTAAAAATTAAAGCAAGGTGTATGCTTTTTAAAATTGTTACCTCATAGCCGAAGTACGGGAAAATAATAATCTGTGTTAAAATTGCTAATAAAAAACCAGACCCTATATCTAAAATAGTTTCTATACCTGTTTTTTTAATTAATGTTTCAAATTCTAATTTTCTCATATCTTTGTTCCAAATACTGTTGTTTCTTTTTCTGGTTGATTTGTGTCGTAACTTAATTTTATTCCTTTAAGTTTTAGGGAAGATAACTCTACTTGAAGTCTACCGTTTAACTCTTGATGAGATCTGTTTATTAATTCTAATTTAGTATACTCGTTAGTTACTTTAGCTAGCTTGTCCGTTAGAATAGCTATCATTTCTGTTTGAGTACCTAAAAGTGTTATAGATTTTTTTAATACGTTTGCCGTATTTGTTAAGTCTCTTTTAACTTCATTTTCATAAGACATATCATGTCCATGTTCTTTTGAAGATTCATAAGTTCTTTTATCTTTATCTGCCATTAATCCACTCCTTTGGTATTGTTTTATCCGCATATTGAAATCCATTTTTGAGACACCAATCTGCGTATGTTGTTTTTGAATTTTTATAAATTTTGTTTCTTGAATTACCAAACACAAATCTAATATCTAATTTAGGGTGTTGGTTTTTAACGAGAAGATGTTTCATTCTATCTTCACGTTTTAAGTAGCCTTTAATTTCAATAATGATTCCATTATCTAATTCTAAGTCAGGCGTATATTTATGTTCTTTAGAGGGCTTGAAGTAATGCACTACACATTCCTCGTACTTAAACTTAACGTTTCTAATTGTTAGGTTATCAGTAACTGACACTTCAAGCCCACTTCTAAAATTAGAAGTCGCTTTCTTCTTGCGATACTTCCACATTTTGAGCTACAGGTTTCATTTCAAAACCGTCCTCTTGAGAAAAACCAAATGATTCTTCTACGTTTTCCCCATTTCCTTTACCCTCAACTAACTCAAGAATCTGTACTGCCTTTAATCTTAAAGTACACCCAGAACCGAGCATGTTGGTGAAGTAAGGGACACATTGAAAAGCGACCTTCATTTTTGTACCACTATAGACAGATAACTTTTCTGTTATCGGTACGCCTTTAGCGTCAAACACCTTTGGACGTTGTTCAAAGTCAGTTCCACTTTTCGTATTTACTTTTGCTTTTAATTTAAAAGTAAACTCAACCGTACCATCTTCTAACGATTTGTACGGTTTATGGGGAGATAACTTGCCTTCGTTTTGACTAGCAACTTCTTTAATCGTTCCTTCAATTTCGTCTACGATTGATTTTGCGTCAGCTTTAGGCAAAGTTAGTTTTGTACGATACAATCCGTTTGAATCAAATTTTGTATCTGGTGAAAACAAGTAAGGGTAGTGTGCTACTCCTACACTTGTAGTATGCGTCTTTAACTTTATTGTTTTTTGCATAAGTTATACCTCCATGTGTACACCTAATCTCGTAGTCCTTGCGAAACTGTCATGCTAACGATACCAATTACCTTTTAAGTCTTTACAGTAATAAGCACCGAGTAATTTACCATTGACATAGCTGCCAAAGTCAGCTGCTGGTAGGTCAACTAACTTCTCGACTGCTTCATCACAAGTAGTGTGATAATTAATAGGTATTTTTAACGTAGAGTAGCCTGTAGCTGCATCTGTAAAAATTAAAAATACAAAGAAAACTATCTTCACGCATTTTGCCATTCCCAATATCTATTTGTATAATCTAAAACAACTCCCTTAGATAATTGACCAACTTTTTTTGGGTACACATATGCAAACACATCATCTTCAATTTCTTTAAACTCATAACCTGCACCGAGTTCAATCATGTGTATATGTCGTAGAGTTATTTCATCAACTTCATAGAGTTCTCCTTTAATAGAAAAACCTCCAGTATCTTTTTCATAGATGTAAGGAAACGAATTTCCCATTGCAGAAGTCATTACAAATTTTTGAGAAGTTGTAATATAATTTTTCTCAATTAATTTACTTCCCCTCATCGCACCGTGTAAACTTCCGTCTGTCTTAAGTGTTCCATATACTAATAGTTTCGTCATCGTATTCCTTTCATTATTATCACGTTATCATTACCATTTAGTTGAAAAAATATCTACTGTGTTCTACTGAAGAAATATCCAAGTCGCCACGTTCAGGTGGTGGGTTAATTTTATGGTGTAAGTTCTCGGGTAACTGGTCGAGAAATTGCTTATAGAGCTCACCCAAGTAGTCACCTGAAAACAAGTCGACCACAACCTTACGTATTAACCTTTGTAAATCGTCAACACGATTAGGAGTTGTAGCAAAACTATCATGGATCATCATTAGACTTGGAATTGGTGTTGTGTCCATTTTACAATACAAAGCAGTAGCACAAGCAATCGCACCATCTAAACTGTGAACAATATTTGGACTTGAACTAGAAGCCATTTTTCTAGTATCTTTTTTATCCATTTGTCGTCTCAATGTTGTGTAAACCATTGACCCTGCGATACTTGTTTTAACTTTAAATTTATTCAAGTATCTATAATCTTGAACCACAGGAAACCCGATGGGAGTTACCCACTTCATTGATAGATTTGCTCTTGCAAATACTTTGGCAGTTTCTTGAAACCATTTCATTAGATTACTAGCTAAACGAATTTCATTTTCTAAATGTTTCCAGACAATACTTGCTAGCCATTTACAATCAGCAAAGCCATCATCTTCTAAACATTTAGGTTTATGACCAAGTTCAACTTGTTTTTTATATTCATCAAATATTTGTTGCCTAGCACCGTAAGGTTTTAAACCATATACATAAGTCATAATATTTCTCTTAACTATTGATCGAGAAATACCATACTGTAACCATCGGTTAGCTTCACGGCTGCCATCTCCAGCAGCTTCCTTTACTTCCTTCTCGACTTTTAATGCTACGATTGTATATATATCTTGAGGCACATCTGATGGAGTAACATTAACTTTTGATGCAGTTTCTTTATCTTTCATAAGAATTGATAAGATTTGCAGTCCAGAACAAGTAGCGTCAACACCTACAGGTAAATTACAAACGTAATCAGTTCCTTCTTCTAAGTAACCCTTAACATGATGACACGCTTGTAAAAATTCCATTGGTTTATCAGCGTCTTTCCAACCTGTATTTGAAAAAGAGTCTTCGGCATAAGCTACTATTTCTCGTTCCATACCTTTAATGAAATCAACTCTTTCATCATAAGTAATTTTATCATTACCAAAGGTATTAGCTGTGTGGACGTACAACCAGTAGACTCCTCTTTCTCCTAACTTCTCGCCATTGGCAAAGCATATAATGGACTTTATTTTCTGATCTGCTTGGTAGTTATATGTAGTACCCACCGAGTAAACCCTACCCCTTGTGTCTACATTCGTTACAAAATGAAATTTCTTAAAATCTTTATATTCATTTGCAATATCTTTCGCAGTAGAGGTATTAACAACTTTCGATACTCTAGCAATCTCATCAGCATATACTCGACTTAAATCTCTTTTGTATCTTCTAAGGAGATTACGTCCTTGCTCACTATCATCATCAATTCTCGGGTCACGATAAATGCCTATTGGCTTGTTTTTATCATCGAGAAGTCTATCCCTTGAAGGGAAGTTCCCCAGAGTAAGACCTCTATCCCATATCTCATTAAAGATAGGTAACATATTGTTGTCCGTAGCAAACTCAACTCCTTGTAAATAATTGATTGCTCCATAGAAATCTTTTAAATCTCTGTCTTTAAGACTAGCTAAATATTGGTAATCATCAGTTTTCACTAAGGGTGCTTTTGATAAGTATTCATTTATATAACCACCAGAAAAAGCGGAAGTCCAATCATTCGGTTTGACGACCATTGGTTTATGGTAGGGTGTAAGTACCGAACATCTAAAATTACCATCATTAATTTTTTCTTGAATAGCAGGTGTAAGAGTTAAATAGTTCTGTGTATTATTTTTCCTAATCTTAATAATCTTACGTTCTACTAAATCAGTATGTGTAATTGCTAAACCGATAAGTTGTTGACCTACTAAAGCTACCTTTGAAATATTCCATTTCTCAATTTGAATTTTAAATTTATCTAAGGTATGTGAGAAAACTTTTTTCCTATGTTCAATATTTGTAGTCCTCGTCATTAAATCTCTTAAGATTTTATTATGAAGAAACGGTTTATCTTTTTTAAAAATTAAACTTTGTTCCTCAAGTTCAATCATTCTTCCAATTGATACGGCAATTTGTAAAAGCGTTTTGTTTAATGATATTCCGTCAATAATACCTTTCAAAGTAATCAAAGAAATTCTCTTAGGGTCGTCTAAATCACGTAAAGGAATTACAGAAGCAGCACGTACACCAGCCTTCCCACTTAAGTTGTCGTCTATGAAACTTTGAATTGCCTCACTTAATGGAAGTAGATATTGTTTTTGTAAATAGATGTACGGAGGCGTAACTGAATTTCTACCCTTCTCGACATTCTTTTTAAGTTGTTGCTCATATCTTTCTTTGCCTTTTGCTATCATTAAACCTTCTCGGTCTAATTCTATGTCTCTTAAACTTTTTTCCATTTTCAGCATTGGTACTCCCTAATGTGTAGTTAATTAAAATCTTCGTAGTGTATCTCTAATATCAAATTTATCGGGGTGGTTGTAAGCCTGCGTCATTCTTATATCGCTATGTCCAACCACTAACTGTACGGTTTCAATACCTATTTTACGTTTTAACAAACGAGTTATACAGGTATGTCTAAGAGCATGTATAACAAAATCTTTTTCGTTATTCATACTTAGTTCTCGTCTTATTTTTCGCCATGTCCACTCAACACTAGATATAGAAAATGGGAAGGGTGAATTGTGCCCATCTTCTCGTCTATCGGTTAGTATTTTATCTACTCTTTCGAACATAGGGACATCTCTATCTTCTCCGTTCTTTGTATTTCTAAACTTTGCAAATTTATATTTAAAATCAATGTCTTCCCATGTAAGTTTTAATGCTTCACTTAATCGACAACCCATATCAATTAAAAAAATCCAAAGGCATGTCTTATCTGCATGTCCTAACTCGTTAGATTTACTAATTAACTTTTCTTCCATTTCATTTGAAAAAATAAACTTACGTCTATTATTAGTTCTTTCATATTCAATAATCGGCTGACCCCAACGAAAGACAAAACCTTTGCAACCTCTAACATAAGTTATAAGTTTAGATAAAGATGCTAACTTTCTATTAATTGTCCCTAAACTATAATGAAGTTTATTCTTCATAAAGAATTTAAACTCTCTTACTGTATCTGTCGATATGTCGTCCATTAAATTAGTAGCACCATAGTACTTCGTAAACACGTTCGCATTTCGTAGACTGGCTAACCCGTCTTTCTGCGTACTCCATGCGTTAAGAAACACGTAATTAACTGCGTCAGAAACCGTTATAATTCTATTTGTCGGCATAAGTCCTTTCTGTTTATGTTAAAATACTACCCAAGTATTCAGTTATAAGTAGAGATTTTATAAAGTCAAGCTAAAAACGAATTGCAACTTCGACCTAAAAACGAATTGTTTATGATAGTAAAATTTTAAAAAAAATATTTTTTCTCGTTTTAGTTGTATTAATTTTATTAATTTTTTAAGGGTCTAAATTTGGACAATAGACCCTTAAATTTTTAAAGATTAAGTATAGTGTAAATCTTTAAAAAATCTTACACCACCTACTAAAATCATGGCTAACCCTAACCACGTTTCAAAGTGTATTGAAACTATTACACCTAAAAACATAAGGGCAAATGATAAAGCAAATGTAATAGATAACATCACAGCGTTAAACATTTTTATTTTTTCCTTTCATTAGTTATTATTTTTCTAGTTTTAAAGTCGAGAAAGATCACGTTGTTAGCGTTACGCCGTGAGAAATTCCAAATTCTCGACCTATTATCTACGTATTGAATAGATTTTTTAAGGGTGTTTTGGGTTGAGCTGCCTTCGTCTAAAAAATTTTTTGATCTGGAAGCGTTAACCATTTTAAAATTTTTATCTTTAATATTATCCTCAGTAATAAAAAAACCTTTAAGTTTTAAATACTCAATTAAATTAAAATCTT
>Ga0209090_10000891_pt1 | contig 19089 bp, 10 predicted proteins | sample ArcticOcean_MG_C_9_FD_187432 | JGI IMG/M metagenome (GOLD analysis project Ga0209090, IMG submission 187432) | Marine microbial communities from western Arctic Ocean - ArcticOcean_MG_CB2_152 (SPAdes) (version 2) | ecosystem: Environmental > Aquatic > Marine > Oceanic | place: Arctic Ocean... | reverse complement strand
GTCGCTTCCACGTCCCCTAGCGGACACATCTTCGAAGGAATCTCCGTGTTTGTCTTTTTCAAGTTTTCTGAAACCTCTTTGACTCTTTCTTGCCAATCTTGAGGGTGCGGAAACTCGTGGAACAGTTTCGTCGGATCGACTCGTTCCACGCCTTCGCCTTCGGTCGTGTTCGTAGTCTCGGGATTCGTCGTGGAAGACCCCATGGCCCAGGACGCCGCGGAGGACGCCGCGGAGGATAAAGAGCTGAACATTTATTATTTTCTCTAACTCTCAGAAAGCTCTTCTCTTCGTCGGTCAAATTGTCTCTCTTATCTCCCTCTTCCTCTTCCTCTTCTTCTTGCGCGTCTCTCTCTCTCTCTGAATCTCTTTGACTTTACTACGCGGATAAAAAAATGTTCCAAAAGTGGATAAAAATTCCAGAAATTTATAAACCCTAAATACAAACCCTAAACTCACACCAAACACATATTCCTTTGTGTTGTTCGTTTCAATCAATCAAATCCACACTTCATCTCTCTCGCATTATGCCACCGAAGAAGAAGACCAAGAAAGCGACCACCACCACTCAGTCCACCGAGGACGATGGTGGTGGTGGTGGTGGTGGTGACACCGATATTGCTGCTGTTAAGAAAAAGAAGAGAGCAAAGTCACCGTCGCCTTTAGTAAAAGAAGATGAACCCGAAGAAAACAACAACAACAACGCTTTGAATAATGCGAAAAGGAAATCGACTACGCGAAGAGGGAAATCGCAAACGCCGAACGATGAGGACGACGACGACGGAAAAGAAGAAGCGGAGGAGAAGAAAGTTTCGACGACGACGATTTCGACGAGTCAAAATATCGTCCTCGAGGAAGCGAAGAGAAATTTAGTCCTCGAGTCTGGGAACAAAGTCTCTTTGACGCCTATATTGGGAGGCATTCGGGAGGACGACGGCGCACGAGGCGGCACGACGACGACGACTGAACCGCTGTGTTATTTATTGAAAATAGACCAGACGAACATCCTTTTAGATTGCGGATGGGACGACAGGTTCGATCAAACCGAGTACGTGAAAGAGTTGGAGAAAATCGCGCCTACGTTGGATTGCGTGTTGATCTCGCACTGCACGCAACGACACGTCGGCGCGGTACCTTTGCTCTTCTCCGAGCGAGTGAAATGTAACCCAAACTGTAAAATTTACGCGTCGATACCGACGCACAAGTTAGGGCAAATGTTATGTTACGACATTGCGCTCGGGTATTCCGAGTTTCGAGGGGAGTTTGGAGAAGATGTGGGATACAGTTTAGACGACGTGGATTTGGCGTTTAGTAAGTTTGTTCCGGTGAAGTATCAGCAACATTCGAGGGTGAGCGTGAGGAGAGAAAGCGCAGGGGGTGGTGTTAATGAGAGCGACGCGGGTAATAATAGCAAAAATAGTGGTGGTGCTACCAATAGCGATATTGTCGTCGAAGCTATCAACGCCGGTCACACGTTAGGCGGTTCATGTTGGCGCATATCAAAAGACGCCGAGGATATCGTCTACGCGGTTGATTACAACATGCGGAAAGAACGACATTTAGCCGGGACGAGTTTAGCAGAGACTGTGCATCGACCGTCGGTTTTAATCACAGATTGTCGGAACGTGGATAGAAAAGCGCCCGAGTCGAGGTTGCAAGTGAGAGATTTGCCGTTAGTCGATTGCGTCTTAAAACACGCGCGCATGGAAGGGAACGTGGTTATTTGTTGCGACGCCGTTGGAAGGACGTTAGAGTTGGCTTTATTATTAGAAGAGACGTGGAAGAATCAAAATTTAGGAAGCTATCAGTTAGTGTTGTTTAATAACGTCGCCGCAAACGCGTTGGAGTTCGCGCGGTCCCATTTAGAATGGATGAACGAAGACGTTGGTTTGAAATTCGATAGCACGCGACAGAACGTGTTCGACGTGAAAAGATTGTTTCCGTGTCACTCGTACGAAGATTTTACGAGATTACCTCCGGGACCGAAAGTTGTCCTTGCATCGTTGGCGTCTTTAGAAGGTGGGTTTGCGAGGAAGTTGTTCGTTGAATGGGCCTCGGACGCGAAGAATTGTTTCATTTGGCCGGACGAAATTGGTCGCCAGGTTGGATTAGCGAGAGAGATTGTCGAAAAGTGCAGTAAGGGAGGAGCAAAGACGACTTCTTCAAAGACGAAAAAGAAAGACGTGATCATGAAAGTTGAATTAGCGAGGCGAGAATTGCTGTCTGGGAAAGAGTTGGAAGCGTGGGAGCACGAACAAGAAGAGAAACGTCTCGAAGCAGAAAAGAGGAGAGAAGAAGAAGCGAAGCGACTGGCCGAAGAAGAAGAGAAGAAACGTATGTTGGAGGAAGAGATGGATGTGGACGCTGCGACGCTCTCGCAACCAGTTGAAGACGAAGATATTTACGGTGAAAAGAAAGCGGGTGTCGCAGAGGAAGAAGAAAAAATTGAGCGTTTGGTACCGCCACCTCAAGTAAACGAGGAAACTGGTATAGCGCTGCGAGACAAGCAAATGTCGTTTGAGCGACGCGAGTGCATCGTCGATGGATTTATTCCCGAAAGTTTTGAGCATCTCGTCTTTCCGGACGAAACGAAATTATCTTCTTCATCATCCGATCCCTCGGGTATGAGTGCAAAAACTGAGTACGGGGAAGCCATCGATGCGGACGCGTTCTTTAGAGTCGCGAACGAATTAAGACCGGAAATGACGAGAGATCAATCGTTTGAAAGTACCGGGGACGTCGATAAACTCGCGGGCGTAGATGGCAGCATGGACGTGACGATGGGAATATCAGCGAAATTGACTAACAAACAACCGGATATGGATATAGATGCGAATGCGGGTAAAGAAGAGAAAGCTCTCGAACGACCGGTGGGAATACCAACGAAAGTCGTCAAGGAAACGAAAGAAATCGTCGTGAAAGCGGCAATTGAATCAAACTTTGATTACGACGGATTAGCCGATGGTCGATCAGTGATAGCAATCATCCCGCGTCTAGAACCTCGACGAGTAATTCTCGTGAGTGGTACTGTGAAAGATGCCGAGAAGCTTGCTTCGCACTTATACAACGATTCCGAACACTTCCCGAAGAGCTCGAAGATTGATTATCCGAAGAACAACGAGACGTTAGATGCATCCTCGGTACATCCGACGTACAAGGTTCGACTTTCTGAAGCGGTTTTATCCTCCGCGCGTTTGCGACAGGTGAGTGGCTATGCCGTCGGTTGGATCGATGGCGTCATTGGGCCAATCCCTGAAGATGGCTCGGCGCCGGAGTTGCTCCCGGTCCCAGTAAATGCTTTGAAATTAACCGCATCAAAAACAGTTAAAGACGAATCTTTACTCGCTGGAAAAGTCACCGGTCCTCCTTTAGTAAAGAAAGAAACAACCGCCGCCGCTCTCGTGGTAGAAGACAACGAAGAAAATGAAGGCACAGAAATCAACATCGTGACTAAACATCACCGACGCTCGGCGTTCGTCGGTGACGTTCGTTTGTCCGAGTTTAGAAGGTATTTGCAGCGAATGGGCGTACCCGCCGAGTTTGGCGAAGGCGGTGCTTTAGTTTGCGCGAATGGACAAGTCGTCGTTCGTCGAAGAGCCGAAGACGATGAGCTGATTGTTGAAGGATCAATCTCGGACGCGTACTTCAACGTCAGAGACATGCTCTATGCTCAATATTCAATTATTTAATACATCTTTGCGTGCGTTTGACAACTTTCTTTACTTTACATTCACTCTCTCTTCCAACTTTTTCACCGATTTCCTCAACATCGCCACATCTTTCGCCACATGTTTTGAATCCGTCTTTAATTCTTTTAGCGAGTCCATTTGTTCCTCCAATTCACCTCGCGCTCGCGCGGATTCCGAGGCCTCGGCGACGTCTCGGGAAATTTTCGCAAACGTCTTGTGCATGTCGTGCAAATATCTATACGCCAGTTTCATCGTCTCGTCCGTTTTTGCGGATTTAAAGATGGCGTCCTCAACGACTGCGTATATCCTGCGTAAACTTTCCGCACTTTCGGCCACCAGTAATTCCGCCGCTTTCGCGTCGCGAACAATCTTGGCAATTTCTACGTCTTGTTTCTTTATGTTCTTCACGATGGTGGTGACTTTTTGAACTAAACTCGGACGATTGACGCCTCTTGGCGCTCGCTCTAACGCTTGCGATAACCGATCGCGCTCTTCCGCTTTTTGTCTAGCTAATTGAACTTGCTCTTTTGCCTCTTCTTTCCATCTTTGAATCTCTTCAAGTTGCTCTTTAGCTCGCATTCGTTCCGCTTCCGCTTTCGCGTTTCTCTTCTCGATTTCGTATTCCAAAGGAAGGCGAGCGTCGTCCCACTCTTTTTGTAATTCTTGACGTCTGTTTTCGTCCTCCCGAACGAGCTTCTCCATTTCCTCTTTCGCTTTCTCCGGCGATCCCTTTGATGCGTTTGGACCGACGACCATATCCGTCGCCATTTTTCGAATTAAATATTCCTCCTCTAAATCTGGGAACTTCGCGCGTTCTTCCTTCTCCAATCGAGCGTATTCGAGCATTTCCTCCAACGCTTTTTCGCATCTCGACACGTACGCTTCCATAGTCTGTCGAGTCGTTTCAACGTCGTTTTGTAAATCTTCTAAATCCTTTTCCCGCGCTTGAGCTCTTTGTTCGAGGGTTTCGTTCGCAGAATCTTCTCGGTTCTTTTTCGCTTCCGCGGCGGATTTGATTCTACCGCCTAAACGTTGCATTTCTTCTTCGCCCCCATCTTTTCCTACATTCCTGCTATTTTTACTACTATTTGACGCGAGTTTATCGCCACCGGCAACTCGCAAAGCGGCGGCAACCAACCCTCCGACGCCATTCGATGCCAACACGTTAACAGCGATCCCGTCGTCGTCCTCCGGTCCCTCCGGCCACAACCCGTTTTCTTTCGTCCACGCCACCTCTTTATTCTTCGTCAAAGCGAACCCTTCTCTGTCTCGCATTCGCTGTCTGTTCGCCACAACTCTCGCCTGTGCGTTGACAATCTCTCGCATCCTTCTCTTTCTATCGCTCCTCCTCAAACTACTTTCAAAGGGACTCGCCGCTTCCCCCAAAGACGAGGACGTTTTCACGCCGTTCGCCACTCGCACCGCTCTCTCCAACGCAGAGTCCACCGAACCATCCTCACCACGACCAAACAAAGTCGACGACGTCGCGTTACTCTTCCCTCGCTCTTCCTCTGGTATCATCTCGCACAGCAACGCCACGATTTCTCTCGCGTATTCCTCCGACGGGTACAAAAAATGACTGAAGCCAATCCTCCTTTTGCCGCCACCATCACCATCGCCACCATCACCATCACCACCATTACGAGTGCTGCTCCCATTATTCGCATTCTTATTAAAAACCACCCCGTTTAAAGCTCTGGCGTAACTCGTCGCCACTCGAAACCTCCCGCTCGGATCCGATGCGCGTCCTAACGCGTTCGGTAATCGTTTCGCCAGTTTCTCGTGGCCAAATTGGACGAAGCATTCCCGACACAAACTGACGAGAGAAGTAGAAGAAGAAGAAGGCCCGTCGTCCTCGTCGTTCTTCGCGCTTTGTTGTTGTTGTTGTATCAAGTCCGCGAAGGAAGTCACGCGGTCGTCGAAACGCACTCCACCAGCGCGACGCAAAGAGAGGAGCGAGAGCGAATTCTCCCCCCCGAGAGCGTCGTCCATTTTCAGTCCAACTTCTGTGCTCAGTCACCTTCGCTCTCGTTTTTTGTGAGGAAGGAGAACAGCTCAATAAAAGAGTCAAAGAGTCAAAGACTCTCTCTTACGCTCGTTTGTTTCCTCTTATTACGGTGCCACAAACAACAACAACAACAACAACAACAACAGTGCGTAAGTGTGCACTCGATTTTATTAAGTTTTCCAATTAATTTTCCCAAAAAGCTACACTTTTTGGGCAAAAAGGCCCGCGGGGAGTCAATCCGAGCGGGTTTTGCTCTCCTACTCGTATCCGCGGGGCGGGAGGGGCGCACGCGGAAGAAGAAGGACGGGAGGGACGCAATAATGAAAACAACAGACGGAGAGGAACCGTTGTTAACATCGTCCTCTGCCGAGTACGGGGCGGCTTCGAGAGATGAAGTTAGCAAGAAAAACACCCCCAAACTCCTCCAGTCGAAAGAAGCTAACTCCACGACGACGACGGGTGTGTTATTCTTCCAATCGGACGACGACCAGCACCCGGCAATCTTCTGGGACAAGTTTTCCACCGCCATGTGGCTCATCACGGATATTTTGTGGGCGGAAAATAACTCGTTGGCGGTATGCATAGCCCCATTCGTAGTGGTTGGATACGCCAAGGCGTTCTTTTCGTTTAAAGGCGAATGGGAGAGATATGCGATTGACTTGGCGAGGACGATGGCGTTGTGTTTTTGGATTTTAGCGAACACGGTGTGGTTGTTTCAGGAACTCACGGAGGAGAAGAGAAGGACTAGGGTAGACGCGACGTTTATGATGCCGTATAATGCCGGGGTCATTTTGACTTTATTGGCGATGACGGTGGTGATTGAACCCGGGATATTTCTTTATTATCGCTCGCGAGGGATCAATTGCTTCGAAATGAATACGGTTTTGAAGCCTATAGGGAACATGGGGATTACATTTTGGGCGGCGAAGGATTTTGCGTGGTACTTGGCGGATGAGGAGATGTTGAGAGAAGAGTATAGATGGATACCAAAAGTAGCTTGGGTGATAGCGGACGGGACGATCATGTTTCAGTTGTTTCCGCTTTTCTTTAAAGCGTTGCAAGGGTGGGGGATATTTTCGTGTTTTAGCAACTACGCTTCGTACAAGCAAAAACAGAAGACATTTATGAGACGATTTGCGCACGTCATCGATGAGCTAGCCATGACGTCCTGGGCTGTATCCATGACGTTGTGGTCGTTTGGAGAGATTTTTATGCCGGAGGATACGTTCGCCCAAAAATTAGCCAAACAGCCTACTTCTTATCCGAATTTAAGGTGGTGGTGTGGACACGTCTTGATTTTCGGTGGATTTCCGTTTTTCGTGAAAACGGCGATGGAGGTATTCATGGAGATGAGCTGCACGGCGAAAAGCCATCGCCGCCGAACGGTTGCCTTGGATACGTAAAAACATAATATCCCGACGGTTTTAGATTTAGAATAGTATTTTTGTATTGCAAGTTGCTTCAAGTATTTATTATTATCTTGATTTAAAATGCTGTGCAGATCACTAAAATGCGCTAGTTGCTAATGTTTTTTTGTTGCCGCGATCAATTTCGCTTCGTATAAGTCCGTTTCCGCGACCACGCCTTTCTTCTTCAACATATCAATCCAATTCGCCCTTTCGCTCGGAGAAAAGCCATCGTTCCACGCGATCCCATCAAGCCAGAACTTTTTGTCGTATGGAATCGAACGAATACCTCGCAGAAATACGCTTCTCGCGTACTCCGTGTTGTGAACCTCAGAATTAAAATACGTCTGCCACAGTAGCGGGCACCGCTCGACGGATTCGTGCGAGCGGATGGCTCTTTCAAAAATTTTCCGCCTCGCCTTGTCGTCGTTGCCGCACGCCTTGACTTGCGCGAGCCAAATTTGCGTCAAGAAAGGAGGCATTGGAAGCAATGTCGTTATTACGAGCGCGCTTCTGCTACTATCAGTGGTACCATCCTGTGTCGCGTCGTCGTTTCTAGATTCTTCGCGCGCACGGGAGAAACACAGTTCTCGAGCGAGTCCAAGCGCGAGTTTCAGCTTCAACTTCGACTCGAACGTCTCCGCTTTGAACATAGAATTCACTGCCAATTGCGATGACGGCACGTCATGAAACAGAGCGTTTACGATTTCTTTATATCCATCCGTAACTGTTATTGCAAGTTCTCCGGATTCCGACAAATACGGGATAACGTCGCGTAACAAATCCGAACATGTCTTCTCCAAGGCAAAATTTGAAAGGTTGCGTAAATCTCGAAAAATATCAATCCTTGTTTGCTCCGCCGAAGATGACGCACAAAAAAGGCGCAACAGAATCGCACACACGCGCATATCGGATTTAAATTCCAGCACTTCGCGATGATATGTCTTGAGACTATCCTCGAGTTGCGTGGAACTACTTTCTTCCATGAGAACTTTAATAGCCTCTTGCGCGAGCGAGCGCAAGTTCTCTGTGCTCGCATTTGCGGGAACACTTTCATCAAAACTACCGCCTTTAGAAGACATGACATGAGCACGCGCTAAAGCGAGTATGTATCGCGCAATGTTTGTATTTTTGGGTGAATCGTATCGCAAAAGATAAAGCGCGCTTTCTTTTACGAGTCGACATAAGCCGCGAACGGTTTCACGAGTATCTCCATCCTGAATGCGCGAAGCGTTTTGAATCGTCGTCTCGACGATTTTCTGAGCCGGGTCGACGAATTTCTTCTTCTTCTTCTTCTTATCTCCTTGTTTCATCTTCGTACATCGAGTCAAATAGGCACATTCAGTGTAAAGGTGTAAATTATTGCGGTACTCTGGTCCGCTCAGCAATGACTTTACCCACGCGAGCGCAACCTCTGGTCCGTTCAATTCTCGTTCGAGTTTCACCGCGGCGTACGCGAAAGGTGCCATACACGCTAATGACGTGGACGTGGCCAAAACGCGCATACTTCGGAGTACCTCTTCTCGTGGAACGAATGGAAATAGGCCATCTTCTCGTCTTTGATCGTCTTCAGGAGCGTTTTCGTTTCGCAAGAGACGAGCGATTGCGGCGTCTGGATTACCAATCAACGCGCCAAAGAGAGAGTGCAATCCGAAGAGAGCGAAACACTGCTCGATAAACTGCGTGTTTATGTCGGCAAGATTGCTATCGCAAAACATATTACACAAGCCTGCAGTAATCGATCCGAAATCTTCCTCATAATCGTTGTCGTCGTTATTAATGTCTTTTCGATAGCTTCGCATTTTTGCACTTTCCGCTCGAGACCATTCGCAAAGCGTGTTTTCGTCCACGGCTGCGTTCACGGCAGAATCAAACTCGGCTGCAAACTCAGCCGCTAAAGCGTCCTCGTCGATATCATCGTCGGAGGAGTCGTCGCCATCAGATTCTGTATTTCCAAGATCTACTTCTACTTCTTCTTTTACGCTCGGTTCTCGCGCTTTCACTTTCGAAGATTCTGGTGGCGAGGATTTTCCTTCTTCCTCTTCTTCTTCTTCCTGAACACGTGTTTTCTCCCAATTATCGTCGTTTGCGGTGGACCCATTTTTTTCATCCATCCACCAACTCTTAATCTCCCCGTCGTCGTTTACGCTATCCAATAAACGAGGTTTCTTGCTTTTCCAAAACTCCTCAAACTCGCGAAGAAGTCTCGAGTTATCTCCAATGTGCTTTTGCGGCATTCCAAACCCGCGAAATTCAAGATGCGCTTGAACTCTTCGGAACGCTTTCCTCGCCCTTCCCGATTTCGCTTCAAATTGCACGAGTTCCAAGAACATGTTCCCGATATCCCTGCTCAGAATTTGGCGACGGCAACTGCTCGATGTATTTCGCTGAGAGCTCAGTTTCCGGAATTCTTTTGTCAACGTTCGTAACGCGTCTTCGTACGCTTGCACGACATCTTCGCAATTGAACTCTGCGAACGACGTCGCGTGTTTCACAAACTCGACGTAGTCGTACCACAAAACGACCGACGTCGGTAACTTTCTCAGCGTTAAAACCCACCTCTCTTTCGTTTGGTCTTTCGATTCGCACTCTTGCGAACACTTCAACAGGCACGCGTGCAATCTCGCGTCGTTCGGATTCCACTCTAAAGCCCGCTCGCAAATGGCAATCGTTTTCTCCTTGATACGTTCGCGTTCGGAACGTTTTTTACTCCTCGCCAAAAAGTTATCCTGGTGATTGATAAACGCAATCCATCTCTTCACGTTTCGCGGTTCTCTTCGGGTCAACGCGTTGTGTATTTTGGTCAACTCGCGAAGCTGTTCGCTTTCGTTGGTGGTGCTTTTAAGGAGAACGTCTACGGACTCTAGCAAAGCTTTATCGTTGAGCTTATAGATGTCCTCGATCGTGCCCTTCGTTGCGCCAAACACCGTCTGTGTGAGCTTTTGTATCATCCTTTTTTCATCCTCATCATCGGTATTTCTATTCCCGTGCGAGATGTTGTAGTTAGTATTGACGTCGACGTAGTCATCTCGAAGCAATGGGATGAATATTTCCTCTTCTCCTCCCCCTCCTTCTTCTCCGTCTTTGCCGTTTTCCTTCTCCAACTTTTCCAGCGTCGTCGTCGTCGTCGTCATCGTCGTCGTCGCTTTTGGTCCAAGCGCTTGACCTCCATTCCAATCCTCTTCCCGCTTAAACTTCACCTTTTCATTCGCCGCTGGCTTTCCAAACGCCAAATTCCCGCTATCCGGTCGAGTATCGGAGAAGAACATCGCTCCTCCTTCAACGCCAAATGTTTTCCGGTCCTCGCCAAAATTCCTCATGTACGATCGATCGTCAAACGCTCTCTCGTCTTTCGCCATATCTCGACCGTACTTCTCCTCCATCTCGGCTATTTTCTCCGCGTCCGATTTGAGTTTCTTTCTCTTTTCTTTCTTCTTCTGTTTCTTCTTTGACTTCTTCTTCTCTCTTTTTCTCTTTTTCTTCCCCTGTTCTTCTTCTCCTGTTGACTCCTCGAACTCATGGTCCTCGTCCGAAGAAGAAGACGACGACGACGAATCCTCCTCTGTCCCAGAAACAACCACGCGCGGTGATTCTGAATCGTCGTCCAAACGTTCTTTGTCTTCTTCTTCTTCCTTCTTCTTCTTGAACGAGGAAAACTTCTTCATCATCTCGTACAATCTCACTCGGTTATTTATGAACGAAAACGACGGCGAGTTATGCTTTTTACTTTCAGATGACGAGCATTTGAACGAGAGCTATGCAAAACACCGCAGCAATGAAGCGCAGACTCCCTCGCCACACGTATGCGCACAGCTTTTCATACCCCACGGTGATGAGAGAGAGCGTTTCTGTTACGCTATGATTTTCTGGATGGATGTTTTTGATGTGACGGCGAGACTGCGTAATATTTGCTTCTCTTTTTCTTTGCTCTTCAGAAGAGAGAGCACCACCACCGCGCAGAAGGAGAAGAAAACAACACCGTCGACGACGCAACAGTTGGGTTCCCGTCGTCGCTCTCGTCGTCTCGCTCGTCGTCTCGCGCTTTCTCTCTCTCTTTCACCCTTTCTCCCCTGTGTGCATTGAGCGTTTTGTATCGCAACCCTAAACAGTCGTGTTGTGGAAGTCGAAAAGTCGAATCCGCGGCAAACATCATCAAACGCGCGTTTGGCAAATATCGGGGTGGTTGTCTGGAGAGAAATGAGACCGATCGTGACGAAGAACAGCAGTTCTGCGACTGTTAAGAACACAAGTAGCAAAAATATGTTGGGAAAACCAAACGCGCCGCCAGATGCGTGCTTCTCGGGAGGAGGAAAGTCCGCCATCGCGGAGAAGTATACCACGAATTCCACCACGGGGAGAAAATCAGTCTCGTTTGCCGAAACGGACGTGCTCTTAGGAGGAGGAGGAGGAGGAGGTGAAACAGGGAGGGGATGGATATTCTCGAACAACGTGAGAACGGTGTACGCGATATCGTTGGCGTGCGCGGCTTTGTTCGCCATGCCGTTCGCGTACATCGCCGGGTTCAACTCTGCCACCACCTCTTTGTTGTACAAATTTGGCATCTCTCCAGTACCGAGCGTTTCCGTGATTGGCGAATATTACCACGACGCGTTGTCGGGAATGTTCCCGGATGGAATCCCGCAATGGCCGTTGGATGTCAACTTAATGATCATAACCAGACACCAAAACAAAGACGATTACAGAGGTTTTCACGCGATCAAAGCGGTATTTCCGAGAGCCGAGCAGACGTGGGGGGTGGACCCGTTGACGTGGCCGAAATATATCGACGAGGCGGAGCACGCGGTGTCGAACATAAGGAGTATTAACGCGAGGAATTTTGCGGACTCGAATAAGTTAGCAGCGAGTAAAGACCGATATTGGGACGAGAGAAGATCGCCAGAGAGTTTAGTTGGAGTGCCGTGGATTGACGCGATTGATTTAAGAGAGGAAGAAACCGGCGCTTTGACTCAGGAAAGGGTTGGATTGTCGCACCACATCGGGTGTTTGTTCGCGCACATGAAGGCGTGGCAGAACATGAAAGATTTAGGAATGGACAAAGCGTGGATCATGGAATCTGACGGGTTGATGAAGATGCAAGAGTACTCGAATATCCCGCTCTGGGCGATGACCAGCGTCGCGCAAAACTTACCCGAAGACGCTGATTTCGTTTTGTTGCACAAAGGCATGGACAAATTCTGTGGTGTAGATGGGAGTTTGTGCGCCATGCACTCGACGTTCGAGGCGAAGAACTTGTTTGACCCCTCCGATCGCGAGATGTTAGCCTTCCGCCACTGGCCTATCGAAGGTTCCGAGGCTGGTTTGCAAACATACATCGTCAGCGAACGCTTCGTCGATAAAATGCAAGAATTCTTAGCGGCGCATGGAAGTGACATGATCGACGCGTATTTATACGGCAACTTGTGCCAAAACGAATATAAATCCCCGGAGGAAAAAGACAAGTTATGGGCGATGAATTACATGAGCCAACACGCGCAAAAAGCGCCGCACAGCTCCGCCGACGAGAGAGGTTTAAAAATCCTCAATTGTTACATAGTTACGCCGGCGTAGTTTCTTTCTTTCCCTTTTGAGAGAGAGAAAGAGAGAAAGAGAACGCGCGAGTCAGAGAGAAAGAGAGAGCTCGCGCATCCTGTATTTATATAATATCCATCGATTTTACCGAAAATATCATCGTCAACCGCCGAACAACTGAGCGGCGCTTTCGCCAAAGCTCTCCTTTTTTTCTTCCCCTTTCTTGTCCTCAAAATCATCTAAAACACCACACAAAAATTTGGTTTCTGCCCCCACAATAAAACACAAACATGGGTGACAAGGTACGAATATCCGGAATCTTTCTCTCTCTCTCGCTGATGATGATGATGATGATGATGCGCGAAACACCGACGAGCGGTGTCTTCTCTTCCCGATTTGTTTCTCTGTCTCTCTGTCTCTGTCTCTCTCTTTCTCTAAAGAACGCGCTTTGCTTTTGAGACGATTTTTACGAAAAGGATGATTCTTTCTCCGTGATGGAGATAAAGAAGGATGATGAAATCTCTCATCTTTTTGGGCGCTCAGGGGCACGCATACATCTCAACCGAACATTCGCTGACGACGAAACTCTTTCTTCTTTTTCTTTCTTTTTCTTTTATTTTTACGACGATCAACGACAGGAAGATAAATCGCAAGAGTTGCGCGAAAAGCTCGTCAACTCTGACTCTGGTTCCAACTTATCGTCAAGTGCTGGCGCAGGCATGGAAGATTGGGGCCGCAAATCGGTCGTTACGTTAGCGTTGACGGTTTTGACGTCATCGCAAGGTTTGTTAATCGCGGCGTCGAAGGCGAACGGGGTGAAGTACGATTACGCGGTGACGAGTGCGAATTGCACGGTAGAAACGACGAAGATGTTGATGTCTTTGTTGGCTTTGGTGAAGATTTGGAGAACGGTTGGCGTGAACGAGGACAACCGAATCAGCACGAGTTGGTCCGAGTTGTGGGTGTATCCGATTCCGGCGGCGTTGTATTTAGTGAAGAATCTGTTGCAGTATTATGTGTTTTTGTACGTGGACGCTCCTTCGTATCAGATTTTGAAGAACTTGAACATCATATCGACTGGGATTTTGTATAGAATCTTTTTGAAGAAGATCTTGAGCGGCGTGCAGTGGTCGGCGTTGATTTTGTTGGCTTTGGGGTGCACAATCGCGCAGTTGACGAGTGGTAGCGATCAGGTGTTGTCAACGCCGTTTATGGGTTTGATGATGGCGATTGTGATGGCTATTTTGTCCGGAGCGGCGGGGGTGTATACGGAGTTGATCATGAAGAAGCAACCGAAGAGAAACGTAAACGCGCAGAACGTGTATTTGTACTTGTTTGGGGTAATCTTTAACATGGTGGCGATCTTTTTGTACGATTACGACGCGGTGTTTGGACGGGGGTATTTTTACGGATACAACGCGATCGTGTGTACGATGATTTTAAATCATTCGTTGAGCGGTATCGCGGTGTCGTTGGTGATGAAGTACGCGGATAATATCGTCAAGGTGTATTCGACCTCGGTGGCGATGATTTTGACAACGCTAGTGTCTATTCCGTTATTTGGGTTTCAGTTGACGTTGCCGTTTGTGTTGGGGACGAGCGTGGTATCGGTGGCGGTATATTTGCACTACCAATCGAAAGATCAGCCGCAACCGCCAGGGGCTTTGACAAAGTAAAGTAAAAATTCTTTTTCCTCTCTATATTACTCTTATACTCTCCGTTGGTTAAGTATCAAAACGAGAGCGAACGAGATTGTTATTACTACTATATATATAAATCTAAATTACATTATAATCATCGAGGCGTTGATCACTTCTTCTTCGTCGTCGTCGTCGTCGTCTTCTTCGTCGTTCCTTTCTTCGTACCCTTCTTTGACCTTTTCTTTTTATTCTTTTTCGACCGAAACGCCTTCTGAATCACCCTCGCCGCTCGCGCGCGATTCAACCCATCCGCAACGGCATCATTCCGTGCCTTCTCCTCTCCTTCCTCGCGATCACTCTCCAACTTCACCTCCTCTAACTCTCTCTCCACTTCCTCCAGTGCTTTTTCAATCGCCTCTTCCGCTTTGTTTTTTGCTCTTCTTTCCTTTCTCGCTTCGCCAACCTCTCGATCGTAGGACGATATCGCCTGTTCCAACTGTTTCGCCGCTTTCTTCAGTGCCAGACGAGCGCGTCTCTCTTCTTTCTCCGCGCATTCTTTTTCCCTTAACTTCTCCTCCTCCGTCGACGACGATTCTTCCCCGCGCATTTCTCGAATAACATTCATGAACCGTTGCGTTTCCGCGACGAAGTTTGCCTCTCGGTGCCTCTCCTCTTCCTCCCGAAGTGTCTTCAGTTGACCTTTCTTCGCTTTCCCGAGAGCGACGGTGTGCTCGAACAACTGGCGCGCGGAAAGGAGACGATTGGAGGCGCGAACAAACTCGCTCTCTTCTTCTCCTTCTTTTTCTTCTTCCTCGTCGCTTATATCGTCGGTGGAATCCGAGGACGCGTCGCCATGAGTGGTGGTTTCTGTGTTTTGAAGACACATGTGTCTTTTTATGAAAGGGAAAAATTGTCTTAAGGGGGGGGTGATGACTCGTATTTTAACAATTTCTATTTTTAGTAATACGTCGTCCGCGTCCGATGATGCGGTCGCCAATTCGTATCGTCCCGCCTTTTTTCCCCGTATTCCCACAACCACCAATCAACCGTCACCGCGGTGCACTTATCGTTGACACTCGCGGAGTATTTTTCGTTGAGTTTATCTCGTATGCGCTCGACGGCTTGTATCGTCGCGCATCGGATCTCGACTTCTAACTCGCACCCAATGACTAAATTCAGTTTTTTATCCACTCGTTTGTGTAAGTATTCGGAGTGGTAGTCTAAAATGGTGCTTTCTCTTAAAACGACCGGGACTCGGTAATCCGCAAACGTTGTCAGTATGTCGATGTCTGTAAATTCGCCGGCGCCTGAATTTTTCAACGCGCCGTACACATCCGCTACAAAAATCTGAGCTCTCTTCAAGAACCAAATTTCGTTCGCAAAGAATTGTCCTTCTTTGCACTCCCCGGTATGTCTGCTCATATCCGTAAACCCGACCGGAAAGGTTTGCACGACTAAATCTACTAACTTTGCCGCCGATTTCTTCGCCGCCTTGACGAGTTCAATCGCCTCGCCGCCGAAACTCCTCGCCAACCCTTCCCCAATCTCTCGCAACCGTTTCGCGCGCACCTCCTCGAACGGCAACTCGCGAGGCCACTCTAACATCTCTCTCAACTTCTCCCCGGTCATTTTACCTAAATTCTCCGCGCTTAAAATCTCAATCCCGTCTCGCTCGACGGATTTTTTCAACCCTCCAGCCACGTGTTCGTATTCTAATCCAATCGGGTGCTCCTCCGTCACCGCATCGTGGTCCGGCCAAAAGCAGAAGTTAATCGCATCCAACACCAGCAAATACTGAATCGTATCTTTCTCCTCTTTCCCTATAAAATGCACAGAACTATCGAACCGATTAAACCCGGTTTTCGAGGTCATCCCAGCAAACAGAGACCCGGGAACGGTGTGCACTAATTTCGCGATGGCGTCGTCGTTTATTTTCACGTGGTTGGATTTTTCGAGGACGATCATCCGCGTGCTCGATCGAACTCGGTCGCATAAATTCGTCAATGCGCTCGCTTCCTCTTCTTCCGTCGTCTTTGTCGTCATCGATGTCTTTTGTAGTAGTAGTGTTAGGGGAATTTTGTTAGTTGTTTGGTAGTTAAAAATCTGCTTTGAAAAAAACAATTGAAAAAAACGCTTCGATTTCTTAATTTAAAAAAAAAATACGAGCACAGAAGAAGTTTGACTATTTTTAGCCACTCTTTATTCAAAGCGCACATAACGGTGTTTTGTTCTTCCTCCCGCACTCGTCCACCTCTTCGAACAACAACAAGAACAACAACCCGCGTAAGCTAAGGGCTGCTCCTCGTACTACTCACCGTTAGAAGTAAACCGAGAAGTTGAAGAAGAGGAAGAAGAAGGATGACGACGGCGCAAAAAAATGCGAAAGCACGAGGCGCGACGGGGAAAAACAGATCATCTATGGTGGTGGTGCACTTGCGCGCGAGACCACCAAGGTGTAAAAAAGACGAGAGAGGCGAAGGGTGCCTTTTGGTGACGAGCGAAGGCCCGCGAGGGTCGGTTTTGGTGAAATGTCGAGATCGGAGGATGCCGTCGTCGGGAGGAGGAGGAGGACAAGGAGGACGAGGACGACAACAACAACAACAACAACAACACGCGTCGTTTCAATTCACGGGAAACGTTTTACGGGAAGCTACAAACGACAAGGTTTTTGAAGCGGTGGCGAAAGAGGCGGTGGAAGCTGCCACTGATGGGTTCAACGCGACGATTTCCGCATACGGGCAAACTGGGAGTGGGAAGACGTATACCATGGGAAGCGGAGATGGGAGTTACGAGAATCGAGGGATCATACCGCGAGCGTTGACGATGGTGTTTGAGAAATTGGCGCTGGGCCGAAGCGTCGTCGGCCGCGCGAAGGATAAGGTGTCGGTGAGTTTTGTTGAAATATATAACGAGAATCTCATTGATTTGTTGAGTTCGCACGAGGATCCAAAGAACGCGCCGGCGTGCGTGATTTCCGACGCCGGTCCCGATTCTGGCGTTTTCATCCGAGGCTTAACGACGAAAGAGGTATCTTCAGAAGACGAGGCATTGGCGTTGTGGTTTGAAGGCGACGCGCAAAGAGCGATTGGTTCGCACGCTATGAACGACCGGTCGTCGAGGTCACACGCGGTGTTTACCTTAAATATCGAAACCGCGAGTTTTAAGAGCACCGAAACGTCTTCTTTGTCTTCGGCGACGTTGCATCGATCGAAGATACATCTGGTCGATCTTGCCGGTTCTGAAAGGTTGAGGAAAACGAAATCGACCGGTACTGTGATGCGAGAAGCTACGTTCATAAATAAATCTCTCTCGGTACTCGAGAGAGTGATTATTTCGTTGGGCGAACGCAACCAATCGAATCGCGTGGACCACTTGCCGTATCGTAGCTCGAAACTGACCCATTTTCTTCGCGACGCGCTCGGTGGGAATTGTAAAACAGTCATGATTGCGCACGTTTCCAGCGATTATCAACACGCGGAAGAAACGTTAACGACGTGTCAACTCGCAAAACGGATGATGCGCGTGGAAAATAACGCGAAATTAAACGAGTGCGTGGAAACGCCGAGTGAAAAACTGACGCGCTTGGAGCGAGAGATTAAAAAGTTGCGAGCGGAACTGAAGTTGTTAAAGAGTAACGCCGCGGCGAGTAAGAAGAACGGTAGCGTTGATAACGATGAGAAACAAAAGCGACGAGAAGAAGAAGAAGACGAAACGAATACTGCGCAACCATCGGTGGTGCAAGAAGAAGAAGAAGAAGAAGAAGAAGTATGCTGCGCGACAGACGCGGTGAGTGAAGACGACGCTTCAATCTCATCGCTCGGATCGTACGAATCAGTGCGTTTAAACGATGAAGCGCGCGCGTACGATGAATTCAAACAAACAAACGGTCGCGAGAAAGTGAGGGAGTTATCAAACGGAAAGGCAGCTTCACGAGCGTGTAAACACCGCGTGAGAGCGCTTTCGGAACGAGTCAACGATATCAAACGCGAGATGGACGCCACTGAGAAAGAGTACGAACGGAGACGAAAAGAACGCTCAGAAGCGGGAACGAAAACCGGGACGTCGTCGTTTTACGGTAGCACACGAAGAGAAACAGAATCACAAGAACGCGAAGAAAATGAAATTCCAGATGTCGTCGCGAATCTGGTTGTCGACGAAGTCTTAGCGGCTCTTCGGCACGACATCGAAACGCAAACAACTGGCGCAGAGAACGTAGCGGACGAAGAAGAAGAAGACGAAGAAAAAAGCGAAGAAACGACGAAGAAGAAACAAGACCGCGACGACGAAAAAGGAGAAGAAGAAGAAGAAGAAGAAGAAACCCTCCATTCGCTCCTCCGCCCGCTCAAAGCGTCCTACCGCCTCGCGTTCGACCAACTCCTCTCCGCGAAGGACAGCCTCAACGCGGCTGAACTCGTCGTCGGCGATTTGAGCGCGAAACTACACGACGCTTTCGTCTCCTTCTGGGCGGAGAAGAAAACCACCGCGAATAGTAGTAGTAGTAGTACTGCTACTCCTACTCCTACTCCTTCGCGACGCGCGTCAAAGTCGTCGTCGCCGCTTTCGTCTCCTTCTGGGCGGGACAAGGAGCCGTCTTCTTCTTCTTCTTCTCCTCCTCCTCCTCCTCCTCCTTCTGCTTCTTCTTCTTCTTCTTCGCAAAAAGTGCTTTTCTACGCGCAGTTGACCGAACAGTGGTCCTCCTCCTCTGCATCCTCCTCAAACCAACAAACACCCTGTTACTCGATTTGACCTCAATTTAGAATTTAGGGTTTGTATAAATCAGCTGCTTTCTTTCTCTCTCTCTCTTTCGGGATCGCTTTAAC
>Ga0209090_10000889_pt1 | contig 19096 bp, 14 predicted proteins | sample ArcticOcean_MG_C_9_FD_187432 | JGI IMG/M metagenome (GOLD analysis project Ga0209090, IMG submission 187432) | Marine microbial communities from western Arctic Ocean - ArcticOcean_MG_CB2_152 (SPAdes) (version 2) | ecosystem: Environmental > Aquatic > Marine > Oceanic | place: Arctic Ocean... | reverse complement strand
AAAGCTGCTTCTTTTATCGCTTCTGAAAATGTTGGATGCGCATGGCACGTTCTTGCAATATCTTCTGCACTTGCACCAAACTCCATTGCAACTCCAATTTCTCCAATTAATTCACCTGCATGAGGACCAATAATATGAGCTCCTAAAACTCTGTCTGTTTTTTCATCAGCTAGAATTTTAACAAACCCTTCTGTCTCATCAATTGCTTTAGCTCTTGAATTTGCCATAAATGAAAACTTGCCAATTTTATATTTTATATTTGTCTCTTTTAATTGCTCTTCAGTCTTTCCTATTGATGCTACTTCTGGCGTTGTATAAACAACACCTGGAATAATATCATAATTAACATGTCCTGATTGTCCTGCAATATTTTCTGCAACAGCAATACCCTCATCTTCAGCTTTATGAGCTAACATCGGTCCCTTTATTACATCACCAATTGCATAAACATTACTTATATTGGTTTGAAAACTTTTATCTGTTTTGATGCTTTTTTTTTCGTCCAATTCAACACCAATTGATTCTAAATTTAAGTTATTTGTGTTTGGTTTTCTACCAACAGAAATAAGAACCACATCACAATCAAAATTAACTTTTTTCCCGTCTTTATCAGAAGTTAAAATAGTTGCACCTTTAGCTCTTTTTTTAATTTCTTCTACTTTAGTTTTCATATGAAAATTAATTCCTTGTTTCTTTAAAATTTTCATAAATTCTGTTGATACTTCTTTGTCCATTCCTGGAGTGATATTTTCAAGAAATTCAACTACATGAATTTCTGCACCCAATCTCGACCAAACAGATCCCATCTCTAAGCCTATATAACCTCCGCCCACAACAACCATTTTTTTTGGAACTGTCTGTAAAGTTAGCGCTCCTGTTGAAGAGACAATTGTTTTTTCATCAAATTCAATTCCTGGTAATGAAACAGGGACAGATCCTGTGCTAATTACTGTTTTTTCTGTTTCTATGACTGTTTCTTTATTTTGACCGTCTAAAATAGCAATTTTGTTTACTGATTTAAAACTTCCAATTCCTTTAAAATAACTAACTTTATTTTTTTTAAACAAAAACTCTACACCTTTCGTTAAAACAGTGACTGCTTTATTCTTATTTTTCATCATTTTTTCAAGATTAAGTTTCACATCACCAACTTCTATTCCAAGTTTAGAAAAGTTTTTTGCCTTATAATAATTTTCTGAAAAATTTAATAAATTTTTTGAAGGTATGCATCCAACATTTAAACAAGTTCCACCAAGTGATCCTCTAGATTCTATACATGCGGTTTTAAGGCCTAATTGAGCTAATCTTATTGCACACACGTAGCCTCCAGGACCTCCACCTATTACGACTGCTTGAAATTTTTCTGACATTTAAATATTTAAAAATAACCTTCTTGGATCTTCTAAATTCTCTTTAACCATTTTTAAGAAGGAAACAGATTCTTTTCCATCAATAATTCTATGGTCGTAAGACAATGCAAGATACATAATTGGTCTAATTTTAATTTGACCATCCACCACCATTGGTCTTTCAACTATATTGTGCATTCCTAGCACTCCAGATTGAGGTAAATTTAATATTGGAGTAGATAACATTGAGCCATAAACACCTCCATTGCTGATAGTAAAAGTTCCACCCTGAAGGTCTTCAATAGTTAATTTTCCATCTCTTGCTTTTTCAGAAATAGTTTTAATATTTTTTTCAATATCAGCAAATGATAACTCATCTGCATCTCTTAAAACTGGAACAACTAATCCTTTTTCAGTACCTACTGCAAAACTTATATTATAATAATTTTTATAAATAATTTCATCATCTTCAATTTCAGCATTAACAGATGGAAACATTTTTAAAGCAGTAACACAAGCTTTTACAAAAAAAGACATAAATCCTAATTTAATTCCATATTTATTTTGAAAATCTTCTTGGTTTTCTTTTCTCATTTCCATTATGTTTGTCATATCAACTTCATTAAACGTAGTTAACAAGGCAGCATTTTCTTGTGCTTGCTTTAATCTTTTTGCAATTGTTTGTCTAAGTCTGGTCATTTTAATTCGTTCTTCTTGACCATGCTTAATTTTTCTCTCTGAAGGTTGTGGGTTTACTCCCATCATACTAATTAAGTCTCCTTTAAGTATTCTGCCTTCTTTTCCAGAGCCTCTAATTTTTTCTAAATCAATTTTATTTTCTACAGCTATTTTTCTAACTGCTGGAGAAATTGTTTCATTACTCTGTTTTTTTAATGCTGGTTTTTCTTCTTTAGTCTCTTCAGTTAATATTAGTGGTTTTTCATTAGAAACTTCTACTGCTTTTTTTTCAAAAATGCTTGGTTCATTTCTTTCAATCTCTAAATTAAAAACATTATTTTCTGTTTTTTTTGGCTCAATTTTTTTAATCTCTTTTTTTTTAGATGATTGAAAGTCACTTTGATCAATAGAGCCAAGTAAAGCTCCTACTTCGACAATATCTCCATTTTTAGAGGTTATTTTAGTTAAAACTCCATCTATGGGTGAGGGAACCTCTAAATTAACTTTATCAGTTTCTAGTTCTACAATAGGTTCGTCAGCTTCAACACTATCCCCTTCATTCTTAAGCCATTTAGCAACAGTTGCTTCTGTAATACTTTCTCCTAAAACTGGAACCAAAATATTTTCACTCATTTTTATTCAAAAACCTTATTAATAATTTCTTGTTGTTGGGAAACATGTCTTTTTGCATACCCTGTTGCAGGAGATGCATCTGGACTTCTTCCTATATAAGAAATTTCTCCATTATTAACTTTAATAGTATCTAATGTCCATTGTATATAATCTCTCACTGAAAACCATGCTCCCATATTTTTAGGTTCTTCCTGACACCAATAAAATTTGGCATTTTTAGCATAAGGTTTAAGTTCTTTAACAAGAGTTTTTGCAGGAAATGGGTATAATTGTTCAATTCTATAAAATATCACATCATCTTTCTTTAATTTTTCTCTAGCATCCAATAAATCAAAATAAATTTTTCCAGAACACATTATTACTTTTTTTATTTCTGAATTTTTTTTCAATTTTATAAAACCTTTAATTTTTGGATCTATTGCATGATCCCACAGTATTCTGTGAAATGAATTATTTTTATTAAAATCTTCTAGATTAGAAACGCAATATTTATTTCTTAATAATGATTTAGGTGTCATCATAATCAATGGTTTTCTAAAATCTCTGAGCATTTGTCGTCTTAAGGCATGAAAATAATTTGCTGGTGTAGTGCAGTTCATTACTTGCATATTATCATTTGAACACATCTGTAAAAATCTTTCTAATCTTGCCGATGAGTGCTCTGGTCCTTGCCCTTCATATCCGTGTGGTAGCAACATTACTAATCCAGATGCTCTTGACCATTTTCTTTCACCTGATGCAATAAACTGGTCAATTACAACTTGTGCTCCATTTGCAAAATCTCCAAATTGTGCTTCCCAGAGTGTGAGTGTGTTTGGTTCAACTAAACTATAGCCATACTCAAAACCTAAAACAGCTAATTCAGATAAAAAACTATCTACTACTTCAAATTGCTTTTGATTATTTGAAATATTATTTAATGGAACATAACGACTGTTATCTACTTGATTTCTCAAAACAGAATGTCTCTGACTAAAAGTTCCTCTGCCCGAGTCTTGACCAACCAATCTAATAGGATATCCTTCTTCTAATAATGATCCAAAAGCTAAAGCTTCAGCAGTCGACCAATCAATACCTGAGCCTTTTTTAACTGACTCCAGTCTTGAGTTTAAGATTTTAGTAATAGTTTTGTGTAAATTTAATTCTGGTTGTGTACTATTAATTTTTTCTGATATCTTTAAAAGTTTATTAGTATCTGCACCACTTACACCTCTTTTATCTTTTCCCTTTTCAGGTTTGTATGCAGACCAAGTACCTTCAAACCATTCAATCTTTGGTTGATAATTTTTTGCATTTTTATATTGATCATCAAGCAAATCTTTAAACTTTTTTATAAAATTATTTAAATCATCATTAGAAATTGTATTCTCATTTATTAGTTTGTTTCCATAAACTTTTACAGGTGATGGATGAGACCTAATTTTTTTATACATAAGTGGCTGAGTAAATGATGGTTCATCACCTTCATTATGGCCAAATCGCCTGTAACAAATTAAATCTATTAAAACATCTCTATTAAATTTTAGTCTAAATTCTGTTGCGATCCTTGCTGCATACACTGCTGCTTCTGGGTCATCTCCATTTACATGCAATATTGGTGCATCAACCATTTTAGCAACATCAGATGGATAAGGTGAAGAACGAGCAAATCTAGGACTTGTTGTAAATCCAATTTGATTATTTATTATAACATGAATAGTACCTCCAGTATTATGACCAGGTAAACCAGACATCGCAAAACACTCTGCCACAACTCCTTGACCTGCAAAAGCAGCATCACCGTGAATTAAAATTGGAATAACCTTTTTTCTCTCTTTATCTTTATGAAAAAATTGTTTTGCTCTAGTTTGCCCTAAAACAACTGGATTAACAGCTTCTAAATGGGAAGGATTGTCTGTTAAACTAACATGTACTGAACTACCACCAAACTCTCTATTTGATGATGCTCCTAAATGATATTTAACATCACCGGCTCCTTCTTCAGACGATAAATTAATTTCTCCAGCAAATTCATTAAATATTCTTTTGTATGATTTTTGTAAAACATTAGCTAAAACATTAAGTCTACCTCTGTGAGACATTCCTATTTTAACTTCTTTAACATTAAATTGGCCACTTATTTTTATTATTTGTTCCAAGGCTGGAATTAAACTTTCTCCACCATCTAATCCAAATCTTTTTGTTCCAACATATTTTGTGTGTAGAAATTTTTCAAAACCTTCGGCTTGAATTAATTTATTTAAAATAGCTTTCTTACCATTTTTTGTAAATTGTAAAGTATCCTCTGACTTTTCTACTCTATCTCTAAACCATGTTCTTTCTTTTGGATTTGATATATGCATATATTCATAGCCTATTGAGCCACAATAAGTTTTTTTTAAAAAATTTAAAATTTCACGAATATTAGAATATTGTTTATTTATTGCTCCATCTAAATAAATTTTTTTTTGATAATCTTCTTTTTTAAATCCATAAAACTCTGGATGAAGTTCATCTAAATATTCTGACTCCATCAATCCTAGTGGATCAAGATTAGCTATTAAATGTCCTCTTAGTCTGTAAGATCTAATTAATGCAACAGCTTTCATTGATTCGCTATTTGATTTAAGTAAATCTTTTTTATTAATGTCGTTGGTATTTTTTACTATAGATGAATCTATTTCCTCTTTTTCGATTCTTTTTTGAATTTTATCTAAACTAATACTTTTTTTATAGTTCCATGATGGTCCATTAATTTCGTTGACAACTATATTTAAATCTTCGTCTATTGTATCAAAGTAATTTTTCCAACTTTCCGGGAGGTCAGAATCTTCATTAATAAATTTTAGATACATTTGTTCTATAAATGCACTATTAGCTTTATTAAGAAATGATACTTTTTTATATTCGAGATTTTTTGATGAAGCCATCTATCTTTTTAATATAATACTAGAAAAGTATTTTTCAATTAGACAATTTATTAAATAGTGTTTTCCCTATCTCTGAAGGAGATTTAGCAATAGTAATACCACATTCTTCCATTTTTTTAATTTTATCTTTAGCTCCACCTTTACCTCCTGAAATTATAGCTCCTGCATGACCCATTCTTCTTCCAGGAGGTGCCGTTATTCCAGCAATAAAACCAACTATTGGTTTTTTCATTTTATGATTTTTTACAAATTCTGCTGCCTCTTCTTCTGCTATCCCTCCAATTTCACCTATCATTAGAATAGATTTTGTTTCTTCATCATTCAAAAATAAATCTAAACAATCAATAAAGTTAGTTCCGTTAATTGGATCTCCACCAATTCCAATACATGTAGATTGTCCTAATCCATTTTCGGTTGTTTGTGCAACTGCTTCATACGTCAACGTTCCTGATCTTGAAACTATTCCAACAGAGCCTTTTTTGTGAATGTTTCCTGGCATGATTCCGATCTTACATTCTTCTGGAGTGATTATGCCAGGACAATTGGGTCCTATTAATCTGCTTTTTGATCCACTTAATACTTTTCTAACTCTAAGCATGTCCTGAATTGGTATTCCCTCTGTAATACAAACAATAAGCTCTATTGATGACTCTATGGCTTCAATTATAGCAGCTGCAGCAAATTTTGCAGGTACATATATCATTGTTGCATCAACACCAAATTCTTTTTTAGCTTCCTCGACAGTATTAAAAACTGGAAGATCAAGGTGTTTTTGTCCTCCTTTTTTTGGAGTAACTCCTCCTACTAAATTTGTTCCATATTGTATTGCTTGTTCAGAATGAAATGTGCCGTGTGAGCCTGTAAATCCTTGACAGATAACTTTTGTATTTTTGTTTATTAGTACAGACATTTTATTTTATAACCTCTATTATTTTTTTAGCTGCATCATCTAAATTATCTGCTGAAATTAGCTTTAATCCTGAGTTATCTAATATTTTTTTTCCTTCCATAAATTTTGTTCCTGCTAATCTAACTACTAGTGGAACATTAACATCTATTTCCTTAGCTGCATCAACAACTCCTTGTGCTAGAACATCACATCTCATTATTCCACCAAAGATATTTATTAAAATACCTTTAACATTTTTATCTGAAAGAATTATCTTAAATGCTGCAGAAACTTTTTCTTTTGAGGCTCCACCACCTACATCTAAAAAATTAGCAGGCTCTTTTCCATATAGTTTAATTATATCCATAGTAGCCATTGCTAGTCCAGCTCCATTAACCATACAACCAATACTTCCATCCAATTTTATGTAAGTAAGATCATGTTTGCTTGCTTCTATTTCAATTGGATCTTCTTCGTTTAAGTCTCTTAACTCAGCAATATCTGGATGTTTAAATAAAGCATTGTCATCAAAGTTAACTTTTGCATCTAAACAAATTATTTTTTCTTCTTTAGTTAAAATTAATGGATTAACCTCAACCATATTGGCATCAGTACTAATAAACATTTTATATAGTGATTTAATCATTGATATTGCTTGTTTTTTAGCATCATTAGATAAACTAAAAATTCCTATTATCTTTTCACAATTCTCGTCAGATATCTCATCATTAATATCAATTTTTGTTGTTATAATTTTTTCAGGTGTTTTGCTTGCCACCTCTTCAATATCCATTCCACCTTGATCACTTGATATAAATGCAATTTTTGAACTGGCTCTATCAACTAGACAAGATAAATAAAATTCTTTTTCAATATTAGAAGATTCTTCAACATAAAGTCTTTTAACTTCTTTACCCTCGGGTCCTGTTTGATGTGTGACAAGTATTTTGCCTAATAATTCTTTAGCTGCAATACTTAATTCTTCTATTGTATTTAATATTTTTATGCCACCTGCTTTACCTCTTCCACCTGCATGAATTTGCGCTTTTAAAACAAACTTTTCAGTTTTTAATGATTTTGCTTTTTCTATTAACTCATCGACTGTAAGCGCAAAAACTCCTTCAGGTATAGCTGCACCATATTTTTTCAGAATTTGTTTTGCTTGATGTTCGTGTATGTTCATTATTTATTTAGAAAGATCTGTGTCAATTACTGAAGCAGCTTTCCATAATTTCTTAACGGCATCGATTGAATTCATAAATTCTTTTTTTTCTTTTTCATCTAAATCTATTTCTTCTATTTTTTCTACTCCATCCTTACCAATTATCACTGGTACACCAGCATAAATATTATTTATCCCGTACTCTCCATTAAGATGAACTGCGCATGGTAGTAATTTTTTTTCATCATTTAAATATGCAGCAGCCATTTCAACGCCAGAGGCTGCAGGAGCATAAAATGCTGATCCTTTTTCTAAATATTTTACAATTTCAGCACCACCGTCTCTTGTTCTTTGGTTAATAACTTCCAATCTTTCAGAAGATATTTTTCCTTCTTTTACTAAATTTAATAACGGTTTGCCTGAAACTTTTGTAAATCTTGGCAAAGGAACCATCGTATCTCCATGACCACCCATTACCATTGCTTCAATTTCTTTTACCGGAACATTTAGCTCTAAAGATAAAAATAATTTAAATCTTGAGCTATCTAAAATTCCGGCCATACCAACAACTTTATTGACTTGTAAACCAGAATATTTTTGAAATGCCATCACCATTACGTCTAATGGGTTTGTAATACATATAACAAAAGCATCTGGTGCATTTTTTTTAATTCCTTCTGCTACTTGTTTAATAATTTTTAAATTTATACCTAATAAATCATCCCTACTCATCCCAGGCTTTCTTGGAACACCTGCTGTTATTATAATTACATCTGAGTCTTTTATATCTTCATAATTATCTGTGCCTGAAAATTTGACATCAAAACCATCTACTGATGAAGATTGAGCTATATCTAAAGCTTTTCCTTTCGCTATTCCACTAGCAACATCAAATAAAACAACCTCATTTACCAGCCTTTTTAAGCCTATTAAGTGTGCTAAAGTTCCACCAATTTGACCAGCTCCTATTAAAGATATTTTTTTCACAATTTATTCCTTATTTCATCGTTGGCATGACAAATTCTGCATTAGATCTTATTCCAGAAGGCCACCTTGATGTTACTGTTTTAAGTTTTGTATAAAATTTAATTCCCTCGGTTCCATGCATTGCACTGTCTCCAAATAATGATCTCTTCCATCCACCAAAACTATGAAATGCCATTGGAACAGGTATTGGAACATTAATTCCAACCATACCAACTTGAATCTTGCTAGCAAATGTTCTACCTGCATCACCATCTCTAGTGTAGATACTTACTCCATTTCCATACTCATGATCATTAATCAACTTGGTTGCTTCTTCAAAATTTTTTACTCTTATCACAGATAAAACAGGTCCAAATATTTCTTCTTTATAAATTCTCATATCTTTTTGTACATGGTCAAATAAACATCCGCCTATAAAAAAACCATTCTCATAACCTTGAAGCTTTATATTTCTTCCATCAACAACTAATTTAGCTCCTTCTTCAACACCCAGATCAACATAACTTTTTACTTTTTCTAAATGTTCTTTAGTTACTAATGGACCCATCTCAGATGTTTTGTCCATACCCGGTCCTACTTTTAGTGCCTCAGCTTTTTTTGATAAACTCGAAACTAGCTCATCGGCTATGTCTCCAACAGCTACCGCTACTGATTGGGCCATACATCTTTCTCCAGCAGATCCATATGCTGCCCCCATTAAACCGTTTACCGCACCATCAAGATCGCAATCAGGCATTACAACTAAATGATTTTTTGCTCCCCCTAATGCTTGAACTCTTTTTTCATTTTTTGCTGAATTCTCATAAATATATTTGGCAATAGGTGTTGAGCCAACAAAACTTACAGCTTTGACTTCTTTATTAGTTAAGATTGCATCAACAGATTCTTTATCTCCATTAACTACATTAAATACTCCATCTGGAAGACCTGCTTCTTTTAGCAATCCAGCTAATTTTAGTGCGCAAGATGGATCTTTTTCTGATGGCTTTAAAATAAATGTATTGCCGCACGCTATTGCAATTGGAAACATCCACATTGGAACCATTGCAGGAAAATTAAATGGTGTTATGCCAGCAACCACTCCTAGTGGTTGACGCATTGACCAACTATCAACATTTGTACCAACATTTTCTGAAAATTCTCCCTTAAGTAAATGTGGAATTCCACATGCAAACTCAACCACCTCTAGTCCTCTTGTTAAAGAACCTTTTGCGTCTTCATAAATTTTTCCATGTTCTAAAACTATTAATTTAGTAAGTTCAACAGAATTCTTTTCTATTAATTCTTTAAACTTAAACATTACTCTTGCTCTTTGGAGTGCTGGCTTTAATGACCATGTTTCAAAGGCTTTTTTAGCAACATCAACTGCTTGATCTAAATCGGATTTATTAGCTAATCTTACTTCAGACTCCTGTTCTCCAGTAGCTGGATTAAAAATTTTACTTTTTCTATCTGATGAGCCTGAAATTAGCTTTCCACCAACAAAATGTTCTAATAAATTCATGATTGAAAGTATTTAAATAGGTAATCAACTTGTTGCAAGCATTTTTTTAATTTCTGCTATTGCTTTTGCTGGATTTAATCCTTTTGGACAAGCACTTGTACAATTCATTATAGTATGGCAACGATAAAGCTTTAATTCATCAGCAACTTTTTTTAATCGTTCTTTTCTTTCATCGTCTCTACTATCTACTATCCATCTATATGCTTGTAGTAACACTGCTGGACCTAAATATTTATCACCATTCCACCAATAGCTCGGGCATGAAGTTGAACAGCAGGCACACATAATACATTCATAAGCTCCATCTAATTTTGCTCTATCTTTTTTTGATTGAATAATTTCAGTAGTTTCAACTTTTGTATTTGTTTTTAACCAAGGTTCAATTGACTCATACTGTTTATAAAAACCACTTAAATCACCAATTAAATCCTTTACTACTTTTAAATGCGGCAATGGATAAATATCTATATCTCCATCAATTTCTGCATGGGGTTTTGTACATGCCAATCCATTTTTTCCATCCATATTCATGGCACATGAACCACACACTCCATGCGCACAAGATCTTCGATAAGTTAAAGTAGGATCAATTTCATTTTTAATTTTATTTAAAACATCTAATACTTTTGATGGACAATTATCCATATCAACTTCATAAGTATCTATTCTTGGTTTTTCTCCTGTAGATGGATCCCATCTATAAACATTTACTTTTTTGATATTTTTTGATCCAGTTTTATCTTTATGATAATTTCCTTTTTGAACTTTTGAATTTTCAGGTAAATTTATTTGAACCATTAGTACACCCTTTCTTGTGGAGGGAAATATTGTACTTCATTTGTTAAAGTTTTTTTATGAACAGGTCTATATTCAATCTTTGTATCTTTTCCATTACACCAAGAAAGGGTGTGTTGCATAAATTTTTCATCATCTCTTTTTGGAAAATCTTCTCTTGCATGTGCTCCTCTACTCTCTTTTCTGTAATAAGCTGAATCTACAGTAGTAATTGCTTGTCTTATTAAATTATCAAACTCTAAAGTTTCTACTAAATCAGTATTAAATATAAGCGATTTATCTTTTACTGAAATTGAACTCATGCCATCATATGTTTTTCTAATTTCATCAACACCTTCTTTTAAAGTTTTATCTGTTCTAAAAACTGCACATTTTGATTGCATGGTTTTTTGCATTGCCAGTCTAAGCTCTGCAGTACTATTTTCACCATTTGCATTTCTTAATTTATCAAATCTTTCTAAACATTTTTCTGTTTCGGTCTCTCCTATATCTTCATGTGGAGTTCCTGGTTTTACAAGTTCTGAAGCTCTCTTTGCTGCTGCTCTTCCAAACACAACTAAATCAATTAAAGAATTTGATCCAAGTCTATTTGCGCCATGTACAGAAACACATGCTGCTTCACCAATTGCCATTAATCCTGGGACAGTTTTTTCAGAACCATTTACAGTTAGCACTTCAGCTTTATAATTTGTTGGAATACCTCCCATATTATAATGAACCGTAGGTACGACAGGAATTGGTTCTTTAGTTACATCAACATTTGCAAATAATCTTGCCGCTTCTGTAATGCCTGGAAGTCTATGTTCAATAACTTTTTTATCTAAGTGACTTAAATGTAAGTGTATATGATCTTGCTCTTTACCAACACCTCTTCCTTCTTTAATTTCAATCGACATTGATCTGCTCACTACATCTCTTGACGCTAAATCTTTGGCTTTTGGAGCATATCTCTCCATAAATCTTTCCCCTTTTGAATTTACTAAATAACCACCTTCACCCCTAACTCCTTCTGAAATTAGAGTTCCATGACCATAAATACCGGTAGGATGAAATTGTACAAATTCCATATCTTGCAATGGCAAACCAGCTCTTAAGATCATTGCATTTCCGTCTCCAGTACAAGTATGTGCTGAAGTTGCAGCATAATAAACCTTACCATAGCCGCCTGTTGCAATTATTGTACTATGAGCTCTAAACCTATGGATAGTACCATCATTTAAATTCCAAGCTATAAGACCTTTGCATGCACCATCTTTCATTAATAAATCTAAAGCAAAGTATTCAATAAAAAATTCCGTGTTATGCTTTAAAGCTTGTCCATAAAGAGTGTGAAGAATTGCATGACCTGTCCTGTCTGCTGCCGCACAAGTTCTTTGAACCGTACCATTTCCATAATTTTTAGTCATTCCTCCAAAAGGTCTTTGATAAATTTTACCATCATCTGTTCGGCTAAATGGAACTCCATATTTTTCTAATTCAATTACTGCTTTTGGAGCTTCCTTGCAAAGATATTCGATACTATCTTGATCACCTAACCAATCAGCACCTTTAACAGTATCATACATATGCCAACGCCAGTCATCTTCACCCATGTTTCCAAGTGCTGCTGAAATTCCACCTTGAGCTGCTGAAGTATGACTTCTTGTTGGAAATACTTTTGAGATACAGGCTGTTTTTAGCCCTGCCTCACTCAAACCAACTGCAGCTCTCAATCCAGAACCACCAGCCCCAAGGACAATTACGTCATATTCATGATCTATTATTTTATAAGAACTCATGCAGTTAAATTAAATAAAATTGTAATTGTTATTAATGGCATTATTATAGCAAATATATTTAAAGTTTTGTTTGCGACATTTTTGAATTTTTCATCCTGAATATAATCCTCAAATACCTCACTAATACTTAAAGCTGAAAAAAAATAAGCAAAAACTAATAATAAAGAAACTAAAAGTTTTGATGGGTAATTTGAAAAAAAACTAACAACATCAATATAATCTTTGTCAAATATTGATACCAAATTTAAAATAAACCAAACCATTAAAGGTAGCAATACGACTGAGCTAGCTTTTAAAAATATCCATTTTTTAGTTACATTATTCATATTATATAATTTGCTTTCCCAATAAATAAATTAAAACTGTTAGAACAAATGATCCCATGATTACAATTAATCCTGTTATCTTTGTTGTTTTTAATTCAAAACCATATCCTAGATCCATAATCAAATGTCTTATTTCACTTAATATCTGAAAACTGAACGACCAGGTTAAACTCAAAATTAAAAATTTTCCAAAAATAGAATTTAAAAATATTTTAGTAAATTCATAATTAGCTTCACCTAATAATAAAGATGCTATCCAAAAACAAACTAATGTTATTGCAACTATGTTTATTATTCCCGTAATTCTGTGTGAAATAGATATTAAAGAAGATATGTGCCATCTATAAATTTGAATATGTGGTGATAAGGGATTGTTACCCATTATTTTTTTTAATTAACAGTTCAGCTATTTCAACAGCATTTAAGGCAGCACCTCTAAGTAGATTGTCAGAAACTATCCATAAGTTTAAAGAGTTTTTATTAGTTTTATCTTCTCTTATTCTAGAAATATAAGTTTCATTTTTACCTTCTGCTTCAAATGGAGTGCTGTATCCACCATCTTCTCTTGAATCATAAACTTCACAGCCATCAGCCTTATTAAGAGCCTCTCTTACTTTTTCTAAAGAAAAAGATTTTTTAAATTGGATATTTACTGACTCTGCATGAGAAACTAAAACTGGAATTCTTACACATGTTGCTGTTAATTCTATTTTTTCGTCAAGAATTTTTTTAGTTTCACTGATCATTTTTAATTCTTCTTTTGTGTATCCATCGTCTGCAAAAACATCAATATGTGGAATCACATTAAAGGCTATTTGCTTTGTAAAATTTTTTGATTTAATTTTTTTATTATTTAAAAATAATTTTGTTTGTTCAATTAATTCATCCATGGGCGCTTTACCTCCTCCAGAAACTGATTGATAAGTGGAAATAATTACTCTTTCAATCTCAAATAAATCATGCAAGGGTTTAAGAACAATTACTAATTGTGCAGTTGAGCAATTTGGATTTGCTATTATATTTTTTTTCATATCTTTAATAGCTTCTGAGTTCACCTGTGGAACAATTAAGGGCACATCCGGATCCATTCTAAAAAAACTAGAATTATCTATTATGATAGAGTGTTTTGCAGCTTTTGCCCCATATTGTTCGGAAATCTTACCTCCAGCTGCAAAAAAAGTGATTTGAGCTTTTGAAAAATCAAATGTTTCAAGATTAAAAACCTCATGCTCTTTGCCATTAAAACTTACTTTTTGCCCAGCACTTCTTGGAGATGCAACTAAAAATAATTGAGCAATAGGAAATTTTTTACTCTCTAATACTTCGAGAATTTTTCTTCCCACATTACCGGTTGCTCCTACAATTGCTATATTCATGGTGTTCTTTAACTTTTATACTAGATGAATGGTAAATCGCAAACGTTTCCGATAAAAGTGTTGTCGTTTATCTCAATTTTGAAGGATTGAGATGGTTGCCAATGGGATTTTTTAATCATAGCTATACCTATTACCTTTTTAAAATGAGGAGAGTAGACTGCAGATCTTAACTCGCCCACTACATTGTTGTTGTCATCAAATACATCTTTTGACCCGGTAAGACTAATTTCTTTTGCATCAATTTTTACACCCATTAATTTTCTTTGAACACCTTCTGATTTTATTTTTCTTAGTCTTTTTTTACCTAAAAAATTTACTTCACTATCTAGTGCAACATATTGATCGAAGCCGCATTCAAAAGGATTATCATTGTTATCAAAGTCATTACCATATGAAAGTAAAGCACTTTCAATTCTTTCTATTAAATTTGGACACCCTGGTTTTACATTAAATTCTTTTCCTATTAAAAAAAGATAGTCATATAATTCCTGTCCTGACCTTGTATTTTCAACATAGACTTCAAATCCACCTTGTTTTGACCAACCTGATCTTGCAATTAAATGTTTAGTATTCTTAAAATCAAAATAATCAAATCCAAAAAACTTTAATTCTGTAATTTTTTTTCCGAACACCTTTTCCATTAAACTAAATGATTTAGGTCCCTGTATTGCCATAATGTCAACATTTGGTTCTATAATTTTAACATCAAATCTATTTCCAGCCGCCAAGCCTTTTGCAAAAAAGATAACGTCTGAATCTGCTATTGATATCCACCATTTATTTTCATCTAATTTTAAAACAACTGGGTCATTAACTAAATTACCTGTGTCATCAATAATTGGGCAATAATAACACCTGCCAATCTTTGATTTTGATAGATCTCTACATGTCATTAATTGAATTAGTTTTGCAGAATCTTTTCCTGAAATTTCAACTTGTCTTTCCGCTGCTACATCCCATACCTGAACATGTTCTTTTAAATGATGATAACTATCTTCTATTGAACCGAAAGCCGCTGGCAGCAACATATGATTATAAATTGTATAAGCAGTGACTCCTTGCTCTTCTATTCTAGAAGTATATGGAGTGCTTCTTAGTCGACGCGATTTTGCTATTGAAAAATTTTTCATTTTTTTAAAAACTCAAAGATCTTTTCTCTCATTTCAAAAGCATTTTCAAACATAATCATATGACCACAATTTTTAATTATATGAGTTTTTGAATTTGGAATAAGTTCAGCAAATTTCTTACCTTTTTCAAGATTAAACATTCTGTCTAATTCACCAAATATTAAAAAAGTTGAACAATTTATTGCTTTAAGTGCCTCAGGTCCATTTTTATACTTATTACATGCAATAAGATCTATTGCTAATATTTCTCTGATATCACGTGAAGAATTAATAATTTTTTCGACAGGGTTTCCTCCAATAAATTTTTTTGAACCTTCATATCCCCACTTCATCATTAATTTAATTGCATCCTTATCTCCAGCTAATGCTAAATCTATTAAATTTTGATTTACAGGCATCTTATAAGATCCCCCAACCAAAATTAAATTTTTTATTTTATTTTGATGTCTTGATGCATATTCAATTGCTTCTAAACATCCTTGCGAATGTCCTACTATTGTTAATTCTAAAATCTCTAATTTATTAAAAACTTTTTCTAACCAGTCTGAAATTTCTTCTATTGATTTTAAACATTCACCTTCAGAATTACCATGCCCAGGCAAATCAATAGCTAAAACATTATAATTTTGATTTGATAAATACTGCTCTGTTAAAGACCAAACAATATGTGAGAGGCCACTTCCATGGAGTAAAACTATAGTATCTTTATTTTTATCTATACCTTGTCCTGCATCTGAAGCAAAAACTTTTTTATTATCTACCTCAAAAATCAACTTAGTTCCTTGACTTTTTTCCTAAGTTCAAATTTTTGAATTTTTCCTGTTGATGTTTTTGGTAATTCACAAAAAATAACTTTTTTTGGAAGTTTAAATCCTGCTAAAGTTTCTTTACAAAATTTTATAATCTCTTCTTCTGTTGCTGGTTTGTCTTTTATCAGCTCAACAAAAGCACAGGGTGTTTCTCCCCATTTTTCATCTGGTTTAGCTACAACTGCCGCCAATGATACAGCTGGGTGTTTTGCAATAGCATTCTCTATTTCAATTGAAGAAATATTCTCACCACCTGAAATTATAATATCTTTAGATCTATCCTGGATCTTAATATATCCGTCTGGATGGGTTACCGCTAAATCTCCTGAATGAAACCATCCACCAGACATAGCTTTGTCAGTTGCTTCTTTGTCTTTATAATATCCTTTCATTACAATATTTCCCCTAATCATAATTTCACCCATAGTTTTTCCATCTTTAGGTATTTGCTTCATTGTTTTAGGATCCATAACAACGGCACCTTCAGTATTAGGATACCTAACACCCTGTCTTGCTTTAATTTCATTTTTTTTATCTTTATCTAGTTCGTTCCATTCTTCATTCCATGCACATTGCAACATATGTCCATAAGTTTCTGTTAATCCATATACATGCATGACTTCAAATCCTAAGTTTTCCATTTTTTCAAAAATAATGCTTGGAGGTGGTGCGCCAGCAGTTAAAACATTTACTTTTCGTTTTAATTTTTTTTGATCTTCTTTAGGAGCGTTAACTATCATATTTAAAACAATAGGAGCTCCTCCAAAATGAGTTACATCATATTTATTAATTAACTCAAACATCTTTTTTACATTAATATTTCTTAGGCAAATAATCCTTGCATGCAACATAGAAAGTGTCCAAGGATAACACCATCCATTACAATGAAACATTGGTACAACACATAAAAAATTTAATCTATTGGGCATGTTCCATGCCTGGGTGCTTCCAGTTGCCATTAAATACGAGCCTCTGTGATGATAAACAACACCTTTTGGGTTCCCCGTTGTTCCAGATGTATATCCTAATGAAATAGCTTGCCATTCATCTTTTGGTTTTTTCCATTCATAATTTTCATCTCCACTACTTAAAAAACTTTCATATTCTAGTTCACCAATTTTTTTAAAACTGCTTGTATCTATGTCCTTGTCATCTATATCGATAATAGTAATTTTATTTTTGACATTTTTTAAAGCTTTAGCAATTACTTCATGAAATTGTCTGTCCACAATTAAAACTTTCGCATCACTATGCTCTAAAATATAACTTACTGTGTTGGGATCTAATCTTGTGTTTATTGCATTAATTACTGCACCAACCATAGGTATGGAGTAATGAGCTTCAAAAATTTCTGGAGTGTTGAAAGCCATTATTGAAACTGTGTCTCCAGTTTTTATTCCCAACTTATCTAGTGCACTAGCAAATTTAACACATCTTTTGTAAACTTCTTCCCAAGTATAAGATCTACTTTCATAAACTACAGCCTCATAGTTCGGGTATATATCTTTTGTTCTTTCAATAAATGTTAGAGGAGATAGTGGAACATAATTAGCTTCATTTTTATCTAAATTTGTATCGTAGTGACTCATGCTAATTAAATTTAAAATTCATTATATAGTCGCTACCTGTTGTGGCTGTTTTGAAGTGACTTTCGGTTCTTGGCAAAACTCTTTTAAAATAAAAATTTGCAGTTTGTATTTTATCTTCATAAAAATCTTTATTTTGGTCATAATCTTTAAAACTTACCTCCAAAACTTTTATCCATGCATGGGCTATAGACACAAAACCCAGCGCCTTTAAATAATCATTACATGCTGCACTAGCATCATCTTTTGAATTTTTTAATTTTTCTTTAATCCAAGAGGTGAAATTTGATAAAATTTCTAAATGTATCTTTAATTCTTTTATAAAAGGTTTAATCTTCTCATTTTCAGTATTACAATCATTTTTAAGCATTTCTAAATATCTATTAATTATATCGCCATTTTTATTAACTAATTTTCTAAAAACTAAATCAGCAGCTTGAACAGAATTTGTTCCTTCATAAATTGGCGTAATTCTATTGTCTCTATATAATTGTTCAATTCCTTGATCTTTTGTGTAGCCATAGCCACCATGAACCTGCATGGCTTCACTTGTTATTTCCATACCCATATCAGTAAACATTGTTTTAACTACTGGTGTCATTAAGAAAACAAAATCTGATGCTTCTTGTTTAATTTTTTCATCTGGGTGATAAAGGCTAACTTCTGTCTGCTGAGATAACCAAAAACACAAAGCTCGCTCTCCCTCAATAATAGATTTCATATTAAGTAAAGATTTTCTAATATCAGCATGTTCAATTATAAAATCTGAACCATTGGTTGATTTAGTATTGTTTGTTTTTCCTTGTTTTCTTTCTTTCGCATAGCTTAAAGAATTTTGATACGCAATTTCAGAAATTCCTAATCCTTGAATTCCAACAATGATTCTCTCTAAATTCATCATAGTAAACATGGCGTTTAATCCTTTATTCTTTGATCCAATCATATAACCAACTGCATCATCAAAGTTTAATACACACGTAGCAGAACCTTTAATTCCCATTTTGCTTTCTATAGATCCTGTTGAAATTCCATTTCTAGCTCCAAGAGATCCATCTTCATTTACAATAAATTTAGGTACTAAAAATAAACTTATGCCTTTTGTTCCTTCTGGAGAATCTGCTGCTCTTGCAATAACCAAATGAATAATATTTTCTGTTAAATCATGATCTCCTGAAGTAATAAAAA
>Ga0209090_10000888_pt1 | contig 19105 bp, 22 predicted proteins | sample ArcticOcean_MG_C_9_FD_187432 | JGI IMG/M metagenome (GOLD analysis project Ga0209090, IMG submission 187432) | Marine microbial communities from western Arctic Ocean - ArcticOcean_MG_CB2_152 (SPAdes) (version 2) | ecosystem: Environmental > Aquatic > Marine > Oceanic | place: Arctic Ocean... | reverse complement strand
GTAGCCTTCAGGCACAGCGCAGCCATAAACAGGCCGTTCGCATGTATGCGTGAACATCTCATCCACGCTCATTGCTGCAATCACCCAGCTCCACTCAGCATCGAAACCTCCGTCGTCACAGTAAGCTCCACACTCCGCATAATCAGCAGAGTCTTGGTCACTCACAAGCTGCGCCCTAGTCATCAGTTCACGCACGGTGCCTGTTACTGTCTTGAAGCCGTGAGCCTCAAGCGTGATCACCTCGTCCCAGAGGTGCTTTGGTGTGCCCCTCAAGGCACGCTCTTCGTCATCTCTGAGCTGCTTTACTGTTACGTTGTGCTCCATGAGGAAGCTCTGCGGAGGCATGCCGTCTTGGCAGTGCTCTATTAGGTCAGTTAATGTAATATGGTTCATTGGTCTTTTGGTTGTTGGTTGGTTAATGGTTGTGCCCCCGCTAGGGGGCTGTGAGGCTATCCAAGGCGTCTGTTCGGCACGACTTCACCGTGCGTCTCCCAGACGTCATAGTCTAGCCATTCTTGCGAATACTTAAAGTCATTAGCCTCATGCTTTCCAAGCTCTGTGTATCCAAGCTTCAGCAGCTTCTCAATAGCCGCATCACCGAATGACTCAGTCTTGTTGTGAAGCCGATTCTTGATACCCAAGGTGTGAGCCTTTAGGTCACAGTAGAACATGTAGGCTTCGACCCTCTTTGTCGTTCCCTTTGTCGCTACGATGTCCTCGAAATGCACAGCGTGTGGCGCTGTATGCATGGTTGATATGCTAGCGATGCACACCTTGCCATTCACGCTCTTCATGAACTCACGGGATGTGAGACACTGCGTCCTTAACGGTGAGGCTTCGCGCTCACCAGTGTCAATCACCTTACCGCTACCTTCGCATCTGAAGCAGCGACCACTCTCTACGTGCTCAAAGCCATTGATGATTCCACTGCCTCCGCATTTAGGGCAGTCGCATAGTTCTTTTGTATCAGTCATCGGTTCGTTTTGTTGGTTGGTTTATACGCGTAAAGAATTAACAAGAATAGTCAGTCTCTACACCTAGCCAGAGACTACTACACTCCTCATGTTTCAACGAACACGCTACAGCAAGCACTCTGTCGATTAGGCCATGAATCTCTACAAGGCGATCTGAGACGTTGCAAGGTGTTTCGCTACTTCCTACATTGCTTTGGCTCTACGACGCGTCAGAACGGACACAGGAGCCTCCTACGTGTATTCTGGTGGTGTAGCGTGCGTGTGAGAGGCCACGTGGAGGAGAGTTGAGCGTTGTTTAGCGGTGTTAGGGGGGGCAACACAGCGTCTGGTGGATAGTAAATGTCACTGCGTAGTGCAGTGTGTAGTCACACTGACGCTACGCGAGAGGAGTGAAGAGGAACCTAGTTCCTTTTCTCGCGCCGAAGGTGCCTGAGGATGTGTCTTGGTCTGGTGTGGTAGCTGCAACAGTAGCAGAAGGGAAGAGCGTAGCCGCTCTCCTCTCTGCTAAGTGATCGCAACGCACTCGCGTTCGCTCCTGCTGAGTAAGCAGCCTGCTCGGCGAGAGCGGCTATGTGTGTCTGTTGTTGTGGCAAGCAGCGCGCCTCCCCACCCATGCGTAGTCGCATGGTGCTAGCTTGCAGCCTCTTGGCGCGCAACGCTGCTCTGGTGTTGTGGCAGCTGTGCGTGTGTGTGCGTGAGCGAAGGAATGTTGGAGGGGCGGCGGGTGGTCGCGCTGCGGGGCGTTTGGTGAGTGAGCTAATGTATGTTATATAGGAACTCGCGTGAAAATGGTAAAATAATAGGTTTAGTCGGACGAACACGGCGGGGGCGGGGCGGGGGGAAGCGTTGCCGTAGCATGGCTGGGGGGGCAAGGTGGCTTATTCGTCTCAAAATATGATCAGATTTATGTAGACGGCTGTCCGAAGGTGTGCTATGTTCTTTTCAACATGAACGAAGAACAAGCGGCTGACGACCGAATACTCCTAATACAGGACCTTTACGTGCAGAGGGGTCATCATCAAGACATGAAAGTCCTGGCTGCACGTTTTAGGGACCAGGAGGGTGGCCCCGTCGGCCTGTATGAGGAAACTATATCTCGCCTTAGCAACTCCATGCTTGATGGTATAATTGGTAACGTGGAAGCTGAGCTTATAGAACTGGGGGTGGAGCTGTGAGTGGTAGATTTGCACAATATAACATTCCTGAGGACGTGCTGTCTGCGGCAACGTTGTTGCATGAGCATTTTGAGATGCGTGGGTATGGCTCGTGGGAGCTTGAGAACGTCTGTTCTCGTAACCATGCTTATTTGCTTGCCAACCTGGATAGCCTGCCTGCTGATACGTCCTTTAAGAGGGTGGTTAGCGAGAGGAGCTTAGCTGCTGTGTGGCAAGCGTCTGGGCCAGCTGTAGACGAGCCTATTGAGGCTGACACGCTAGAAGAGGCATATAAGGCCTATATAGCATCCCTGCTGGACGAAACTAAGCCCGTTATAGTCACATGAGTATTAAGATGAGTAAGCCCTTGTTGATGATAGGGGGAAGGGTGGATGGGGACTTAATGGGTGTTCCTGAGGGGCATGATGGGCATTTTACTGTGCCTCTGCCGATTGAGCACACGGCCACTATGGACTTTGGCTTTGACGAGCCTAAACCGCCTCTCTATGAGGTGTATGTTATTCACTACATACATGGCGTTGAGCTACTTGCTATTGACAGCATGACCAGCACGGACGTTATGCATACGTTGATGAATTCCTACCGTAAACGATAATGACCTTTAAGAAACTAAAATTACTAATCCTAGAAGGAGCGCCTAACGACATGAGTAAGAAGAGCGCTAGAGCAGCCATGAAGCATTTCAGCTATACTAGCTACAGCTTCCGTATTACTAATGCCTTTAGGCAGAGCCATATCAGTGCAGAAGACGCTGAGGATATGGTGGTAGGACTGAGTGATCGGTTCTATGCACACGACCTGCCACGGTTTGACCGCACAGGGAGCTTTGACAACAGAAGGAAATCCACATAACCCAACAACAACAACACTATGAGTAAGATTACAACTAAGAAGAGCGCCCCTACGCGCAAGCCTGTGAAGAGAGTTACTAAGCCTTCACCACCATACGCTAAACCTCGCAAGGTGAAAGCCAAGAACGGGAAAGCCCGTAAATCTGTTAAAGCCAAGAAAGCTAAGGCAGCCCCTCCCGCGTGGACAATCAAGCCACGTAACGACATCTTTCAGTTGGACCTAAACATCCCTGAAGACCCTGAAAAGCTGCTTGATTGGGAGCAATACATCCTCGTTAACTCTGACTGGCATGCAGACAACGCCCACTTCGATAAGGCCTTATGGACTAAGCATATGGACCAAGCTAAGAAGCGTGGCGCCCCTGTAGTGGCCTTTGGAGACCTTTTTTGTGCTATGCAGGGCAGATTGGATGCACGACGCAGCCACGGGGCTATGAAGAAGGATTTGGACACACCAGATTACTTTGATCAAGTGGTTAATGAGCTGGACAAGCTTACCAAGCCCTACGCAGACAACATGGCCTTTATGAGCCCAGGAAACCACGAACTGGCCCCTCTTAAGTACAATGGAACTAACCTTATTACACGTCTGCAAGGGCGTCTCAACAGAAACGGAAGCCCCTGCGTGTCAGGAGGCATCGGTGGATGGATTTTCATACGTGGTGTTGTTAATGGTAGAAGCCAAACCGTAAAGGTGGCCTACCACCATGGTGCGGGAGGAGGAGGACCAGTAACGAAAGGTGTGCCTATGCATGCTAGACGTGCGGTCTACCTCCCCCAAGCCGATGCCATCTTCTCTGGGCACATTCACCAAAGCTGGCGTGTAACGTCTGTGCAGGAGGATATAAGCGCTCAGGGGCATCGCTCACTACGTAATCAGGATCATGTTTGTCTAGCTACGTATAAGCAGGAATACACGCCCGAAGAGAGTGAGTTTCACACAGCATTGGAACGTCCACCTAAGCCCCTCGGTGGTTGTTGGATGCGCCTGTATTGTGAATACGACCCTGCTAAAAAGAACGTAACCTTGAAGTATGATCTCATTGAAGCACGATAACGCCAGTGAAGATCACTGCAAGGTTGTTGAGAGAGCCCTGAACGACCACTTTACCGATAGCAGCAAGCGTTACATCACCAGCATTGAGCCTGTCTCAGCTGAGGATGCCTACGCGGCCCGTGTAAAGGAGCTGGACTACCTCAGGGAGGACCTTGAGGAGATACATCGCCGTATTGGTGAGCTTATGTCTAAGCCTCTCATTACCGAGAGAGAGACTACTGAGACCATCCTCCCTACAGACCGTAGATGGAACGTAGCCATGACATCAGCCCAGCTATTTAGCCAAGGGATTGTTGTTGTGGAGCCTTTCCTCACTTCACCTTGGCTGTCTCAAGTCCCTAAGACTAGATGGCCTGACGAGATTGGTGGTGTAATCAATAAAACAGCCTGGACCGATGCCCCCTAGTTACGAAGAACACACAGCCCGCGCAAGGTGGGTTAATATCTCTAGAGGCACGGATAACCTTGACAACGAAACCAACCCAGCCTACACTGACGGTTCAATTAACCAAGAACATGAGTAAACAATCAGATAAAGAACTGGCTGTGCTCACCGCTGAAGGAATGACTGTAGGCGAGTGGGCTAAGATGTGGAGAACCCCTCCATGGCAAGCTGACATGCGCATTAGACGCATGGAACGTGAAGGTGTTGTCTTTAGTGGCAACGTCATGCGCAACCTCACTCTAGAAAAGTTTGGGGAAGAGCGAAACGTTGAAGTGTTTGCACCCAAAGCCTATTTAGACCAACCAGTAAAATCAAACGATCCGATTAACGTTAGTTAACGAACACACCCCCTTATAACCATGAGCAAAGACCTAGAACCAGCTGAAGAATCAGCATTTACAGCCGCAGAAATCGCAGTGAGCGCAGAGCTTCACGCCGACCTTAACGAAGTGCTTCTCTCCCTAAAGGCAGAGCAGTTTGACCAAGAAGAACTAAAAGAACGTGGAGAGGAGTTGACAGAGGATGAGCGTGTTGTGGCCTATGGCCGTGTCGCTAAGCCCCTGATGGTCCTTGCCGATAAGATTAACAAGCTTATGCAAGCTATCATCTTTGAGGGAAGCAGCCTCACCCTTAGTAATAGCCCCGTCTTTGATGATGAGGACTGCTGCGACGGTGAGGAGTGTTGCGATTCGACCTCCGACACATCTAGTGCCTAATGATTAAGTTCACCCTCACACCTGACGTTTACCCCGTCACCTTCCTCGTCCTTGTTGGGGCGTGGGAGGACGAGGAGGCGCTCAAGTTTATGCGTAAGCATGGAGGTCTTGAGAAAGGAAGCACAGTGGAGCCCCCTGAGTTTGACGGGTGCATGTGCGAGCTTCCTTCAGCCTTGATGATCTGGATTAAAGAAGTCCCCTTCACTCCTGGCCACCTCTCCATGTTGTCCCATGAGGCCTGTCACGCTGTGTTTGCAATGGCACGTCAGCTTGGTGTTGGCTATACGCGCGAAGCTGAAGAGTTTCACTGCTACATGAACCAATACCTTATCAGAAACACGCTTGCTAACGTAGGTAAGGCTCTTGACAAGAAAGAATACGATGCAGAGCAGGCTGAAAAGGCTGCGGCTGCTAAACCTAAGGCAAAAGCTAAACGCAAACGCTAAATGACCGCTCGGCAATCAGGACAGATAAAGATGTATGGAATGTTCTGGGACATACAGTCCCACAACGAAACATCTATAGAATTATACTGCTTTCTGAATGCCGACGGTCTCGCTGGGCAAGGTCAGCGGCTTTCTCGTGTAGAGCACTTCTGGAACTGCTGTGACCTTATATGGAACAACAATCCCTTAGCTCCCGCCTCTGCTAAAGTGCATAGGAACGACTGGAGCCACAGAATGGCTGTTGGGATGATTGAAAATGCATACTGCTCCTTAGCGGGCTGTGCGTCCTCTGGTAAGAGCCACATGATGGCTGCCTTAGGGATTATCAACTACCTAGCCTCCCCTTTAAATACCAAGGTGGTCATGTCGTCCACCACATTAACCGCTGCTCGTGACCGTATTTGGAAGAGTGTCTCAGTCCTATGGCTGGATAGCTTTCCTGGTAAGATGGTGCAGAGCAAATGCCTTATCCGTGGATATAACGATAAGGGCAAACTTTCAGATGAGACAGGTCTTAAGCTCATCGCTCCAGGAGGCACGGCCTCTAGCGAGATTGACCCAGCCTTCATTGGATTGAAGCAGGAGCGATTCTTAGTGTTCCTTGACGAGCTTTCCGAGCTGCCCATGGGTGTGCTCAATGCTTGTTATAGTAACCTAGACAACAACTTTCACTTTGAGATGAAAGCAGCCTCCAACCCCAACCTTTACACCGACCCGTTCGGCGTGTTCTCCCGCCCTGTTGGCGGCTGGACATCAGTTGCAGAATCTGACGATGAGTGGGAAACCTCACGTGGTGTCTGCCTCCGCTTTGATTCGGAGCGTAGCCCAAACATTGAGGCGGGGGAAATTCTTTTCCCATGGCTTCCTAAGCAGAAGAGTATCGACTCTGCCGTTAAGGACTTTGGACGACGCAGTAGGGCCTTCTACCGTATGCACAAGGCCTTCTGGTTTGCTGATGCATCAGACGAGACTATCTACACCGAAGGCGAACTACTCATGTGCAAGGCTGACCAGCCTATCGACGATGAGGAATTTGGAGGCAAAGACCCTCAGGAAGTGTTCTGTGCTGGCGGTGATCCTGCTTACACACAGGGCGGTGACCGCTTTCCAGTGGTTATTGGCCGTGTAGTCCAGATTGACGGCAAGAGTGTCCTTGAGGTGACAGACGTTGAGATGATCGACGATGACATCGAATCCAAGGAGGCCAACAGGTCTTACCACTCCGTAAGGGAGATGGAGCAGATATGCTCTAAGTATTCTATTGACCCAGAGAACTTTGGCTTTGACATGACTGGTGCAGGTATACCATTTCGTGATATTGTGGTCTCTGAGTGGTCCTCCCTGCCCTTAGGCGTCAACTTTGGTGGTTCCCCTTCCAAACTACAGATAAGCCCCGTAGACAAGCGTCTAGCTAACGAGGTGTATTCCAACCGTGTGTCTGAGTTATGGGTTCGCATGAAGGGCCTCCTCCGTGAAGGACGCATACGTGGTATACCTGAGGAGATGATCGCTGAGATCTCACAGCGCCGTTGGCACGACATTCAATCTAAAGGCAAGCTGCGCATTGAAAGCAAAGTGCTAATGAAGAAGCGTGGCCTTAAGAGCCCCGACCTAGGCGACAGTTTGTTCGTCCTCCTTGAAACAGCCATCCGTCGAGGCCTCATGGGCGAGATGGAGGAAGTGAAGCTTGATAAGCGTGGAAAAGACGCTTGGTTCAAGGTTCAAAGCTATCACGACGTGGTGGAACTGAGCGATTTAGATCTCTCGTATGATTAGTCCACCGAATTTAACTCTTGACAATTCTCTCACATTACACTATAAAACAACTATATGAACTTTATTACGGTAGTCGCCGAAGGCGCGCATGAACAGGCCGATGCTCTCTTAACAGCACTGGAACAGAATGGTGGAGTTGGTGAAGACGACAAGCTCGTCATCTTCTGCTCTATCTATGATGCAGCATACACCACATCCTTTATGGAGAAGGCTAATAAGCTATCTCCGAACGTTGAGCTATTTGCTCGCAGCATCAACCCCTACCTTAAGGGTAGCCTCGTTGACTACAGCGACAAAGTATTCTTTGATAACGCTATGCAGTTTCGCGCTGTAGGCCCCACTTGCTACTTTGCAGCTAGCCTATACCCACAGGCTGACTGGGTGAGCGAGATTAAGAAGGCTTACCATTTTGGTGGAAAAGAATACATGGGAGCTACAACTCCTGCCAAAGCTGGCGACGTCCCTCATATTGAGGGTCCTTTTGTTTGTGACCACTATAGCTTCAACACTATTCCCATGCTTCGCTTCTACAACGCTGTAGATAAGCCTTTGCACGGTGCTCGTAACTACACGGCGAATCGCACACACAGTGTGACCATGCCCTTCTCTACAGCCGCCGTTAAGGCTCCTGTGGCCGTGGTGGAGACGTCCGAGCCCACTTTTGACCCTAACGTAGCCAGAAAGATAGAAGCCCTCCCAGCGGCTCCTATCAAGCCCGCAGCCAAGAAGGCTCCTACTAAGAAGAAGGCAGCCAAAAAGAAAGTGTCTAATAAGAAGACCACCAAGAAACGAGCCCCTCGCAAGCCTATCTCAGCAGAAGTAATTGCTTCAGTTGAAACACAAATCACACAGTAAACATGTCCAGCAGACACCAAACCGATTCCAGTATAGAAGGTCTTACCACCTACGAAGGTAATGAAGACTCCCCCGATAGCAACATCAAGGCTCCTAAAAACCGCCTCAAGGATGCTGGAGTGTTAAGGAATATCCATTCTAGGTTGGTGGATGCTGACGAAGAGTCGGAGGTCAACCGCGCTAAGGTGCAGAACCTCAAGGACTTCAAGCCACCCCTCAACCCCCGACTACTTAAGTCTAGGGGGCAGTCGGGACGGTTTAACATTAACTTTGGTGAGACAGCTTCGAAGATTAATGAAGCTAAAGCTGGTTATGTAGATGCTTTTATCTCACAGCAGCACCTTGTGCCTGTTCGTCTCAACCCAGGAACCTACTCTCCCACCCAACAGGGACAGTTTGAGCGTGTCATGTCTGACGAGTTTACCAGAATGATCCGTGCTTGGGGCGACGGTCTTTTTGTTTATATGACTATGGTGGATCAGTTTGTCACGCAAGGCGTGGCTATTGGTTACTACAAAGATAAGATTGACTGGCAATGGCAGGCCGCTGGTCTCCGTGAGTTTAAGTTTCCTCGCCGTACCAAGGCAACATCTGGCGATGTTGAGGTGGCCACATGCGAAGTTCAACTCTCCCCTTCAGAGCTAGCTGAGAACATCCAAGATGAAGACTTTGCTAAGGAGCAAGGCTGGGACGTTCAGGAAGTGAAGCGCGTGCTTAAGTCCTCCTCTAGTGATCTATACGATGACCAGAGCCCAGAGGATCAGCAGGAACGAGAGAAAGCCAATGACTACGATGATGACATCAACCCTTTTGATGTAGTAAACCTTGTATACGCATGGGTTAAGGAGATGGACGGAACCGTTTCCTTCTACATCACAACTAAAGCAGACTCTGAGAGCACTGATAGGGCAACTAAGAGCTTTTTGTTCGAAAGCCCTAGCATGTATGACAACATGGCTCAGGCCATCCACATCTTCCCTTACTACACTGGTAACAGAGGTAACATCTACACCATCCGAGGTCTAGGCTATATGACCTACGCTCAGGACATGGCATCCAACCTTATGCAATGCTCCATGCTGGACAGTGCTAGGGACAGTATGTCGGTTAAGTACATTGCTAACTCAGAGAAGGGAATCACCTCTATACCAATTATCAACGCAGGGCCTTACAGCTTGGTTCCACCTAGCTTAGCCTTGGTTGCAGACCAGAAGGCTCCTGACCTACAGAGGAGTGCCATGCCCGCCATTGAGCTGCTTAATGCTCAGTCTGACAGGCGCAGTAGTTCCTCTTCTTTAAGTAATGTCTTTAATAATGCCCCTGACCGCCGATCTAGCTCTGAGGCCATGGCTGCGGTTGAACACTTCAGCTCCATCAACAGTGCTGCTATGCTCCTTTGGAGTAGGCCTTGGAGAGATCTTATCATTGAGAGTCTTAGTCGTGCTTTCGCCTCTAATCAGAACGATCAGATCGACAGTGGTAAGATGGCTGAGGAAATGCAGCAGGCCTGCCTTCAGCGAGGCGTCCCCCCTGAAGCATTTAACCAAATCAACCTGCGACTATCTAAAACATCCATCCCTGTAGGTCCTGGAAGTAAGGCTGCACGAGCAGCTGTAAACCAGCAAGGCGCACGTCTCTATACGTCTATGGACGTTCCTGGGCGTGAGGCCTTTGACCGCGATCAGGCTATTGAGATCTTTGGACCTGAGAAGGCCAATGAGTATATCAACTTTGGTGATGGCCCTCGTGAAACCCACGACCACGCCATTGCCCGTCTAGAGAATAACGATCTTCTTGAAAGCAAGGAAGTCCAACCATCCCCTAGCGAGAACTTCATGGTTCACCTTGGTGAGCACGTCCCTGTAATGGTTCAATACATTCAGGCTGTGGAAGAAGGGCAAATGGAGCTTACTGATGCTACCAGAGACATACTAGAGGTGTTCAAGCACTCAGTTGCTACTTTTGAAATGGCCGTTGTTCCTGAACTTTTAATTCCTGAGCTAGCCAGTTACAAGCAACAACTCCAGCAGATTGGTGAGTATATCAACAACGGTATGCGGGCTATTGCCAAGGAGGAGCGTGAGAACGCTGAAGCCCAGCAACAGCAGGGTGGAGGCGATGATGGTGAAGCTAATGCTGAGGACGAGAAGTCCTTCCGTGAGGAGGATCGCAAAGAGAGTGAGCACACCGCTAAGATGCGACGTGATGCCGAGAGTTTTAGCCAACGCATCAATCAGGATAATGTAGCTTTCGAGAATGAGATGGCCCAGAAACGGGCTGACAGCATTCAGAAGAACGCTCTAGCTGATGCTGCCGCTGTCTCTAAGCTTAGCCAATAATCTATGAACCAGAAGACCATTGAATCCCATCAGGAGGAATTCTCCTCCTTGGTGGACATCCCAGCCTTTACGATCATACGCGATCAGATGCTCGCCGATCTTAACCTCCAATCAATACATCTTGACATGGAAAGCCTAGCCAAACACTATATACGTGAGGCTGCTATCCGTGATGTATTTAGAACCTTCGATAGGTATGCAGCTGGCGGAGACGTTGGCTCAAGCCCTGAAGAAGACGCACAACTCCTTCCTGAGTCCGATCTGGATGACGGAGCCCTTGAACTACTAGACCAATAAACCATGAGCATACCCGACGAATCTACTGAGCCTGATAACGACACTCCAGCCGAAACCCTCGAAGAGGTGATGGACCGTGAATTTGAGATCTTCGAAACCCAGCCCGATACTGACTTTGACCCTAATAGGGAAGAGCCTGACCCTACCCCTACACCTACCCCCGATGAAGACCCTGATCCAGATCCAGAACCTGATCCTGAGCTTGACACCGAACCTGAGCCAGATCCTGAGCCAGATCCTACCCCTGATTCCGATCCTGACCCAGTAGGCGACGACGAGTTCCAGAAGTCTCTTATTGCTGAGATGAAGGAGCTTGCCTTAGACCCTAAGCCTGGCCTTAAATGGGCTGAGCTTCGACGCACTGTTAAAGCGGCTGAGGCTGCACGAGACAAGGCGTTGGAGGAAGGCGGCAACACTGAAGAGATTCAGAAGCTCCGTCTCCGTGCTGAGGAGATTGACGACGTGAGAGCTGAGGCTGCCGAGCTTCGTCAGTCCCTTGCCCTTAACGACTACAAGAGCACATCTGAGTTTCAGACACTCGTTCAAACTCCTGCTAACGAGATTAAGACATTGGCCTCCTCTATTGAGTCGGACAACGGTATTGATCCAGGTGTCATTCTAGCTGCTATTCAGCATCCAGAAGCTAGGGTTCAGAAGTCCCTTATTGAGAAGGCTGTTGAAGAAGGTGGGCTGGACATGCAGGATCAAATGCGAATCTATCGCATGGCCGACCAGCATCTACAGCTGTCGGCTACTGATAAAGCCCTTAAGGAGCACGCCTCTACACGCATGCAGGAGCTTAATGAACTACAGGTGACTGAACGCACTGCCGCAGCTGAAACCCAGCAGAAGGCTCTACGATCAGGCATTGAAGGTGCATTTGCCCAGCACGAGGGCCGCATCCCAGGCTTCGTCACTGATGATGGTCTGCCTACTGAACAGTATGAGCAACTGAAGGCCTCAGCGGCCTCTAGCGACCTTAACACCATTCAGGACGCATCATATGCCATTATGGCTGCAACGCTCCTCCCTGAGGTGCTGAAGGCCAACAAAGCACTCTCTGACGAGATTGTAGGTAAGAACAAAACCCTAGCCAAATACGGTAAGGTTGCTCCTAAGCAAGGCAAGGTTACACAAGCTAAAGCTAATAAGAAGCAGCCCTCCACTCTGATGGAGGCCTTAGATAGCATTGAAGGCATAGATTACTAACCTTAATTATCCCTGAATATACAGCGCGTCCCACCTTTCTGGTAGGGCGCGCTTTGTTTTTACTTGACATTTCGTATATAGGGGGTTAGTTTGATTATGACGCTCAGACCAGGGCTCTAAAATACTTACGGTCAGCCGTGCTTGGTGGCTTACTTCCGCTCTATCCACATTCGTTCTAGAAATGAATCTGCTCGATAGGGCTTTTTATTTCCTAATAAGACCAAACCAACTACTAATATACTAATACTATGGCTGAACCATATAGTGACTGGCTAATGACCCAAGCTTCTATGCTTACAGGGGACATTGACAAAAAGATCACTCCGCAATCTCCTTGGCTTTCTCAAATCGTCAAGCAATCTTGGCCCGATGAAATCGGCCACGTAATCCGTAACACTGTCTGGGAACGCACGTTTCCATCGACTGAAAATGCATGGGAAGACGTCCTTAGCGCTGGTGGAAACCAAGCTACGTGTCTACCTACGCCTGATCTTGTTACCTTCAAGCAAACCATCCGTAACACCAACCTAGCCACCAAAGCAGTTATCTCTCCTGATTTCTGTATTGATGACCTTAAGGTTAAGTGGAAGCGTAAGCAACAAATGGGCCTCGTTGTCCGTGGACTTGCACAGGTTACTAAGGATTACAACATCCGTCGGAACCGTAATGCATTCATGGCCGCTTGTGGTCGTAAGGTTGTTGCTACCACTGCTCTTCCAGAGACTGGTGAAACATCCCTTATTGCAGATGACAACGCTGTAACTGGTGGTATCATCGGTGATGCTCTGTTCGCAGACGCTGATGCAACTTCCATCTGCACACACGGTGTCTTGGATCACTTCCATGCCTACCTTGATCGTGAAGGAGCCTACGAATACGCCTCTGCCCAAGATGGTGGTGGTTCTATTTACAAACTGATCACCTCTGCCGAGCACAGCCAATGGTTGCGCAAGTCGGATACAGCAGTTCGTGTTGACTTCCGTGAGTCGAGCATGTCTGACGTCCTTCTTAAGGGCCTTGGCATCACTCAGACCTACAACGGTTACGCCCACATCATTGATCCCCTACCACGTCGGTGGTCTCGCGTTGCGGGCCGCACAGGCACTAATGGTTGGGAAGAGGTTATGCCTTGGATCGAAACTGTTGGTGGAGACGACGACGGCAAGTGGTTCCAGAACCCTCTATACGCTACCGCAGGGTATGAGGATTGTGTGATCTACGTTCCTTCTGTTCTCGAATGTCTTGTTCCTATCCCTGTTGACAAAGTCGGCAAGGCAATGTTCAAGCCTCAGAACTATCAAGGTGACTTCCGCTGGTTGAACATCCCTGATCTTGAGACTAACCCTCTTGAGAACTTCGGACGTTTCTACGGTCGGATCACCAATGGCTTCCAGACTCATCACCCTGAGTTCGGTATTACCATCCGTCATCAGCGTGCTCCACTTGAGTTGGACCTCACTGACGTATCAGGAGCCTAAACAAACTTAGCCTCTCCTCGTTCACGCGGGGAGGGGCTTACCCCTTTACACATTATGTACAAAACAAAAGATTTAATTGACAGGCTGCTCGGAGGAACTATGAGCGCGAAGAACCGAGCTGAGCTAGTTAGCGACATCGGAGCGGCTAAGGCCCATCTCCTAGTTGCAGACAACGACGCAAAACAACTACTTACAAACCTATCTGATGGTCAAGAAGTCGAGGTTACAGGTGAGGCTGGACGTATCGAGCGTTACAATGGTGACAATGCTGGAGTTCTAACGCCCGTTCGCATCAATCACCCCGTTGGAACGGCAGTCTACCCTCCAAACACTCTTGCAATCCATAATGGAACCCAAGATGGAAAACCTACATACACCAGTGCTGACGGCACATTTTCTTTCTATGTGCAATGGAGCGAGTTCTCGTCTAAATGGGTTATGTATACAGGTGGTTTAGATACAGAATGGGAATCAACAGATGATGTTGCAACCCCTGACCTCGTTACAACGTGGACTGCTGTAAGCGCGGAGGCAATACCGTTAGCCCCTCTAACTTCTGCAATGGTAATTGCCGCACCCGCAGCAACCGAGTCTAACTGGTCTGATATTCTTAGCTCTGCATATGTTTCATTCCACAACTCTGGCCTTGCAATGTTCGCTGATGTGGTGCTGGACGGAGTGACGTATGGCGATGGCACAACCACGGGGATTGGATGGATGCGGGAGGGTCAAATACTAGAAGCCTCCTCATCTGCTATGATGTCAAACACAGCATTTGCTATCAACGCAATTGATACTGTAACAGCCTACCCACTCAAAAACAATATCCCCACATCTGGTATAGCAAGTGGCAACACCATCCGCACCGCATATCTAACCTTACCACCTAAAGCCCGTCTTGTAACAATCACAGGCGTAGTATAACAAACTTATGAAAACATATCTATTCAATACCGAAGCTCTTGGCGGCTACATGCTCCAAGGCAATCCGATTAAACGGATGCTCAAAACGGAAATCCAAGGCGAAGGTGAAGACCAAGTGGTCGTCAAGCTCAACGAAATCCGCTCTAGTGACTTAGTTGCTGGTGAAGGCGAGACTCTACAAATCGTAGATGACGTTATCACCGTTGTCCCTCGTCCACCTCGCGTCCCTGTTCTTGGAGCAGTTAAGAAGCATACATTTTTCAAACGTCTAACGGCGTTAGGGAAATGGAAAGCTTTCAAAACTCAGATTAATAAGACTGTCGCTGTTGCGGATCTATACAATAACAGCCATGAGCTGGATATTAACGATCCCGATGTGATTGAGCTTAGCCCTCTGATCAAAACTGCAGTGGGTGTCACAGACGAAGAATACAACTCTCTGTTTGAAGCCTAAAAATTATCCTTGTTCATGGGATGGCCTCTCTCTGCTATGGCTCCAAGCCAGCACAGGGAGGGGCTTTTTACTTTTAAATTACTACTACTATGGAATACACGCTAGACGCAACTAACCTCTCTCAATCAGTCAATATCCCTTCTACCAAGTTTAACGTTAAAGTTGGAACAGCTGGCACGTGGGTTGGCACTGTTGAGGTTCAATATACTATTAATGGCTCTGACCGCACCTACACTGGAGGGGTATATACTGACAACTTTGATTTTGTCCTTGAACCTCTTACCGATCTTACCACTTTTGTATTTACACGCACATCTGGTTCTGTAGAACTTGCTGTCAGCCTTACACGTATCTAAGCTATGCCCACTCCTGTCACCCCTCCGATTATTCAGCGAACATGCATCTCTGATGGGTGTATAGGAACGGCTCAAAGTGTTTCCGATAGGATAGCGGATACGCTGTCCCCCATCGTCTCCTACGAAGGGCAAGACCCAGCAGTGACGGGGCGTTATCCTCTGGCTCCTACGGTGCTGGATTTGGATGGGGTTAATAATTACGTTGATTGCGACGATATAACTATTCTTGACGGGGAAACTTACTTGAAAATAAGCGGATATTTCTATGCTGACTCAGTAACAGGAGCGCAAAAGGCAATTTTTTCTAAGTGGTTAACGACTGGCATAACTAGAGGAATCCTTGTTGATATTTACTTATCTAACATCCGCCTAACTTATGGAGTAAACTCAACCTCTTCGATCACACTTCAAACGCCCGTTACAGCTAATGCTTGGCATTATTTCGAGGCTGTTTTTGATATGGCTGGTGGAGTGACAAGTCTAACTCTTGACAGCGGAACGCCCGTTACGGGAGCCACAGCATTACCCGAATTTGTCAACAATACTGAAAGTATTATTCTCGGTGCAAAGTCTGATAATGGGGGAGTGACAGGGTTTTTTGACGGGAGGTTAAGTGGCTTTCAGGTTGAAAACCGCACATCAATTTTAGCTCAATACAACCTCAACGAATCAAGCGGAACAATCGCCTACGACTCAAGCGGGAGCGACAACCACGGCACACTGGCGAACGGAGCCTCATGGGTGGTGGATGCCACATTGCCGCCAGAAGCCGATGTTGCTAATCTGGTGGGGTATAGTGTCGGGGAAAACATCGCTAAATACTCAGAAGACATTACAGGGGGTAGTTGGGTGGTAAATAATGTCACCCGTGCAACCAATACCGAAATAGCTCCAGATGGTGAGCTTACTGCTGACACAGCCACATTCACCAGCGGTTCACATACACTTAGAAATAACGTAACTGTATCCCCATTAACTGAATACACTTTTTCCTTTTATGCTAAGAGAGGAACGATGGCAAATCAGAAGCATCAAGTCTACAACATAACAGGCGCAGCTATCATATCAGCAGCAACCTCCTATGCATCCGAGATTTCAACTGATGAATGGAGCAGGGTTAGTGTGACCTTTACTACACCAGCAGGATGCAATAATGTTTACGTTTACTACGCTGCCGACTCTGGATCAGCAGGAACACTTCATGTTTGGGGTTGTCAGGTTGTTGCGGGGAGTGAGCCTTTAACGTATTACAAGACAGAAGCTACGGCTTTAACAAAAGGAACGCTCATCCCCCTAAACGGCTCCCTAGACATATTCGGCAACACGCCCACATTCCTCGGCTCAGTGTATCCAACGCTGCCAGAGGTGGAGGGGAGCTATGCGGGGGTGTTTGATGGGGTTGATGATTATGTTGCATTTGCCCCTGTATCTTATAGCAGAACTACTCCGACCCGAATCAAAGTTAGAGCAAAGCCAGCATCTTTGGGCAACTTTGTTTTAATGGGACGCATAGCTAACGACAATCTGATGCTGCGGTTAACAGCTACTAATGTACAGGCAAAATTTGATTCAACTTACCTTTCAACTCCATACACTACTGGAAGTTTAAGCGTGGGGGTTTGGTATGATATAGAGCTGATCTTATTTGAAGACTACGCCAACCAAGTAAAAGTTGTTGTTGATGGTGTGGTTTTTTATGATGCAGCTTGGGCAACAGTAGGCACAAGTACTCATGATGCATTATTTGCAACCAGCGTTAGAAAAAGTGCTGCTGACTGCGCTTATTACAAATTAACAGTAAGTGGTGTGGTGCAGCAGGAATACACCCTCTCTGAAGGCGTAGGAGCCACCCTCCACGACATCAGCGGCAACGGCAACGACGGAACCATCACCAACGCCAGCACCGCCACCGAGGGCGCGGGGTTCTGGGCGGGTCGGATTGACGGACTAGCTAATGACAGCAACCGCACCAACGGATTTAGTAAGCGGGTGTTTTTTGATGTTGGCGGTAAAATAGATTTGTCAACACCCATGACCAACGATATAACATCGTGGACACTTACATGGCGGTTACCCACTGACAGACCTAGCTCTGGATCAACATTCCTATTTGGCGGTGACACCACACGAAACGTAGTTTTGTCTTGGGCTAATAACAACTTGGTCAGTTTCAGAGGTTCGGACACTTCCTATAATGAATTTAACGGAGCAGGTAATTCGTCAAGCGTTAACAGTCTCCTCGCTGGCACTTATGTGATGTCAGCAGACGGGACAAACATACATTTGTGGTATAATGGTGTTTATAAAGGATACGTAACACCAGCGACCACAGAATTGCGCGTTAGCCGTTACGGTCTTGGATATGCTACCACATCGCTTGGATTTGAAGGAATTCTAGCAGATGCTGGAGGTTGGGATACATACACAAGTGACGGAACTGTTGTTATTGGAGATGCAAGATTTTATCACAAACTTGATGACATCACAGGAACAACCGTTCCTGATTCGTCAGACAGTGGAAACAATGGAGTAGCTAGTGGACTACTATCGCCCCGCATTCCAGCACAGGCAGCAGCACCAACGCTGGACGTTTACGGCGACCTTCTCACCAACCCCTCAGTGGCTCCACGCCCTAATGATTCAGAGTCCACAGAGGACTGCAAAAACATCACTGAAGGTGGAACACCCACTGCTGCCACCAACTCCTACCCTTCCGATATGGAGGCTCTGGAGTTTAGCGACACACGGACGGACATGAAAGATACGTTTGTTCCGAATAATACGTTCTTTAGACAAGACTACAGAGCTACAGAGAAGCGCAAGCTTTTCACCTTTGATGCCCCTCTCACTGGCTCAGACCTTGCCCTTCTTGAAAAACACACCGAATAATTTTATGAAACCTACCTCAGCCATCATCACTGTCCCCATCTCAGTTGTTCAGTCTATTCCTGATGTTCAGCAAGTGGCCTTACTAGCCAACGCCTGTGGATCACAAGGAACCCCTATTGGGGAGGACGTCGTCTACCAAGCATTTAACCATCACCTCCCACCTGCTATTGCAGCCCAGATTGAATCTCTCTCTTCTTATGGGGTGAAGATGACTGGCTACGAGTCTGACGTGTATGACAGCCACTATCGCCACATGCGCTACATTGCTGTCACCGATCTTTCCGCTAGTGTCCCCGTAGAGGTGCCTGGCTCCCTCGTGACGGCCTCTGACGAGTCTACGCGACAACTTACCTGGCAAGAGGTGGAGGACCTCCCTACGGTGGCCTCACGGCTCGTGGATGGCACACACTACTTCCAGCTAGGAGCTGCTGCTGGTAATAGGTCTATTTCTAATAACGAGTTGGCTGCAATGTCCTCTCTCTCCCTCCTTACACAGCAAGAGCTTCCTTCACCTCCTTCTGAATAATGTCCGTCCCTGCAAAACTAAAGATTGGTGCAGACTTCAATGTCTCACACGAGTTCCTAGACGAAGCTAACGCTCCCGTCTCTCTTGTCGGCTGGACGTCTGAGGCTGACCTCAAGACTGTAGCTGGCGGGACTGTTATCGCTAGTTTTACATTTGACGCTACAGAGGAGGCTTCTGGCATTCTCATCCTTAAGCTAGCTGACACTGTGACAGCCACTTTAGCTGTTGGTGTTAAGCTTTTGTATGATGTTAAGCTCACTGATGGGTCTGGCAACATCTACTACACCGATAACCTTAGTGTTCTACCGCTAGAGCACATTACTGATTAACATGAGTAT
>Ga0209090_10000862_pt1 | contig 19331 bp, 13 predicted proteins | sample ArcticOcean_MG_C_9_FD_187432 | JGI IMG/M metagenome (GOLD analysis project Ga0209090, IMG submission 187432) | Marine microbial communities from western Arctic Ocean - ArcticOcean_MG_CB2_152 (SPAdes) (version 2) | ecosystem: Environmental > Aquatic > Marine > Oceanic | place: Arctic Ocean... | reverse complement strand
GTGTTGGATTCGCCGAGAAAAAAGTTTTGTGAACACCCTTTCCAAGTAAAGAACATCATCACATCATCATCATCATCATCATCATCATCATCATCATCTTTTTAAACGCACACTCCTGCGACGCATTCGGCGATCCTTTCAACGCGCGCAACATCAGCAGTCAACCTCGATCCACTGAAGGAGTTTTGAAAAGAGAGAGAGTGAGATGTTCTTTTTTTTGAAAAATCAAAACGAAGAAGAGAAAGAACAGCTCTTGTCTCTGAGGGAAAGTGCATCATCATCTTCTTCTTCATCATCGTCACCGTCATCATCGATCCGGTTTTTCACGAAAGTCACCGCGTGCGCGGCGTTGCTCGCCGGGATTGGCACTTTAGGGAAGATCAACGTGTACGAGAGGCAACAACGAGAAAGCAGCGGGGCGCAAAAATTATTGGCGTTTTTGGGTGAAGCAACGGACGGTTTGCCTTCCTGTGGCCCGTACGTGGACGCAAACTTACGAACGAAGCTTCTGCATAACGGCGAAGAGGTGCAGGATGCGGCGATCGGATACAAAGAGTGCGAATTTTTTTCCAATTTAGGCGCTAAAGCGGAGACGTTGGGAGATCAACCGAGCGAGTGCGTGGCACCGAACACAGTGATCACGACGTACACGTCCGGGGATGATTTCTATCACAACCTCGGTTTGGTCGTGAAAAATGTAAAAGACCAAGACTGTTTTATGAGACGGTTTTTGGTCGTGTGCGCGGATTCGGCGTGTAGCGAACGAGCCACGGCGGATGGTTACAACAACATCGAGTTTCCGAAAGATTCTTCGAACTCGGATACCTCGTATGGGAGGTTCACGTGGATGAAACAAAAGATTTCGTTGGGCGTCGTTGGATCCGGCGTGAACATGTTCATGGTCGACGCGGACGTGGTCCTTTTCTCGGTTCCAGAAACCAACTCCTTTTTGAGCCAATCGAACGTGGACGGAATGTTCCAAGAAGATTACATGGACTATCACGGCGCCTATACGAACGGGCCGGAGTGGACGAAACAGTACTTGGACGGCGTTCACGCCGAGGCGAGTAACTTCAACTCTGGTCAAATGTGGTACCGAGCCTCGGAACGCGCCTCTCGATGGATTCAAACCAGTTTAGCGCACGGCGTCATGTGCTCGCCGAACTGCGGTTTGGAACAGAATGTCTTGCACGATGCCGCAAAACAGGCGCCGGTTGGTGACACAGAGTTAGGGGTCGAGCCGTACGCTTTGAACATCCAACCGTTGCCGATTACGTACGCCACGTTCTGCAGTCGAACGACGGATATTTTACACGATTGGGAAGTCGTGAAACATATGGGAGAATGGAAAACGTTGCACATGTGCTGCGCGGGTTATAAATACGACGGCATGGGTAACGCAATCGAGAAGAGAAAGTGCGCGATGCAAACGCCGGGTCCTTCGTGCGTCGAAGCCGGCATGGGCAAGGAAGAGAGATGGGATTACGTCGCGCCGGCGGAAACCACCGAAAAACGATAAAAGATTATACATGCTACTATCAAAAGTTATTATTATTGAGACCATTCTTTAAATCGCGACCGCTTATCGATCGCGTGTACTATCATGTCATATATACTTACATTATTATTATTATTACTTCATAAATCATCCGCGTATCTCTTCGCTATGTCCACGAAGTCGTCCAAGCACCTCTTCGGCATCAAATCGAACAAACTCGCCTCCATCTTCCCTCCACCCAACGGCACTTTCACCGTTTTCAAAATCTCCGTCATGTCTTCCTCGGAGCACTTCTTCCCGTTTTTCACGATCGTTCCAATCACCACGTTCGCCAACCCTCCGTGGAAACTTCCTTGCGGTTTCATATCTTTCAGGAATAAGTGCCATCCGTTGACGTCCACGTAACAGTCTCGACCGATATTTTCGGCGAGTTCGGAGGTCCCGAAAGATGAGGCGCCGGAGAGGAAATCTGCAACGTCGAAGAACGATTCGACGAAGTCTTTCCCCACGTTGTTGTTCGACGCCGAAGTCGTCGTGAGAGCACTCCTTTTCCCCCTCGAAAGCGTCGTCGCATTCTCCTTCTTTGTCTTCTTGTTTGTCGAGACGAATAATCTCTTTGACGATGATGAGAACGATGATAACGAAGAAGTCGCTCGCAACATGCTGAATATTCCGATGATTTAAAATCAGTCAGTCTGTTCTTGTTATATTCTCGCGCGCGTGTCTTTGTATCTAACGACGCTCGAATGGAAATCTTCACTTTTTTCAAGCGGCGGAAACCCAAAGCTTTCGGACGAGGAATAAACCTTCTCGGAACAACGGAATGCACCATCGGTGATACGATACGCAAGAAGACAAAGAAGAAGAAGAAACGTCTCCCTTACGGTCGTCCTTTCATCATCGCGCGCGGGTAAGAAATTTCACACGACGGCTGCTCGAAGTATCATCTCATCGCGCGTAAAACGTGTCGTATCTCTCGTATATTCCGCAAAACTTCCCCAGAGAGAATCTCTGACCGACGCTTTGAAACGCGAGAGAGAGTCTGCGTCTGAGACTCGATTTTGAAGAACATAAGAAGAAGAAGTGAAAGTGAGATGAAATCCTCCCTGTTCGGCGTCAGCACGAAGAAACCGCGGCGTGCGTCGAAAGATTTAGCCTTGAAATCCCACCAGTGTTTAGAACGAGTGATTAACAAGTGCCCTTTGGAAAAAGACCAAGAGTCTCTCGCGAAATATTTCCAAGAAACGCGAGCGATATTACACGGGGACGGGACGCACGATCTCGATCCGAAAATGATACAAGAGTTAGTGGAAGAATGCATGAAGGAAAGCATTCCGTGGATGATATCGCAAGGGTTACCGATGTTGGAATTTGAAGCGAGGAAAGACGCGGCGGCGACGTACAACGGATTGGTGAGAGCGAAAGATTTGGAGACGGGGAGGTATAAAGTGGCGGAGGAATTGAGCGAAATGAACGACGGAGAGGAACTGGAAGGGTTGATTTTAGGGTACGAGAAGCAAAGTTCCGCGTTAGCGTACGGGGCGATGTTACGAGAGGTTGTCAGGCACGAGAAGGTTTTAGAGAAGGTGTTGAGGCGAGAGAGTTTCTTGAAGTTTTTTGAGTACATGCAATGCGAGAACTTTGAAATCGCGAGCGACGCGATGGCGAGTTTTCGAGAGTGTTTAACGAGACACAAAGATATCGTGGCGAGATTCTTAATCGGAGACGCTTACGAGGGGTTCTTTGAGAAGTTTAACGATTTGTTGGAACGAGGGAATTACGTGTGCAAGAGGCAAAGCTTAAAGTTATTGGGGGAGATTTTATTAGATCGAGCGAGCGGCGAGGTCATGATGAAATACATCAGCAAAGCCGAGAATTTATGCTTGATGATGAACTTGTTGAGAGACGATGCGAAATCGATTCAGTACGAGGCGTTTCACGTGTTTAAAGTGTTTGTGGCGAATCCGAACAGGCTGCCGGCGGTAACGAGCATTTTGGAAGCGAATAAGGAAAAGTTGATGCACTATTTGAGCAAGTTTCACGAGGAGAGAGATAAGGACGACGCGCAGTTCGCCGAGGAGAGACAAACGTTGATTGATGTTTTGCAAGGCATTTAAATTTGAAATGCATTTTATATTAGTACATATTATTACCTTTGATCACGTGCATGATTCAATACACCAAGTAATCTATTTATTCTTCACGCGGTTATGGGCGGTATAAAAGTTTCGTCAAGGTCTTCTCCTTCATCATTCGAAGAATCCTCGAGCGATGCGGCCTTTTGGTCGTTTATTTTCATACATCCCAACGCAGCCTCAGCGATAACGAGATCTTTCGCCATCATTTTTTTCTTCATTTTCTCCACGCACACTTTCAACTCTCCAGTTGTTTGACTTCTGGACGCTTTACACGTCTCTTCGCGCACTTTTTCTGGGAAACGCAACAAAAGCAACTCGCCTTTAATCAACACGCGTACGATTTCCGAATGACAATCGACGTCTACCAAAGACGTATCGAAATGTTTCGGTATTTGAACCCTAAGAATGATCGTATTCGCATCTGCATCAATATCTTCACCTTCACTGCCGAGCGTGAACTCGTACTTTCCTTCGTTGACTTGCAAAATCGCGTCGGTATTCTCTGGAAGCTCGTCGAAGCCTTCTCGCGGCGGTTTCTTTGGTCGCTCGAACGTCCTCTTACTTTGAATCTTCCTCGATGACGTTTCTTTTTCTTCCTCTCGATTATTTTTCGTTCTCTCTTCTTCTAGAAATGATTCGTACCGCGTTTTCGCGTTCCACGCGCAACCGGTCGATCCACTCGCTTCCTCCTCCTCCTTCTTCTTTTCCTCGATCTTCGCTTTCAACGCCTTGACGATCTCGTCCTTCTCCCTCGCGCACTCTCGTCGCTCCTCCTCCGTAATCTCCTTCCTGTCTAGAACTGCTAACCCTGGCAAGCATCCAATCACGTATTCCCTCAATCTCTCAAACTCTTCCAAGCACGGATTCCCGACTAGAAACAAACTCCTCAAACGTTCACATTTTGAGAGATTTTCCATCGACGGTTCGATCGACGTCACATCGAGAAAGTTCCCAGTCAAATCCAATTTTTTCAGGGACTCGCACCCGTCCAGATTTTCAATCCGCGTGATGTTATTCAGAGAAACGTTGAGGTATCTCAAATATTTCAACCTGTTCAAGTTCTCTAATGTCGTGCATATCATATACGAGACAGAGAGAGAGAGAGAGAGAGAGAGACAGAGAGAGAGAGAGAGAGAGAGAGAGAGAGAGAGAAAAAGAGAAGGACTCTCTCGGTCAGTCAAACGAAACAACACAAAACGCCTTTTTTTTATTTTTATATCTCATCCTTCTTAAAAAACTCTCCTTCCTACCTAACTTTCGAATCTGATTCTCGTGCAATAAAAGTATCCTCAACTCTCGACAGTCTCTCTGTAAACTCTCGCCTATAAATTCTAACTTTTCTTGGTGTAAAGAGACCTCTTTTAAAGTTCGAACGATCCCGTCGTTGTGTTCGGCGCGTTTTTGGAGCAACGCGCGCGTTATTTGCCTTCTTTGTCGCATGTCGCATGCTTTGTTTTGACTCCAAAAATTCTTTCTTTTTCTTGACTTTTTCCTGAAAAAAAGAAGAACAAAAAACGACAGAGAAAGAAGAAAATTCATCAGAGAGAGAGAGAGAGAGAGGATATACTACTACTACTGCGATATAGTATGGGACTTAAGTTTGTGATCAAACAGCGCCCACCAGCACCAGATGACGAAAACGAAAACGAGGAGGAGAGTACTAAAGAGGAGGAGTTGTCCAACGTTTCTCTTTTGGAGCAAGAAAAGACGAACACTGAGGAAGATGATTCGATGATGATGCGACGAGAAGAAGAAGAAGAAGAAGAACAGAAATGCACGGCAGAAGGCGTTCCAATCGCATTCCCGGACGATTACAGAGGCACATCGGAGATAATCATCACCCCGGATGGCATCACCATGCATCGCACGAGCCGTGGGGCGTTTAAATGCGGGCAGTGCAAGTATTGTTCGCAACCGAATTTAAAGCAGAAGTGCGTATACAACAACGCAGTGAAGATACAGCGCGACGGGAGCGGCGGCGCTGGTCATTATAATAATTCGGGGATTCCTAAAGCGAGAAGCGGTATGGCGACGTCATACGTGGTACCGGCGTCGTATGCGAACTCGAAAGCAGCGGTAGCCGGCGCGGCGTTTTTCGACGGCGGTAAGCAAAAGAATAAGCTCTTCGCGCCGAGGAAGTTCGCCCCGGCGAAAGGTAAAAAAGAGGAGGAAAACGCCGCAGTCGACGGGTTTATTCGGAATAGAGGACCGATGGCGGCGCAGAGTAAGTACATTGGTATCATCAAAACGTCCACGGCGAAAGTGGTCGTGACGAAGAATTTTGACGTTAGTAAAGAAGGCATCGCAAAGACGGCGACGCGATGGAGGAAAGAAAAAACGCGCGTGCCAAACGTAGATTTCGACGAGGAAGAGGAAACGGAAAAGTTTGGATCGGACGTTCACTTGTGGAAAAGGCAAAAGGGAGAATCGTGCGAACGACCGACGTGGACGCCGTTGCCGGAAACACCGCCGGAAACGAGCGAAAAAGAGGAGATGGACGAGGACGACAAAGCGTTGTTGCAACCGATTTTACCCGGCATGGACGACGGGCAGAGAGCTTCCGCGCCGCGACGTTACAATTTTCAATCAAATACAGCAGCGGTGGCAGCAAACGAATCGAAGGATGGATCGTCGGACGTGAAACCTCTCCTCGCCGTCCCGGTTCCATCCGCCGGCGGTCGCGTCTACAACGACAAAGTCGATCCGTCTCTCCTCGTCGTCGCTTGCAACGAACCGGGATGCCTAGAACGCTTTCTGGACCGCCCACGAATGCTTCGCCACGTCGCTAACGCCCACCGCGAGAAAAGATACATCTGCACCTGGGAAAATTGCGGAAAAGCCTTCGTCGATAACAGTAAGCTTCAACGACACATCGTCACGCACACGCAAGAGAAGACGTTTCTCTGCGACGTGTGCAATGCGAGTTTTGGTTTGAAGTTCAATTTGCACACGCACTTAAAGAACGTCCACGGGATTCTTCCCTAGAGAAAAAGAGAGAGAGAGAGATCAGGAGCAGCGCGACCACCCGAGAGAGTGATGATGCTCGATGTAGCCCGCATTAGATGAAATAGCCCAAAAAAAGCGTCTGTTGTTGTACATTGAACTACACGCGAATAGCCTCACATTACTCGCACACACAACGCGATTAAAAAGATGTCCACGACATGCACGAACGCACATCATGCGTCGTCCCACGTGCTCTTCTTCAATTCAAAGAGAACGGGGCGTACCGCAACAACAACGCGAAGACGACGACGACGACTTCGGGCGACGACTTCCTGCCCATCATCGTCTTCCCCGGAAGGAAAAGTGGATAACGCCGCCTCTTCGACGACGGACTTACCTCCTCTCCCAAACCTCCTGGAACTCGCGGATACCGCTCGAATAAAAATCACGGAGGAAGAAATCTCCGACTGGGAACCGAAAATCAACGCCATCGTCGGATGGTTCGGGCAATTGAACGACATCGATATCGAGAAAGAGTGGGAAAGGTTAGGGAAATTGCAAGCGAGTCAAGAGGAGCTGGAGAGAGAGATGCGCTTGCGATTGAAATCGACCATCGACGAAGGCATCGAGTTCGATCGAGAGGCGTTGTTGGGTAAGGCGAAGAACTTTGATAAAGGGTATTTTCGAACGCCGAGGATTATGGGGAGCAGTAGCAGTAGTAGTGATAGCGAGAGTAGCAGTAGTACCAGTACGAGTAGTAGCGAAAGGAGCGCGGCCGACGACGACGCGGGGTCCGGAGTGGAACAGTTGAAAGCGTCCGCTGCTGCCGGAACGAGTGGACCAGTGCAAGCGTTGAACGATGACTTGCTCGGTTTCAATTTGGTGGTGGGTGAAATCGTGTCGTGCGAACAGCACCCGGATCCGGAATCGAGCAAGTTGTTGGTCTCTCGAGTCGACTGCGGCGAGCCCGAACCGCGATCGGTCTGTTCCGGCATCGCCGCGCATTACGCAAACCCTCAAGATTTAGTCGGCAAAAAAGTAGTCATCGTCGGTAATCTGAAAGCACGAAACATGAAAGGCGTGCAATCGCACGGCATGTGCCTCTGCGCGTCGAACGAGGATAAATCAAAAATCGAAGTCGTCGAAGCTCCCGAAAACTCTTCCCCGGGCGAACGACTCACCTTTTCCGGTTTCGCCGGGGACAAAATGCCCGACATTCACGGCGAAAACAAAGTCGTAAAGAAAAAGTTGTGGGATAAAGTCAAAGACGGTTTCAATTCCAACGCGGAAGGGAACGTGAACTGGTTCGGTTCGGATTTAATCGGCGTCAACGGGAGCGTCAAAGCGCCTTCGCTGAAATCCTGCCGCGTCGGTTAAAAAGCTTTTCGCGTCCGAATTCATTCTGTGCACCTATTATTCATGCGACTAATGCGAGTGTTACTACTACTATTATTACTGAAAATAATAAACGCAAAATCATCCGGTCGTCCTAATGTTTTCGATGATGACATTTTTTGTTCATGATTTTGTTCTTTTGTTGTTTCACAGCTTGTTTCGGAGCACAAATTTACAACAGAAAAATTCAAATATCTGCCTCATTCCCCATGCAGTAAAAGTGCGTTGTTTGCACACACACACATATACACACACTATCATCATCACTACTTACTGTGAACAAAGAGAAGAAGAAGCAGAAAGAGCGCATCAGCAGCATCATCATCATCGCTCATAATAAGAAGAAAGTTTTTATTTAAACGATGAGCACCACCACCACGACGTACTCGTTCCCGATCCTGACCAACGACGAAATCCGCTCGTGTTTGAAAGAATTAAAAATCGAACTCTCCGAGCGCGATTTACTCCGCCCAACGCGCGAGTCTTTACGACACGTCTACGAATCCGCGTACGAATTATTCTTCAACGTGAATTTAGACGAGGACGAGTCGTTCCAACCGGACCCGGAAATCGCGGAGGAAGTCGGGATGGAATTTCCCGAGTTGTACGAAGACGCGATTCCGAACGTTTTGTTCCTCAGTCGATTGCAAGAGTTGATGTTGAAAATAGGCGTGGAGGATTTTTCGTTCAAAGACGTGTGGAAGCCGGAATACACTCGGACGAGACGAAACATGTCCGCTCTGATTAATTTTGCGAAATTCAGAGAGGAGCAGTTGATTGAGTTCGCGGATATCATCAACGAGTGCGCGGAGGAAGAGGAGAAGTTGAGAGAGGCGAAGCGAGAACACGAGCGGTTGCGCGTGGAGGTGGAGCAAGCGGAGAAGAGGAAAGCGACGGAGGAGTACAGGGAGGAAGACGAGGAGGAGTTGAGACAATTGGAGAGGGAGAATCGGGTTTTAGAGGAAGAGATTGCGGAGCAAGAGAGAGTGTTGGCAAGGCAGGAGAGAGAAATCGCCGAGGAGGAAGAGCGAGCGATGAGAGAGCGAGAGCAATTGGAAAAGTTGGAGGAAGAGTTAGCCAAAGCCGAGAAGACGAATAAAGAGTTGAAAGAAAAAATGGAGGAGGAGAGGAAGAATAGTAAAGGGATGGACCCGGAATTGCATAAAGCGATGGAACAGATGAAAATAGAGGAGGATAAAGTGGCCAAGTTGGAAGAAAAAGTGAAAGAAATGGAGGAAGATAGGCGGGTGATGGAGAACATCGGCGAACGGTTGAGAGAGGCGAACGACGTGATGGAAAAAATCTTAGAAGAGCAAGAGAAACACGATAAGATGAAAGAAGCGCTGGAAGAATCGAAGAGTAAGATTGCGGAGAACGAAGAGGAGACGTGGAAGTTGGACGCGAAGTTGGAACAGTTGAAACGACAGGAACAGACGCTCAACGAACGCATGCAACGATTGAAAGCGCAAGGCGAGTTGAAGGAACAAGCGGCGAGGGCGGCGTTGAAATCGGCGGAAGAGGCATTAGAGGCGGAGAAAGCGCGAGCGGATTCCAACAAGGCGAAGAATGAAGAAGAAGAAAGAGAAATTCTGGCGCTTAAAAAGAGCATGAACAGAGTGAGAGAGGAACACGTACGAGAGATGGAAGCGTTGGGGAAGAAGTTTTTGGAGTTGAGACAGACGGTGAGAAAATATCACGGCGTCTTGTTCGAGGCGATGTCGCAAGTGGACGACGAGATTTACCAGTTGGATGAAAACGGAAATAGCGGTCCCGGCGACACGCCCATGAGTGAAATGAGCTCACCAGGTGGCTTAAGTCCCGCCGGGTTCAATATTTAATTTTCTATAGTAATGTAAAATACGTATACATCAATTTTTATCAAAAATCCAAACGTCATCATCATCTCTCGCTCTCGCTCTCAAATACGCATAGTATAATAATTACTTCGTTCTCTTATAAATCTTCGCCAACATGCTCGAAAACAACTCCTTCGGCAACACCGATTGGCCTTCCATGATTTCCGTCAACTCCTTGTAACTCTTCTCCTCGTACTCCAAATACAACTTCTCCAACTCCAACTCGACGTACAACGCCTTGATCTTCTTCTCGCATTCGGCGTCGTCCTTCCCGTAATTCTCTTCGATTATTTTCCGTTGTTCCGCCGTGCACTTCTTCAGCGCTTGCACCACCAACCACCCGCACTTGTTGTCCTTAATATCCGTCCCAATTTTACCAATCACTTTCGGATCTCCGTAGCAATCCAAATAGTCGTCTTGGATTTGGAAAAACTGGCCGAGTTTTACGCAAATATCGTTCGCCACTTTGTACGCCTGTTCGTCTTCAATTCCACTCAATCTCATCGCCGCCGCCGCGGGTAAATAAAACGTATAAAACGCCGTCTTATACGTCACGATTCTCATGTACGCTTCCTCGGTGTATTTACTCAAATCCACGACGCCAATCGGCGCGGTTATTAAATCGATCAACTGCCCGCTCGCCGTTTGGTACGTCACCTCGTGGAATAACTCCAACAAATGCGCGTACGCCGGATCTTTCGGCCCCACGTGACGTTTCAATAGCTTATAAATTTGCATCTCCAATAAAATCCCATCGTTAATGGCGTTCATTTTCACGTGCGGTTGTCGATACCAACACGGTTGCCCCCGTCTCGTAATCGACTCGTCCATGATATCATCCGCCACCAAAAAATACGCTTGGAGCCATTCGATGCCCCAACCGACGACCATGGCTTTCCACATGTCTTTCTCCGAAACTTCTTTTCTCAGAGCTCGCATACCGTCCATGACCGCGATTCCTCGGTTTAATTTCCCGTGCGGGACGTTGTACGAAATCATCTCCCGTATCCAATCGACTGCGATTTGGACCTGATTATCCTCGATTTCATCTCTCACGAGCTCTTCTTTCAACCGCTCGAAGCACTTTAGGAATGTCGTCTTGTCGTCTTCGTTCTCGCGCATCGTTCGTAGTATGAGTATTGCGATGTGTTTTGTGTTCAAACGTATTCTCTGTGTGTGTATATATATCACGGTCGTCGTGCTTTTCTGTGATACCTTTTTCTTCAAGTAGTATGGGAAATACACAGCAGGTGGTGTGGGGAAAATGCAAGGAAGGAAGGCCGCTCTCTCTCTCTCTGCTCTCTCCTTTTTTGCTGCTTCTTTGTCGTTGGGATCCCACAGACAAAAAAAGGAAAAAAAGAGACGAAAGAAGCAAAAAGAGACAGAGAGAGGAATTTTTGACCAGACGGTTGATGAAAAAGTATATAATCGAATGGGATCTCTCTTTTTTTTCGTGGTGACCAATTTTAATTACTTGCGGAAAAAGCGTCGTTTCGGCGCTTGTTTCGAGAGACATTTCTCCACATGATTCATTTCTCAATTTTCCTCCCATTCGAAAGAACGAAGAAAGAATAAAGAAGAAGAAGAGACGGAAAGACGTGGTAAAGCGAGAGAGAGGGAAAGAGAGAGAAAGTCTAAGAGAGCATAAAAAGAAGAACGGGCAAAGAGCCCGCCTCGTGAGTGCGCGCCAGAAGGAAGGATTGGTCGACGAGAGATTGAGCCCGACTTGCGGAGAAGAAGACGAAGGAATACATTTCGTGAGGGACTAAAAAATAACAACGAAAGTCTCTTTGCGCGCGCACATAATGCACCACCAACGCCAGCAGTGGGGGGGCGTGGAGAGTCCTCTCGCGCCTACGATCTCTGTGAATGTGGACGATTTCGAGACCGACGAGTATATCGACGACGACAACGCTGGAGGACAAGGAACGACCAACGCGTCCTCGTTTTTCCCCGCAGGGGTGGGTGGAGGTGCATTTGACCAACGAAACCACCAACAATCTCATCAACGCCGACGAGAAGAAAAACCAACGTCGCCGTCTCGAATAAATTTTTATTCGCCGTCGATTCCCATCGGTGGAGGAGGAGGAGGAGGAGGGTTCTCCTCGTCGTCGCCCCCCTCAGCGGCTGCACATCCCGTTGGCGTTGGAGGTGCTCAAATTTGGGGAGGAGGAGGAGAAAAAGCGACGTCGCCGCCGAGTCCTTTAGGGATGATGGGAATGATGGATACGACTAATACTATCGATAATAACGCGACGATGATGAGGAGCAGCATGACGAGTTTAACGACCCCGACGACGACGACGACGATGTCGAATAATAATAATAATAATAATCAACAACAACAACAGCGAGTGCAATTGCACTCGAATCTCTACATTAAAAATTTACCAGAGAGAGTGGACGAGTTGCAACTGAACGCGATTTTTTCCTTACACGGGAGAGTAGAGTCGTGTTGCGTAATTCGAGACGCGACGACGCAAGTCAGTCGAGGGTTTGGGTTTGTCAAGTTTCAAACGTTCGCGGACGCGGTGAATGCGATTGCGAATATGAACGGGAAGGTTATGCATAAGAAGGCGATCGAGGTGAAATTCGCAAACTCGGATTCGAGCGGGACGTCGGTAAACGGGTCGAATCCGGTAGCTCCTCCAACGGCAAATATTAATATCGCGTCAGCGTCGACGGCGCAGCAACCGGTGGTGAGTTTGGAGAATTTCGGGTCGCCGGACCAAGCGAATTCGGTGGTGAATAACTTGTTGAGCACGACGGCGAATAACGCGGCGAATAGTAGCATCGTGTTTGAAGCCATCGCGCAGCAGCAACAACAGTTGATGCAGCAAATAGAGATGAAACCATCGGATAATATTTACGTAAAAGGATTGCCGCCTATTATGGCGGAAAATGATTTGATGCGTTTGTTTTCAAAATTCGGCAACGTCATCGAGTGCCGATTGTTACACGCTTCCATGACAACCTCTGTCGGAGCGTTGATACGATTCGAAACGGTCGATATGGCAACTTTAGCGGTAAATACGACGAATGGAATAACTTTGGTTGGTGCAACGACGCCTTTGACGGTGCGATTTGCCGATTCGAGCTCGAAAAACAGACGAAGACAAAATAATAATGCGACGACGAATAATACGAACAACGGAAACAACGATAAATCCGTCCGAAATGGCAATCAATACAAGCCAAACGTGGAGAACAAGAACAACAAGAAATCTAACCGATATCTCAGTACATCATCGCCGAAGAGAGGTGGCAGTAAGCATAATAACACCAGCTACTTATCGACGATGTCGTCGGATGAAATTAACCACGCGGGGTTTTTGGCAGATGAAGCGGCTTCGGATCTTTCGTTCTCCTCGGGGGAAGATTTCGCGGTGGCGGCCGAATTTCGACTCAAATTAAATAATTTGCCGACGTTATGTAATGACTTGCTGTTGTACACAACATTTGCTCCGTATGGCGCGATTAAGTGGGTGAAAACAGCGCTCGATGATGATGGGAGATGTTCGAGTGGTAACGCCTGGGTCGCGTTTCGAAGGAGGAAAGACGCGGAAAACGCCTCCGCGAACTTGCGCAACACGAAACTTGGCGAACGAATCGTCCAAATTGAGAGGACGTACAACTCTGTATAAAAGAAGGATATGTAAAGAAAGAGATTTTTTGCGGGTCGCGGCGGCGAACGAATTCATTTTTAACTAATACAACAAACCAAATGAAATAATAACATTGGTTTTACGTGTAACAATCGAACCTAATGAACATAATACTGGTAGCATGTAAAGAAAAATTTTTATATATATTATTACTGTGATTGTCATCTACTACAGTAGTTATCCTCGGCTTTCTTCCAAGGACTTCTTTCTTTCGGGCGCGCTTCTTCCTCCAACTCTATTTATATTCAGCGTTTCCATCGCAGTCACTAATTTTTCTGGCGACATGTCTCCTTGCACGAACGGAATCGCTTCTTCCAATCGCATGCGTAGACGCAAATATTTCGAATTTTGCGGCTTGATCTTCTTCTCTTTCCCGGTTTCATCCCACTCTTCGGGTTCTTCTTCTTCTTCTTCTTTTTCTTTTTCTTCGTCGTCGTCGTCGTCCTCCTCGTCGTCATTTTCTTCTACTTTATTATTACTACGCGTTCGAGCTGCAAAGGTCCCGGAGGAAGATTCGTTTGAAGACGAAGCGGCTTCGTCGTCGCCGAGTACAGTCCTAATCACGTACTCTGCGCACGCCAACTTCCTTTTCCTGAGCCTCAATTGCTTTCTTCGTTGTCTCCCGTCGCCCCGTCTGGCCGCTCTTGCCTCGGGAGTATCGTACGACGCGTATTTCTTATACCTCCCTGGATTGACCAACTGCGGCCGCACGTGCGTCGCTTGCGTGCACTCGTGGCAACAAAATCCGTCCAACTTTTCAGAACATCCCTCGCACACTAAAAACAAGCGATTACAATCCACGTTCGGGCAGTTTCTGTGCGGTGGCGGCGCGTTCTTTTGTTTACACACGTGACATTCCAACGTTGCCGCTTTCTCGCCAAGGTCCGCCGCCGGCGTTCCTTTCGGCGTCATCGCCAACCGATTATCAAACACAAACAAATGGTCGTCCCACGCGTGCTTCTCCTCGTTCCCAAACTTTTCAAAATACGCCTGCACACCTCCTTCCAGAACCATGACGTTTTTGTATCCTTGCTCTTTCAGCACCGTGCTGTACACGTCGCACCGAATTCCACCGGTGCAATACATCATGATGGGTTTATCTTTCGGCATATCCGCCAACGGCCCGATTTTATCGTCCACGTTCGTTTCCACCGTCTCCCGAAACGATTCTTGGACCGGCCTTTGCGCACCTTTAAAGTGCCCAACGTCCCACTCGTACCCGTTCCTCACGTCTAACAGCAAAGGATTCTCCTTATCCGTTGGATCCTCGTTCGCTTTTTCGATCATCTCGTGCCATTCCTCCGGCGACAAACTCGTCCCGTGTTTCGATTTATCCGCAATCGGTAAATGCGCGGTGCCGTTTTCCAACTGCACTAATTGCGGTTTCACTCTTAAACGCAGATCCGGATGTCCGTGCTCGTGGTAAGGATACACCGAGATCCGCATCCCGTTAAACGGTGCCCTCTTCTCCACCCATCTCGCGTACGTCTCACCGTCCGTGCCTTTGCCGCTCATTTGCGCGTTCACGCCTTGTTTGTTCAAGTATATCCTTCCTCGGATTTCCAAGTTGTTCGTCTCGATAAACTCTCGGTGCGCGTCCACTTCATCCTCCGCGTTTGAGAGCATCGTGAACTTGAAAAAAGTAATCAGTTGGTGCGTATTGTTCGTGTTTTTATTATTCTTCGTTCCTCCTTCTTCTTCTTTATCTTCTTCTTCTTTCGGCGCCGCCGCGCGCAAAGACGACGATGATGATGAGAAACCCCCCATTCTTTTGGACATAAATTTCGAACAAAAAAACGAGAACAACAGCCGCCCAGAACTTCCACCACCACTTCTCCGATGATTCGTACTCCTCGAGGAGAAAAGCGCTTCGTTCACTCGAGATGATCTTTTCGAGCAGTAATAAGAATAACAACACGTCGCCCTACTCGCGCAGCCTGATGACATTATATTGTTTTTTTTCTCTCTCTGAATCTCTTTGGTGTTGTTTGTTGTCAATTAATTGCGAAAAAGATGGGAAAAAAAATGGGGCAAAAAGTCAAAGTCTTGTCTCTGCATAAAAACAGAAAGACAAAATTGTGCTCGAAAAAAGCAGTTCAGTTCTTCACAAAAAAAAAACTCACATCATCTTAAATCATCATCATGGCGCCGAGTTCCTCCTCCTCGAACAACGCCTCGTTCACGAAGATATTCGAGCAGATACATCACAAAGATCGAGGTAAATAGGATACTACCATACTACTCTGCGCGCACTCTTTCTTTCTTTCTTTCTTTCTCTCGACCGAGGAGGACCGCAGAAATCATCAACGCATTTATTCTAGAGATTGGTTTCTCTGACGGACACATCTCTCTCTCTCTCTCTCTCTTCATCTCTCTCTTTATGTATAATAAAAGATTACCGATGCATGGCGGTTTCCGATTTAACGCAAGAGCTACAAAAAGACACGTACAAACCACCGACGGCGTCGGACGTGGAAGAGAAAATCCACGAGGTTGTTCTCATCGCCTTGGTGGATATCTTCAGCGATTGCCGAGATTTGGCGATTCGAGCGTTGCCGACGCTTTTGAGGAAATCGACGAAAGAGGCGAACAAAAAGACGCTGCAGATTTTGTGCGAAAAGATCGCGCCGACGGAGAAAACGTTCGGACCGCACGTAGATAAGGAGGAGAGGAGTCGACACAAGGAAAGCGCGTCGGTGGCGTTGAAAACGATCGGCGTGGAGGGGTATTCAAAGGAGGTTTCGAAAGATTTTTGCGGGAAGTGCGTGCCGTTCTTCGACCGAGTGTTGGGAGACGCGAATAAAGCGACGGTGCACGACGACGCGACGGAGATTTTGCAGATTTTGTGCGAAACGAAAGCGGAGTTTGTGGAGGCGAAAGACGTCTCGTCGTTGATTCAAAAGACGATATCGAAAATAGAAGACAAGACGTACGGGCAGACGAGTAGAAAGAGATGTGCGGGGATTTTAGCATCTTTGAGTCGCGCGGCGAACGCGAAAGAATTAGCTGATGTTGTCGAGAAGACAGCGGCGAGATGTGAGAAGGCATTAGCGGAGAAAGATGTGATTGGATGCGAGTTAGGGGCGTTTACGCTCGGGATGATTGCCGCGAAAGACGGCGGCGGGAAACGCTTGGTGGCGGAAAGCGCTACCGGTGGCGGCGGCGGTGCGAAGAAGACGAAGAAAGGCGGAGCAAATGGAAGTTTGGCATCGAAGACGGTCGTTCCGGTTTTGTCCAAGCTTTGTACCACGTTGGTGGAGAAGATGGAGAATAACGAGGAAGCGGACGAGGCGTTTGCATCCATCGCGGAACAATCGCTCATGGCGTTGGAAACAATCTGCGGGCGATTCGGGGAATTGACTTCGAAATCAGCCAAGGAGAAGCAACTGGAGGAAATTTTACAAATGGCGGTGAAGTTGTTGACGTACGATCCAAACTACGACGACGATGAGGAGGAGGAGGACGACGTCCCGGCAGATGAGATGGAAACGTGCCAAATCCGAACACCCGATCACACAATGAAGGATGCGGATGACGAGTGCGGGGACGACGACGACAACGACGACGATGCGTACGATGAAGATTATTACTCGGACGAAATAGAAGACGACGATAGCTGGAAAGTTCGCAGAGCTTCTGCGAGAGTTGTGGGCGTAATTTTGTGCTCCGCGTCCGAAGGTATCCTCCAAAGACACCACGAAGTCGTGTTCAAGAAATTCTTCAAAAGAATGAAAAGTGACCGCGAAGACGCCGTAAAATTAGAATGCTTCGATGCTTTGACGGCAGCATTTGCTGCGTTTTCAAAGACTTGCGATAGCGGTTTGACGCGCGCACTCGTCGAAAAAGCGCGAGACTTAGCCATTGTCAGAGCACAGCAAGAGTGCGCGCTCGAAAAAGCGAAGAAGACGTCTCAATCTGCAATCGCAGCGGCAACGAAACGCAAGATCGCGTCGCTGAAACTTCTCGGAAAGATTGGTCGCGCAAACAGAAGATTAGCTTTTGTTGAAGCGTCGGAGATATCGCGCTCGAGACTCGCGGATGCTATTGCAGGTGCCGCGATGACGACTTTCACGGACTCGGGCGCTTCGAGCGAAAAGGATTCCTCCGCAAACCTGCGACTCGAAGCCGTCGCTTTTGCATCCGAAGTGCTCCGCGTGCCTACCACAGACGAGCTCGATTCAACAAACGGAGATGCTCTCGCATCGACAGCGCGAATTGCGTTCGCAAAAAAAGATATCGATAGGCTGACGGAGGCTGTATTTTCCTGCGCGAATGACCCCTACTACAAACTCGCCGCGGAAGGTTTGCGCGCGTCTGCGTGCATCGTTCGCAGAGCGCGTCCAAATACGAACGACGCCGTTCAAGATAAAGAAGGGTGCTCTGTGTTAGCGTCAGGTTCTCTCGAACGCGCGATATCGCGCTTGTCTCAGCAAGACGAGGACCAAGAAGTTAAAGACGCCTCGGTGACGCTCCTCGGCGATGTCCTCACGCACTTGGGCGATACGTTGAAGCCAGCTCAGCAAAAGCAAGCGCTCGATTTGTTATTGGAAAGAATGCAAGCAGAATCGACGAAATTAGTTGCAACGCGCAATGCCGCGAAAGTAGCTCGACATTCACCCGCTCAAGTCAATCTTTCTGGAGTCGCCGGGGATGTGATTCGTGAGTTTGCTTCCTTTCTTCGCAAGAACGATCGACATTTACGCGAAGCTTCGATAAACGGCGCACGAGCGCTCGTGGAGAGAAGCGACGAGAAAACTCTGAAGGATGCGGATTGCGTGTTGTTTGTGGAGGATGCGGTCACCGAGCTCGGTGGCTTCGTTGAAAACGACGCGCACTTGGCGGCAATGTGCGTCAACGCCTTCGCGGCTATATGCGAACGGTGCGCGAAATTGAAAAATTCCGCGAAGAAAGCAACTGAATCTGAACCCTTAGCAAACGTGTTAAAGTTCGTGAGTTCGAGTTTGATTCAGAGGCAAGCGTTACTGACGCTAGAGAGATACTTTGAAGCTGCGGTTGTTGCCAGGAAGGAAACGTTTGAAGTCATCTACAACGAGTTGTCATCGATTTCCACCGTGTCACCTAATGCCATGGAAACGGACGATCAAGCCATGGTTCGCATGCAGCAACAAGATATCGCATCTGTTAGGTTAGAAATGAAAAACCGCGCCGCGTGCATCGCGAGTGCCACTCTAGCGGCTGGCGATAAAATCATCAAGAGCACCATAGCAACGCTTATCGAGGAAATCAGCGATAAAGATGGTAAAAGACAAGTCATTTCGCTTTGGACGCTCGGTGAAATCGGGAAACGAACGAAACTCGACGATTCTAACGGCATCGATAATACTTTGTGGAAGAAACTCGAAGAAGACAACACGGACGAAGTGAAGACGGCGGCTGCGTTTGCGTTGGGAAGCTGCGCTGTTGGTAATAAAGACGCTTTTTTACCAAAGATTCTTGAAACCATCAAAACCACGAAGAAAGGTGTCCAAGAAATCTTGAAACACGGCGCACTGCGCGCACTTCGCGAAGTCATCATTGGCGCCGACGGTTCCTCGGAAGATGGCGTGCTCGCTGGAGAATCCTCGAAAATGGAGTACATGATGTCGCCAAGGAAGAAAAGAGTGAAACGAGAAGACGACGATGTTCTCTTCAAGTCCACGCAACAGGCGTGGGCCGTCGTCCTTGCAAAAGCGCGCGACGAAGATTTGAAAGACGATGCTGTCAAGGCGGACGTCGCGGAAGTTCTTGGTCGATTTGTCGCGAGAAACCACTCGCTTGTTAAGGAAATCGAGGAAGCGTTGAATTCAATCGTCAAGGGCACGAAAACGCCCGA
>Ga0209090_10000860_pt1 | contig 19334 bp, 8 predicted proteins | sample ArcticOcean_MG_C_9_FD_187432 | JGI IMG/M metagenome (GOLD analysis project Ga0209090, IMG submission 187432) | Marine microbial communities from western Arctic Ocean - ArcticOcean_MG_CB2_152 (SPAdes) (version 2) | ecosystem: Environmental > Aquatic > Marine > Oceanic | place: Arctic Ocean... | reverse complement strand
GCTGTAAAGGTTTCATTTGCTTGAAAAGATCCGGCAATGGAATCATATCCAACAGTAGTGTTTGCTCCCATAGTAACATCAACTAATCTTAGAGTTGTGTTATTTTTGAAGTCAACAACTTTACCAGTAGCAGCTGAAGCTGATCCAGTTACAAGTTCATCTTCTGCAAATGCTGTACTATTCCAAGATTGAACTGTTATAGTTACACATTGATCAATCGTTGATGCGGTTGCAACATCACCATTAGCATATAATGGTTGAGCTACGAGCCCTATCTTACGGAAATCATTGTTTGTAGTAAAGTTTCCAGACTCTCCGTATTCCAATCGACTATTGACCATTACAAAGAATCCACCCAATTCTTCAACTGCGTCATCACCATGTCCACCACGTGGGCCGATAATTGGTGCAACAGCTCCAGAAGAACCTGTGTTTGTAACAATCGTTGCTACAGCGTTACCATAATTGTTACCACCGGAAACAACCACAATATCACCAATAACACCAGATGCGGTATTGGTGGCACGAACATTTGCTCCATGTCCATCACCAGTAATAACGATTTTAGGTCCAATGGAATATCCATCACCGTCTGCGGGAACATTGGCACTTGCTAATGCAGGTGTAAAAGTTACAACATCAGTACCGGCTTGGTAATCTGTAATTGTTCCACCTTTACCTGTAACACCACTTGCGGAGTCTGAGGTAAAGTAAATGTCATTATTAACGATTTGATCAGTAGCCAAACCTGTACCTGAAATTTTACAGGTAGTTGTGGTTTCTGTGTGTCCTGATTGAACTGTTCCAGTTTCGAATGTGTAAGAACTTCCAGCGGTTGTAACATGAACCACTTCAATGGCTCCATTACCTGAAGTATTTGCTGCAATTTCAACATCATACTGAAACGATGAATCAGTAGTATTTGCTACTGCACCATTTGCTTTACGTACACGTTGTGTAGGTATATAACTCGGTGTTACAAATTTAAGAGCTCTTGCGGCTGAGATCTGATACATGAACTTCCATTTATAACTATCAGCAGTTGTGATAATGGCTGTTCCTGTTCCAGTAGGTTTAGTTGTAGATGTTCCACCAGCATTGTTGTTGGCAAGACATTTATATACGTTATAGTCATCTGTCATCACGTAAAATTGTTGATCGAACAGAGCATTATTTGCATGACTGTATGCATAATAAGTTGATGATGTTGTCCAATTATAACGTGGTGCTACATGACTTACATCTGTAGATCCGATTTTCTTAGCCGCAATCATGTCTCTCCAGTGATTGTAGACCGTATTAGAAACGGAATCGGTAGGGGTAGGCGGGGCTGTATCATCCGCCCAAGCAGTTACTTTACCAATAAATAAGTACATATTAGTATTGAGTAACCCGCTTGCATCAGTTATTGCAGCGCCAGAAGTTGTAGAAATTTCATCGAAAGCCTCTACAAACTGTTTGGCGTTATGAATTCTGAATTTATTGGTTACTATAGCAGGCATTTCGGTTTTCCTCCAAAGTGTTTAATTAAGTTAAAAATCAATGATTCCTCATTGTTATATTTATATCTTTTTTAAAATTTAAATTTGTCAAAGTTGATATACAGAGTCAGTTAATCCACCCGGCATACATTTTCTAGTTACAGTCAAAGAAGTATCATTAGTAATAGTCTTCACCATAAAAGCTTGTGGTTCCAATATTAATTGTGTAGTTCCATCTTCCCAAAGCATATTATTATTTTCCCATTCTGGAGCTTCTCGTTCAATCGCTCCAGGATAACCAGCAGTATTACTTTCTGTGGCGGTTCCTGAACCGGCATTAGTATCGCCAGTTAGAAACCAATAACTTTCAAGATTAGTATCCCAACCTGAATATTCTCCTATCACACCGGTATGACTACCATGTGGGGAAACATTAGTATCTTCAGCAGTTATTAACCATCGAAAATTTCTAATTTGACTTCCCATAAAATCTGCAGCGGTAAGTTGTTCATTTTGTACATGAATAATTCGTATTTCTTCGTGTTCTATTCTTTCATCAGTCTCTAATAATACTCCTCCACCAGTATCTTCAGCTATAATATTTTCGTTTTGTGTTTGAAATTCTTCTCCAACTTTAAGTTGTGTAGTAAATAAAGATCCTGATCCGGTTCCAACTACTCCCCCATCATCAAAATTGATTGTACCCCGTAGTCGTGAAAGTATTCTACTATATCTATATGAAGGAAGAACCGTCCAAGCTTGATGTGGTGTAAAATCTGCACCATAACTTTCTGATGGTGTTTTAGATGTTTCTAATAATGCTCGCGCTGTTCCCTGACCTACTCCGGTTGAAGTGAATTCTTCTTGCGAAAGAAAATCAGATGCATTATTATCAACAGTCCCTCCAGTTTGGAGAACATCTTCCAACAAAATATAATCTAAAACCTCCCTTTGAAGATTCATCATATCTTGATTCAATTCAGGAAAATCTTCATGAAGTAAAAAATCTTGATTTGTTACAGGATGTTCTAAAATTATTAATCCTGTATCATCTTCTTGTGTAAATTTATCATCAACAAATCCTAAACCAATTGAATCCCATTGTGAAACATGATGTGGCCTAAAGGGTTGCATACCATAAGTTCTTGTAAGAACCGTATCTTGCCAAGTTGATATAAGATCTCGTGCGTGGTTTGCCGGCGTCCATCGTTGTAAATCGCTCGGCGCCTCTGATGTGGTATAATGTTTAACAATAGTAGGTGGTTTAAATTCAAGATCATCTAGTATAAATCTTGATAACGAAATTGCAGTTTCATCTCCTTCTTCAATAATGTGGTCTTCATCTTCAAACTTTAAGTGATGTCCAAGAGAATCGAGAAGAGTATATTCTATTTCACCAGTAGTATATTTGAAATAACCTTCTTCTAGTTGCGGAATGGATTCATCTTCATAAAGATAATGGTATCCATCTTCCATTAAGGTATGTTGGCCAGTTCCTAGTAGAGTCTCGTAATTCTTAACCTTATATGCTGCGGTTGCATCCGTCACTACATGCTTATGTGCAAATTTACCTTCTTCAAGTATATGAGATGCATGAAAATTTGGAGCTGCACCACTATCTTCAAACGCAAGCAATGTTACTTCCAGATCTTCCATTGTTAGTCGACCTGTTGGAGAAATTAAAGGATCGTGTATTATAACAGGTGTCTTTGTAATTGGTGGCTGTTCAGAAATCAATTTTGAGGCCAGCCATGATTCTCCTTCACCAGCAATAAAATCTAAACCATCTTCTGTTTGAAAACCTCCCCTTATTGAATCAATAAGAGAGAATTCTAATTCTCCGACAGTATATTTGAAATAACCTTCTTCTAGTTGTGGAATGGATTCATCCTCAAAAAGATAATGATACCCATCTTCCATTAAGGTATGTTGGCCGGATCTTACGTAATAATTTTTTTCAATTCCAACAGTCAGGTCTTTTACGTGACTTTCTTCAGTAACCGGCCGAGTTCCATCTTCATATCTTAAATATGTAAGGCCGTCTTCTGTTAAGAAGTGCCATCCGGTTGTATCATAAAGATTAAATTCAATTTCACCAACTGGGTCTTGTACTTGACCATATTCAATAAGCAATCGTGTATCGTCTTCATGAACAACATGGCTTCCATCTTCTGCAATGACATGCCAACCAGTAGTATCATAAAGATCAAATTCTACTTCAGCAATACTTTGGCTTATACCATAATAATCCTCAACCATGATGTAATTATTACCTAAAGCACTGTCTTCCTCAATTATATAATCACCATTTTCTGCAGTAATTGCATTATAAATTATTCGTAGGTCAAATTCTTGTTCAAAAGAACTATCTTTTGTAATTGGAACTGTATCTAAAATTAATATTCCACCATCTTCATACATGAAACGATCTAAACCACTCTCTCCAATTAAGTGCCATCTCGTTGAATTGTAAAGAGTTGGCATCACATGAGTATCTACAATTGGAATACTCTCATATTGGTGATCTGGACCTTGTGTGTCTTCTTCAAGAGAAATAAATCTTTGTGGGCCATTACCTTGTCCTGCAGAAGTTTCATCTAAAAGATAGCCCCACCCATAGGCTCCATTATCATCTTCAAGGAGTATGTCACTATTAAAACTTACATCAATGGATATAACTCCTGTCTCAGCTTCAGGAAATTGAATTGATGGATAGAGATATGCCCCTCCACGTTCAAGTAAAATCTCAGTACCATCTTCATTTAGAACTCCACCACTAAAGGGAGAATCCCAATTTGTTACATCCGCACGAAAAGTATTTGCAAATGATATTGGTTTAGATTTCAGATAATTTGATGGTTCACCTAACAGATCGTCACCGGTTTCCATAAGAATATTGTTGCCGGAGATCTGGTCTTCTAACTGGATATAAAGATATCCATCATACATAGATTGGCCGGGTATATTCAAACTACCAAAATCTGTTGATGGAGTAATAGTATATGTGTTTGTAGTGGGTGCTGATGTAACCAAATAATTTTTATTGAACTCTAGTGTAGATTCATCTCCAGAAAACTCAACCGTATCACCGGTTTCTAATCCATGTAATGTTTCTGTAACTACATACATTGAAGAATTAGTTCGTGCTATAGATGAAATTTCTACATAATTTTCCAGCTGGAGATTTACTTCATCAAATGTCGCGATCCTTGCATTCATCGCTTGCCACGGATGGTTTGCAGTATAAATTTCCATCTCATTATTACTACCATAAGATTGAAATTGTGCGTTTGCAACAGCAGTATTAGCTAACAGAGTAATGTTGTGATATTTTCTTCCTTCATTATCTAACCCAGCTTGTACAATAGTTCCGAGACTATCAACATTTCCACTTGCTCCTGCATCAAACATTTCTACAGATATTGAACCTCGTATAGCCAATTCACCAAACATTATTAAACCAGAGGGATGGGTCAATCTTTTTACTGAATTACGATAATCGTTTACATCAAAATCTGTTTTTAGAACATAAGAAAAAGCTTGATAGTATTTGTTGTCTTGAATTTTTGGTACACCACTAAGTAATCCCTTTGTATCGGTATAATATCCAGGATATGTTGCATAAGCACCCAGTCCTGCAGTAAGTTCGGCGTTTTGATCACCAGAAGTAGTTGAAAGATTTGGAATAGAAGAATATCCTGCACCAAAATCATAAACTTCAGCAGATTGAATTGCACCAATTGCAATGGCGGAAACTTCAATTACGGCATTATTACCTTTTGGTGAGGTATCCATGTAAACTGCATTAGATGTTGCAAGCCATACGGATGAAACTGGCATTGCTCTAAGTGAACCGGTCGGAGAAGTTACTGCTGTATTTTCTGGTAAAGTATAAGTGTAAGTAGTATTGTTTGCAACAGTAATTGGGTACATACCATTAAAGATAGCAGTTCCAGATCCAGTAATCTTAACCTTATCACCTGACCTCAAATAGTGTCCGGATTCTGTTACAGTAACCGTTCTATTTCCCGAACCACCTGCGGACATTGTAATGGTACGATTTATTCCCCATGTTGCAACAGGATTATAACTGATTGAATATGTGTTACCTGCGTTTACTGTTTTTGAATCTGCTACTGTGAATGATGTAGCATTAGTATATCCAGTTATTGTAGAGGTAGTATCATCGTGATAAGTAATAGTTCCACGAACAAAATCATTTGGAAATACAGTACCAACTCCTGTAACTACAAGCCCCGATTGAGCCATAGTTCCTGTGGCATATGTGGAAAGAGAATTACTATATGCAGTAACACGTTCACCTGAAGTTTCTTCTGTATAAAATCTTGACTGGTCTGATTCATTACAAATGAGATCAAGATCTTCCATCATTAAGAATTCTACAGAAGTTTCTACCAAAAAACATCCACCCCCACCTTGAGCTGATCCAAGTCCAGAATGAGGACCTTGACCAGCTGTAAAATCTTCTAATAAAAGTTTTTCATGTGAATAACGATTATTATGAAAATCCTTTTCTTCTAATAATATAGCTTCTGTAACACTACCAAAATCTTGAGCGGTGGTCATATCTATTCTAAGAGTAGTATTACCATTAGCAATGTATGGATTAGAAGAGGGTAGAGTACTCTTGTCTATAAAATCAAGAACTCTTCCTCTTGCAGTACAGTCATCATTATAGAGTAAAGTATTCCTTGTGATGTTATTCGCGTTGGCCATGTACGAAAGAGTATAAGTTTCCTTATCTGGTAACTCTCCTGTGCCAAATCCAAAAACTTTCTCCGTAGCCACTCTAATAACAGTAGAATTTGTAACTGCAGTTACTCTATCTGTAGCTCCATTTGCGTATGTAAGTGTAAGTACTCCAGAATTCGCATCAGGAAATGAATCTTCACTAGTTAAGGTGACTACATTACCATCTTGTGCAATTGTTCCTGCGGCAAATGAATGTAAATTTATATTAAGTAGGGTGTTAGGAGCACCCAATACATCTAAAGCATTTCCTAAAGTTGGAGTATAATTATTAGCAACACTAACAGGAGGTGATGTTTCATATTGACCCCCTCCTGATGTAAGAGCAAATGTATTAATTGCTCCAATATCAACAGAAGTCATACTGAGGGCGCCGGTAGTAACAGCAACTACATCGGGGTTTGCACCATGAGCATCAACCATAGTAAAAGTATTAGTTGTTACAGCGGCGGGAGTATTACCGGCTTGAAAGGTAACACCATTATGCATATTATGTGCGTCTGCACCTGATCCTGCGGCCGCAGCTCCCAATTTAGTAAATTTATTATTATATACTATAATATTATCATCATTAACAAAATTCTGTACAGTCAAGGCGTCTATATCATTATCACGATAATAAGAACCAACTGAATATAAAAATGCGGTGGTATTGGCACTAATAATTGTACCCCAATAAGTATTACTTGCATAATCAACGCTGAAGGTTTGACCTAATCCAACTGTGTGAGTATCCCTAACTGTTAGAACAGTATTACTGGAAAAGCCGGTGACAATATTAGTATTAGCATTTGCATAAGTAAGTTTACCACCAACAATATCTAATTTTTCATTATCAGAGAGGCCTGTTGAAAGAGTAACAGTTTTTACTGATTGTGTAAGGGTTACACCTGATGTGTTTACACTTGCAACCTTCGCAATTCTATCTCCGGCTAATATATGTGCGGTAGCATCATAGGTGCCTGTAGAACCATAAAGTTTTGCGGTGTTTGTTTTAATCCCCGCAGAAAATGTTAGAGAAGAATTACTAAACAAAGATGAATTAGCATTATGTCCAATTAATCCGTATGAATAAGTTGCAGCAGCTATTTGGACAGATTGATTTTCATTTACAATATCTGTATTTCTTAAGATCGCACCTGTCGGAATAATTGATTGGACTTGTGCTGCAGCTCCACTTCCACCGGTTCCATCATTAATAAAGTCAACTTGATCTCCTACAGCATATCCATCTCCAGAATCTATAACATCGATACCCTCAACAACAGAATCTAAAATAGATGAAACTCTCGCACGTGCGCCTTGGCCTCCACCACCAGCAACATGAATTTCATCACCGACTACATAATTGGTTCCACCAACATCCACAGTAACAGTTTGTAAAATTCCTGTTGTGAGTGCTGTTGCAAATAATCCATCTATATCAGTTTCAGATGTAATTATTTCACCGGGCTTAAAATAAAACAGGGCTCCGTCAACAACTCCCTGAACAACATCTGATAATGTTAATTCAGTAATTTCAAGAGCTCCAGCAAAAGAAGTAAGTTGTTTTTCCACCATAGCGGTACACTGGGAAAGTGTTCCCGTGATTCTTCTACCAGTAAATAAAGTAATATTACTTGCACCAGATGTTACAATTTTAATTGATTTATCAAGTGCCCATCTTCCATCAGACAGTTTCAATAGATCTGTTTTGGGATAATAAAATTCTATATCTTCTTTATTAAACAATGATTGAAATAACCAACTAAAAGAGGCCTCGTTTCCTTTTGCCCTATAGACCTGCTTCATTCTTTTAAGAAGTTGTCGTCTATCTGTAAGTGCAGTTTTTGGGAGGTTTGTATAAAATTCTTTTTTCCATGCATCATCAATAAGACCTTCAGTTGTAGTATCAATATCTTGGTCTAAAGATAATTCTCTTATTGCGGCGGAGGGAGCTTTTGTACGAAAAGAATCTACTGATCCTGTGGGGAATATTCCATCAACAACACCATTTGCTAAAGTGCCATATGAACCGGTGACACTACCTGTAAGTTTTTCTCCATATTCAAACCCTGCTTCGCTAGAAGATTTTACAAAAGCAATAGTATTACCTTTTGTACCGGAAACAACTGCGGTTGCTCCACTTGTATTACCTGTAAGGGTTTCTCCAAGTGAGAACATGAGATTTGCATTGCCGGCCGTATCACGGTCAGAATCTAATTGAATAGGAGAATCATCTTCTAATGTAACATAAATTGTACCATCTAGGTTAGTTTCAGCTAGTATCTTGTCTTCATCAAATGTAAATGAGGTGCCAAAATAAAGTTGGTGGGATTCCATAAATTCATAGTATTTTTCTATGAATTTTTTGAATTTCGGATGTGCTTGTGTTATAAACTCTGGTAACTGAGTTTCTAATAAAACAGATACATCTTTTTTATCTTTGACTACAGCCACGTTTAATATCCAGTTGAGAGGGTTGTACCATCAGTAGTTGCTATAGTGCCTTCTACATACGTACCTGTTCCAGCATCATCCAACATGGTAATAGTAATATCTTCTGCTTCGATTAAGATAATTTGTTCTCTAAGAGGATTAACATCTGATGAGGATGGTGTAACAAAAAACTCTAATGGTGTAGTATTTCCGGTAGTTTCAGAACTTACAGAGATTGGTTTATAATCTTTAAGTTCCATTTTTCCGGTAAGGTAAGTCATTGACCCTACATTATTATTAACAATGATTCTATCTTCTCCTGAAGTTCTATAAACTTCAAGAGTTCCATTATTATCCTGTACTCTACATTCATCCCATAGTGTATTTGCAGAATCATAATATCCAAATTTTCCACTAGTTACTGCACCCCAAAAAGTATTTGAGGGGTGATAGACTTGATTAGAAAATGGTAGAGTATAAGCTCCGCTCGATCCCAATAATGGATAAAGAAATCTTTTTAGTTGTAGAGAAGTTTGATTACTTTTAACAGAAACTTCCGCTTCATCAATTGCCTGAATTAGTTTTGAATATCTAAATGATTTGTCAAAGTTTTTTAAATTAGTATTTCCAAAATCTGTAACTGCGGTGGTTACTGTTGATTTAAGTACTGAAGCACTATTTGTAGTTTTACCGGAATCATATTTAACTGTACTATTAATTTTCAAATACATATAATCTGGATCTACAACTTCTGGGGTAATTCCAACAATATTTCTTTTTGCTAATATTTCATCTTGAACATACTTTTTAGAAGATTCTGAAAGAACTGTTCCAGATGTTGGTTTAATAGCTACATAAACTTTTCCATAAATTGGAGGATCTGCATCTTCTCCACCCCAAGCAACAACTGCTTGTGCGTCTCCATAATCTCTTTTAACTAAAGCTACATAATCATGAATTGTGACACATCGATTTTGTGCATCAAAATTTTTGGGGGCATTAAATTTAATCTCTTCAATATCTGCGGGCAGTGCACCACCTGAAGCAAAAGATATGGTTTCTATTTTTACATTGGAATATCCACCAATATCAGACACAACCGAAAATGATTTGGCCCCATTTGTTTCTTCAGCATCACACGTTAAACTTGACAATATAATAATATTTCCATTTGCTAATGTTTTTCCTAATATCCCATCACCAAATTGAATTTGATATTTTCCATCTTCTACTTCATCTATAAAATAAACTCTTGAACTAGAATTTACGGTGGTGATATCAGTAGCTTCTGTATATACTGTTGTTTCAGTATCACTAACAGATAATTGAACCGAAACTTCTAAAGTACTTATATCTGTATTTGCATTAGGAAGAATAAATTTTTGATCTGGATCACCTGTATTTGCTGTATATCTAAATGTTGAAGGTATCCCCTGATTAAGATCTACACTATCTACAGTATAAACACCATTAGCATTAATGTTTACGGAATGTGAATTAGAAGTACACCAGATATATGATATACCCTCTACATCGCCCTGAAATTGTGTCTTTTTAGGAATACTTATAGAAGCAGGCTTATCGGTTGGAGTAATAGTAAGTGTAACTGAGGCCAATGATCCTTGTGCTGAGCGGGGCCGATATCCAAGATGTTTTGCTCTTGCCACAACAGAATTTCTAAGAGAAGCTGAATCTAAAAACATCTCATTAGCAACCATATTTGCATAATATGAATTATAATGAGTATTATATGCCATTATGTCAAGAAGAACATCAAAAGAAGATCCTTTAAAATTATATCCTACAAAATCAGTTTGACTTGTTAAAAATCCTGTGAGATTTTCTTTGATCTTAGCGAAGTCTAATTCTGATATATTAAGTTTTCCCTCTGAACTTGCCATGTGTTATGTCCTTTGTAAATAGACTTCTAGTGTCGTTTCTTGTATATCATTATCTGGTAAATAAACTATAATTATTTCATATGCGTTTTCATCTTCTTTAGCTTTTACAGTTATATTCGCTATTCTTGCTCTAGGTTCATATTTTTCTATAGTATGTCTAATTGTCTTTTCTAACCTAGAAGATGTAAGCTTACTGAAATTCTCAAATAAAAGAATTCCAATACCACTATCTATTGATGGTTGAAATAATCTTTCATTTGCATTTGTACTTAATAGGTTTCGTATAGACCTACTAATAGCTGTTGATTTTTTGACAGTAGACAAATCTCCATGAGATGGATGTTTTGTAAAATCCATGTCAAAATCAACGTAATCTTTTCCGTATGTAGTAGCCATATCTTGCTCTTAATATTTAGTTAAATTAAAGTAATCCTAATACCAGTGCTAATAAATCTATTGGGTTTTTACTACCCCCTCCAGCAATAAGTTTATCCCCCTCTGTACCGACAAATAATAGTCCTGCTGCATATCCTAAAGGTGGAATTCCAGTTGCACTAGAGAGTTCATCCTGTATTCCTTTATTACCCCCGTTTTGATTTGGAATGTAAAGGGCATATACACCTTGTGATGGTAATGTTATTTGAAAGAATTTTAAAAATTCATCAATGAGTTTAATCATATATTCCAAAAATTCTTCAACCTGTTTAATCATGTCTATCATGTCTTGAATAAAAGCATTTGAATCTGAAATCATCCCCTTTAATTGTAATACAAAATTTTCTAATAGTTGAAAAAATTCACCCCAGCCAGGAACAATATCTTTAATTTTAATCCCCCCAAAATCAGGCGGAGTTGAATCTGGAAGAACCATCAACTTTTCCATTGAAACTATTGCCACCTTTGGATATATTCTACTAGCTTTAGGTAATTCTGTAGTGTCTTGACCCTTGAAAACATAATTAGGAAATACATCATCTCGAATTTCAGGATTGCCCGACTCGCCTCTTTTTTCCATCTCCAGAACCATATCACCAGTTATCCAGGGGTTTAGTCCATCAATATTTCTAATTGGATTTACTATTACTTCCATATCGATCCACCGATCAACTGGGTTCATATTATAATCTTCCATTACAGAAGTTATATTTCCCTCATCATCTGTATCTCCCACTGCTTTTCTTCCTATCATTAATGTTGGAGTCACAGAACCATCAATGATCTCTACGATTTCCCCGATACTATTATATATTTTTCCTCCTATAATATCACCCACTATAAACGATTGATACTTAGTATCAACTTGAGTTAATTTAACTGTTACCTTATTTGGAGTAACAATCTCTGTTAATGCATCTAATAAATTTTTACCTGTATCCGATGCAAATTCAGGAATATCAGAAAACATTTTAGAGAACTGATTAAAGACATCATAAAATGATTGAAAATCTGAAGCGGCAATTATTATTGCTATTGCCCCAGAACCACCATCAAATTCTGTATTTCCTAAAATATTAGGTTTACCTACGCTTTGTTTGGAATTAAGAGCCTTTCTGGCCGCCACATAATTTTTAATGGTTGAACCATTTTCACTGGCTTTGCCCAAATCGAATAATTCTAATCCAAAATCTATCTTAGGGTTCCATCCTATATAAGCATTTCCATCATCATCATATACTACTTCTCCTGCTTTCGGTGCATCAGAAACCGCACCCAGTAATTTATATCTGGGAACATCACCCTCATCATCAAATGCTTTTACAAATTCTTTAATTACTTCTTTTGTGTTAAATGTGGGGAACTTACTTACTCCCCCATCAGATGAAGACCTAAGAGGATCTTGTAAGGGATTATCTCTATCAAATCCACCAGGAATTAGTTTTCTAGGAGAAGTATAATGAGGTTTTGCTTTTTCTTCATTAAGCTGTGCTAATGTAGGAATATTTGTAGTATCTGTCCAATTTCCCGAATCATCTTTAATTTCCCATATTCGTTTTCCAGCCTTATTCCTTAATTGTTCAAACCCATAATTATATTTTTGTGTTGGCGTTACATTTCCTTCATAATAAGGATCAACATATAAGTACCAATACCCAGCCTCTTTTAAATCTTGGATTTGTTTAAGTACTTCATCCGCTAAAGCTTCCAATGCCATTAAAAGGGGATTGATGTTTTGAAGAGCAGATAAAAGTTTAACCACTTCCATGCCAGCACTTGCAAGTTTAAGAGTACTTTTAACAGTTTCTGCAAGAGCGGTAGCAGCAGCTGCTAACGTGGCAAGATCTCCCGCCTTCGCGATTTGATGAGGTTTCCATTCAGCTTTCGCTGTTAATAGTGCACTAAACTCAGCCATTTTGTTTTTCCTTTTCGGCTCTCTTCTCTCTTGATCTTAATACATTTTCCCATCCTGCTTTTTTTATTCCTATGATTTCCGAATACATTTCAGCAAGTTGTTTAGTATTTTCTAACAATTTCTTAATATCATCCCTTCGTAGTTCTGCTTCTTTCCAATTATTTTCTTCAGCCATTAGCTATACTCCTTCGCTCTACCATTAAGAATTTCATATTTGTTTCTAGCCTTTTTTACTAAATCTACTAAACTAGCCAGACTTTGAATATCTGATATTAATTGCGTCATCATTTTAAGGTCTTTTCCTAGTAAATAATTACAACTATTATAAATTGATCTACCATAAGGAACCATACCGCCAGTAGTATTTGCTGTTGGAATCGCTGACACATAAATTGCTGGCGCCGAACCTCTTGTAGTTGATTGAGTTCCAGAACGAGTCGGCACACCAATACGAGTATCTATTTCTGTAACTCTCTTTCCACAGTTAGTACCAAATGTTCCTACCTCTGTATGAAAGGCGGCCCATGTAGTATTCGCAAAAGTTATAAGTATTCCTTTTCCAGAATTACTATTATTAGGCCCTGTTCTATTTTGACCAGAAAGAGTATTACGAAATGATGTTAATGCAGATTGCAATCCTGCTAAATCGGTTGCTCTAAGTTCATCAGCCGCAATATAGGTATCGAATGCATTGTCACTTATACCACTTACACCCGCTTGTGCTGTATCTACATCTATGACCGGATCACGAAAATTAATAGTATCCATTAAATCAACTACTGAATCACTTATAAATTGCACATCAGTATTCACCGACATTGATGCCTCATATATGTGTTTCTGTGCAAAATTATATTTACAAGCATAGACCGAAACATCTGTGGCCGTTGTGGCAGTCCAATTAGACCCAGAAGTGGTGGTAACAGATTCATAATGATATCTATTAACATAAATTAAATTATCTGAACCAATAGTATAATAAGTACCTATAGTTGCATTTGCAGTGGGCGCGCTTGATGATCCACTTGTAGCCGCGGTTGTTGTATTAGTATCGGCCGGAATGTCTGTTGTACTACCCACAGAACAAACAACTCCATTTGCAGTAACGGATGCTGTCTGTACTCTAGTTATAGTATCTGTCAATCCAGTTTTGGCGAGAGCAGAAGGTGGTTCTCCAACATTAGGCATAGGGTGTGAAGTACCAACAGTAACCGTACCACAAGTATACTGTGAAGTAGATGGTATTTCATAATAGAATTTTTCTGCGCTGTCTGTAACATATCTGTTCTCTGGTAAGGCTCCAGTCTCATCCGCTCTTTTTACATCCCACCTAACATATCTTCCTGTGGGAATATCATCTTCACCTAATCCAGTAGGTTGTGTTCCTACAATTTCACCATTATCTACTGCATACGACTTGACGGTGCTTCCCATTGCTGGAAAGAATGGACTTCGTTCTATGTAAGGATATGAAGTTCCATTATATTCTTTTCCTTCAGAAACCCAATCACCCCTTGAGCTCTTTGTCAAATCATTCGATGCATTTGCACTTCCATTATCTGGATCAAAGAAACCAAGTAGCCCTATGAATTGAGAAGTATTAGCATTTAATAAAGCATCTGGGCCCGCGTCTGCAGAACTATAATCACCGGCATCATCACCAACCGGCATCCAATCTTCATTTGTTACTAATCCCTCTCCTACTATTTCTACTTGACAAAATATATCATTCTCTGCATAACCAAATGGTACACTATTTACAGTAAGAGTAACCGTTCCAGTTGTTGTTGCAATTCCTGTATTACTAAGCCGGAGTTTACTATCTGCAGATTTCACTCCTGCGATTGTTACATTATCATCCGGAATACCTGTGCCACTAATTACATCACCATATTTGATTTTAGAGATATCACTATCAGAAATTCCTGTCACTTCTATACTATTCTCTGTAGTTGTACCGATAATAGTAAATGTGTTCACATAGTCAGTATGTCTCTTTAAATAAAACTTTTGACCAAATGCAGCACCTAATGTAGTATAACTGGTATTACTACCCTGATCCAAATGGTCTTGTAACGACATAGTATTTAATTCTTTATACGTATTTTCATTTTGTATTGCTACGCTGGCAATGTTCGCTTTAGCAAAGTCTGCGTTCCATGTTCCTACTTCAGTTGTTACATCTTGACCCCAAGCAATTGCATTACCAAAAAGGGTATCACTATCTGGTGTAGAATATGGAGTAATGCTATCATTAATGTCTATTAATTCTCCAGTTACTCTTGACCTAACTAGATAATAATCCCGAACATCAGTACTAAATGTATTACTACCTTGTGTCTGTGTTCCAGCCAAACTAGTTAAATTAATAGTGAATGTTTCACTAATATCAGTAGCCTTAATTCCCATAAAAGAAGTATTTGGTTCCGTAAGTTGAAGTGCTCCATTGACAGTTTCATAGGCAGGAAAATCAAATTTCTTAAAAGTGTGGCTTATAGTTTTTGCACCATAACATATAGCGCGTTGTTTTGCTAAACTTTCACATACTTGTGCAAGAGAATAACTAGCATCTAGAATAGACGGCTCCATCAATATTTCATCGGCATCTTCTAAAAGAAGATTGTTACCCGTACCCTGATCTTCCAATTGAATATAAAGAGCATAAGTAACAGAGATAAATTTTTCACATAATGCATTTAATCGTGTTTGAGCAAATTCTCTTGATAACGTAACAGAATCGAGAATTCCAGTACGTGAAGATAAATGAGTAGTGGGACTATCATCCAACTCTTTTTTTACTTCAATTATTTTTTTATCAATTGCTCCTGACATTGTTATATCCTATGATAAAGGTCCTGTAAATGGTACGGGTGGTGCACCAGGAATTAACCCACTCACTACCCATGTTTTTGTCCATGTGTCTAATATGTCTGCCAACTCTTTTGCGAAATTCATTCCCGATGCTTGCGGACCGGAAAATAATTGTATTAACGGTGATATATGAGAAGGTGGTACAACCGGCGGTCCAATTTGATTTGTAGACAAATATGTTAACGCCATAGATGATAATGCTGTTGCTATTTGAGATCCTATTGCTGCACCAACTGGAAGTTGCTGAGCAAAAACCCCACCTATTGTCATTCCACAAGGAGTATCTATTACATTTGTTGTGGGGAATCCTCCTGCATTTTGTCCCATTTTTAAATAATTAGCAAATGCTTTTGCGATATCTTTTCCGGGCTTCATCGGATCAGGACTAGCAGTTGAAAACGTTCCCATTAATTCACTAAACATTGTTGCTTTAACTAGTGGCATTATTCAAAACTCCCACCGACTTTCAATGATTTCAATAAGGACAGTTTAGCGGTAGCTGGAGGCATTGGTGGTCCTGATGGCCCTGTTCCTGTTGGATGTGTATGTTCTAATACTATATCTATTATCTCATCTAATATCTCTTTCAATGTAGCAATTAATCCAGCAACTTTTACTTTACCTGAAGACCCCACCGTTACCTCACCTAATAATCCTTGTAAGGAAGCATCACCCCCACTACCTAATTTAAGTGTCGATAATAGACTACTCATTTGAGCACTTCCTACCACACTAGAAAAGTCTATATTTCCCAATAAGGCAGTACCTGAAATACCAGTCGTTCCCAAATTAGAATTTAATTCAATATCACCGATAGGTTTTATTGCTATAGATGCACCTAACCCAGCGAGCCCTAAGTTCATTTCAATTCCACCTGAAACTATATTATCAGTACATTCCATTCCAATCTTACCTAAAGTGGCAGTAGTCTTTTTAGCATAACCCATTGTCATTGATGGTAACACTCCAAATATAGATTCGTTTATCGAATCAGTAATATTGAGTGTCATTCCCCCACCAGTTTGCATACCGATAGAACCTTGAGCATTTAAACTATACGAACCAGTTTGATAAGTTAGTTTTCCACCTACTGTCACCTTTGAGTCACCTGTAGTTGTTTCAGATGCGGCGGATGATTTCTTTTCAATAATAACATTATTGGCTGATAGAGTAAGTGTCTCTGATGCCCTTAATGTCATTTTACTGGCTATTAAATTAATTGCTCCTAATGTATTATTAACATTAAATCTTCCTCTTTTTATTGCAATAGAATAATCACCATCAACCTTGTCCACCTTATTACCAAGAATATAATTTTCTTGTGAACCATCAATAGTCGTATAATCACCCGCTTCAATATGTGTATATTTTGCCCCCAAAATAATATTATAATAATTGTTTACTATTTTATCAACCTTAATACCTACTGGATGAATTTCAGTAAAAGTGCCTGTTCGATGATACCAATGTAATCTTTCCCTATTAGGTGTATCATCCATTTCAATAACGTGACCACTTTCAGTTTGGTGCACATGATTATATGGATAGAGTGCTTGCCAGGGACTTGGTGGTTCAGACCAAGATTTACCATCAGCAGTCGGAATATTCATTTGTCCTGCTTTACGGTTTTCCATTTTTTCAAATACAATACCTGAAACTCTTGGATCACTCGTATCAGTATTCCCACGAATACCTCTTGCTAATCTATTTGTAGTGGGTTCTTTTAAATAATCTAAATTTCTAGTTGATGATATTGCTGTGTTTGCTAAACCCGTATCAGGATATGTTGATCTAAGTGACTGTTCTACAACCTTAACAGTAAATGGGGGAGTCGTTGTATTGGGACCAGTTGTTCCAATCAAAGATTTTACTGAACTCTCTTTCTCAAGAGTAGTAGAGGCCGAAACTGAAACAGTTTGTACATCTTCAGTAGGATCAGGATTTGCATTGTGAATAATGGTTGCTGGTTCTCTGGGAACCAAATCAGCTTGAGGATTATAGAAAAGATCTCTCTTTCCCCCCTCATCTGGAAACATTGGATGCCCGACATCTCCACCCTCTAATCTTGGATCAAGAAACCCTCTACCGCCTATTGCGGTTCCATCATTATTAATTCCTTTTGCATCTAATTCTGGAATACCACCAATTGTTCCAAAAAACATTGGTTCTTGTCCGTCTTCTCCATCACGATAGAAACCAATTACCCATGTGCCCTCAACTGGACCTAATGGTGTGGAACCGACCCCTGTTTGACTTGCTGAAGTAATCGGCGCGACAGGATACGCCCACGGCAATCCTAAAGTGGGTTGATCATTCTTGTTTTCCGAATGCCACCCCAAAACTCTAATCTTACATCTTCCAAGATACAGCGGATCATGGCGGTCTTCGACAACTCCTTGCCACCAAACAAATCCACCTTTTCCCATAAAGTATGCCATAGTATTATCCTATCTTTGTGATGGTGGTAGCGACTGAGTAATACTTGTTGTATCATCAGCTTCCGGTATTGATCTATCGTTTCCAGGTGGAACTTTTAATGAATCTTTTATACACTCAAATTCGATATCATATTGTTCTTTATTGAAATGATGGCGTAATTTAGTAATTAAATAATATCCACTTAAATACACATGATGTTGTGATTGTGTAATTCCGTCCCTATCTTCAAGATATGTTGTGGGTAATTTGAATTCTATTAAATCTCCTACTGCCCTAGTAGATAATCCAGGCGCTCTAATATTTAATTTAATATTACTAGCTTGTTGATTTTGTACTAATCGTGATTGCATCCATTGTTCTACTCTATTTGGAATAATGTTTAGACCAGATTTTATTTCTCCCTTTACACCTCTTGATCCCAGATCTTCTTTAAATCTAATATCATGTGCAAAATTTGAAGGATAAAAACTCATTACCGATTCAGGCGAACCTAATGCATCTTGTTTTTCAGTAGCTAATTTTCCTGTTCCTAAATGAGTAAAAGAATCACTAAAGTTTTTAGCATCGGCGGGTTGTCGTTGAGACTCTACTATTTCAACTGCACCGGTATCTGGATCTATTCTTGTTTCATCACTTACTGAAGTAGGATCATGCATATTAAAATCTAAGGTATCATATTTCATTCTAACCAAATCATGTGTAAGTAATCTATTTGCATACATTCCGGATGTTAGATTTTCAAGAACATCAAAATTAGAAGAAAATGAATATGCCGAAACAGCTGTCATTTCTATAGCAATATTTTTCTCTTCAGCTGTATTTGACCCCATTCGTTTTGGCTGTACCACATATACTTCTTTAACAGGGTCTGTTGGTGCTGTATATACTAATTCTGTAGGTGAGCCGGGTGCACCTGCTACTGTACTATATCCCATACCACCACCGGACATAAGAGTTTCCATAGAAATAAAAAAGAATCCTCTTATACTTTCATAAAAAACAAAGCTAGATCCAATTGCATGTTTACCCGCAGATACTGCTCTTGATGCCAAGAAATTAAAAGCCTTGAATGGAGTTTGATTTGGTATAATTAAATCTGTAAGA
>Ga0209090_10000857_pt1 | contig 19355 bp, 44 predicted proteins | sample ArcticOcean_MG_C_9_FD_187432 | JGI IMG/M metagenome (GOLD analysis project Ga0209090, IMG submission 187432) | Marine microbial communities from western Arctic Ocean - ArcticOcean_MG_CB2_152 (SPAdes) (version 2) | ecosystem: Environmental > Aquatic > Marine > Oceanic | place: Arctic Ocean... | reverse complement strand
ATAAGTTTTTCGAAAATAAGTGTTCAAAAGTTTTTTATTTCACCATAAAAGTATTATATTATACTATAACAAATTAAAACAATATAATTAAAACCAACATGGATAACATCTATTGCTTACAACGAGATTTAATCGATATCAATACGCGAATCGCAGCGTTAGAAAGAGTAACCGCTACATATAATAGAAAATATGGCGATCTACCTATTATGAATACAATGCTACAAGAGCATTTCATTAAGAGAGATTCTATACTAAGGAACGTAGTTCTTGCTCGAAGCTTCGAGAAATTAACTCCGATTACCGGAGTAGAGGCTGATGAAGTAAATAAAGATGCTCTATTCGAACCCCAACTAATGGAAGAAGAAGGAGCATATAATAAAGGCTACCAAACACACTTCTATAAAGACGGTAAATACACTCACTCTGAAACTGAGTATTCTTCAGTAGAACCAAAGGAGTCTTATAAAAACGAAACAACTTCCAAAACAAAATGTAATATGGGAGAAGATCTTGGTGAAAGAGAATTAACCGATGAGGTGAGATTAAGAATGCGATTCTAAACTAAAATCTATATGACAAATAAAGAAATTAAAACACTAACAGCCTTCTATACTAAGCGTATAGAGAGCCTTGATTATGCTATCGAAAATATAAGAGGACGTAGAGATAAGGCTATTGAGTTAATGATCATGCTGAGAGAATACCAATTTAAGTTGGATAAACTAATCGAAAACAATTCAAATCAATCATAACAATAAAACATATATGAGCAAACTAAAAGCAACCGCAAAAGCAAACTTCGAAAAAACTACTTATCAAGAAGCACTTGATCAAGCAATCGAACTACAAACCGAATTAATGAAAATTTCTCAAAAATCTACCATTGCCGGTTCTATACGTCAAGGTAAAGAAATGATCGGCGATATAGATATTGTAGTTCTACCAAAAGATCTTGATACATTCTACGATGATGTTAAAGATATTATTGAATATGAATACGGTGCAACTAAAAAAGTATTCGGAATGTATAAAGGAAGACCAATCAATATATTTATTACCACGGCTAATTCATATGGAGCTTGTTTATATCAATGCTCAGGTCCTGCACTTTACAATATACATAAACGTAGAATGGCAAAAAGTAAAGGATTCAAACTAAATGAATATGGGTTATTCAATAGAGAAACCGATGAACAAATCGCAGGAGAAACAGAACTATCTATATTCGAAGCTATGGATTGGAATTACAGAGAACCTACCGATAGAAAAGCTCCAGAATGGATATTAAACCGACATAAAAAATTAAAACAATAAAACATGAAAGAATCAGTAAGAGCATACAGCTTTGAAAAATCATTAGTGAAAAGGGCATTGAGAGATGCGCATTTTTACGATATCAAAATATCAAATGGATACTATTACTTCAGTGGCTTTGCTACTAAGGATGATCAAGTAATATACTTTAGTATACCTGATATAAGACATTTTGATACAGATACAGATGGTTTTTTAATTAGAACAGCAAAAGACTATAAAGATTTTACCGGTGGAGGTAACAACTTTTGTTTATTAAATAATGAAAATATACAAGAACTTGCTAATCGTTTAACTAAATAATGTTAATAACTTTTGAAAAATAAGTGATCAAAAGTTTTTATTTACCACCAAAAAGTATTATATTTATATTATAATAATTAAAACACTAATAAACAAAAATTATGGAATTATCTATTACACTACACTATCGCAAATTTATCCAATCTAAATTGTATCACACAATGGAGTTTGCAGAGTACCTTTCAGGAAAGCTAAACGTTTCAGAGTCAACCGCTTACCAAATAATAAAACAAAACAAACAGGTACATGCGTAATTAACTAAATTACCATCTAATAATAAAATGGACCAGTAGCTCAGCTGGATAGAGCACCTCCCTTCTAAGGAGGCGGTCAAAGGTTCGAATCCTTTCTGGTTCACATTAAAACAAAACATAAATGACTACAAAAGAAAAAAACCTGCTATACGCTAAAGTATACAACTACAAATCAAAGAGTGAGCACGGACTCATAGAAGCTGAGATACAAGATGTACTCAAAGATTACCCCGACTGCAACATGGAGAAATATAATGATGCTATGTTCGGAAACACTTGTATGGTGAATGAGGATAAAGAGATCATCAACTACCATTGCGATGTGTACTCCGCTATTTTATGTGGAGTAGAAAACAGAGATCAAATGCTACAAGAGTGGGACTGAAAGTAAAACAGAGATGAAACAACCTATATGTAGGTTCATATAATAAATATATCATGACAAGAATAAACACATGTATACCTAAAGCTTTAACCGATCAACATTTAGTTGGCGAGTATAATGAGATACGTAGACCTGTTAATCTAGCTCTTAAACGATATAAAAAACATGGACAAAAAGCTTTTGAAAACTTAACACCAGAATACAAACTAGGTGGTGGCCATGTTTTATTCTTTTACGATAAACTACAATACCTTCATAAACGATTTGAATCTATATGTAATGAAATGAGGATCCGTGGATTCAATGTTAACACAGGATTTGATAATAGAGATAAGATCCCAGACTTTTTATATAATGATTGGGAATGTACAAATGAAGCTAACTTAATCTTAAAGAATAGATTAAGAGAGAAGATAGAAAATCCTTTCTCTAAAAAAATTACTTGGCGATACTATGGAAAGCCTATAGTCATCGAAGATTATTTAGAAAAAATACTTAAACCTAACGAACACTCCGAATGACAGAATTATTAAACTTTGTAATGTGGTACCTTTTAATAGGAACTATATTTACATTTTTCGTAGATCTAATAAATAACTGGTTAGCATCTATGGGAGATAAAATAGATTGGAATCCTCCAAACGAGGAAGATTGGGGATTAGTCGAAAGATTAATGTCTATACTTCTATGGCCATGGGCTGCTTATGTTTTTATATCAGCATACCTAAAAAATAGAAAATGAATATCGAGATGTAGCTCAATCCTAGGCAGAGCTCCTGGCTGTGGGTGTCAGGGAGGTTATCGGTTCGAATCCGGTCATCTCGACAAAGAAACAAAATGAAATACATAACATATAATAATAAAACTAATAACTATGAGTACTAAACAAGACGATGAAAATATGAATAAAGCTTTGAAAATGATGGGTTCTCCAAGAGGACAATACATTATCGGACAAGCTTTAGCAATTGCGGTTAAAGAATTATCAAAAGTTGAAGATAAACTTAGAGAAAGGTCTAATATATCAGATATGCAATTTTTAGGTGAAAGCATTTTCAAAGCTGGTTATGTTACACATGCTTTGTTAAGTGATGATCTATTAAATAAAATCAGAACAAAACTTGGTAACGATCCAGATCAACTAATTCAAGATGAGGAGCTAATAAACCAAATCAATTCAGAAGTTGCTGATCTAAAGAATAAATCAAGCATATAATATGAAAAGACTAAAAGTTGGTGACTCTGTTGTCGCTATGTTTTTGGGATCTCCATATACATGTACAGTAGAAGTAGTAAATAAATCTTCTACAATTACATATAAATTAAAAACTAAGGATGGAACCTTCTTACCAAATGCACAATGGGAAAAGAAATGCAATAAGGATAAGAAGGGCGTAATAATCTCTCCATGGTATATTAAGAAATTTATTAAACCAGAATAATATGACAGAAGAAGTTAAGACTATGTATTATTACATCGAACATTTAGATGCAATGCAAAAAATAAGAAAGGATACACCTAATGATTATACCTTCGGAGCTAAGATTAGAGAATATCTTATCAAAATTGATAAGCAAATAAAGACTAAATAAATATGAAAGTAGTAATTTTAGGTGATGGTCTTTTAGGTAAAGAACTTCATAAACAAACAAATTGGCATTTCATATCTCGCAAAACACACGAGAATATGGATTTTGCTGATGAATCTTCTTATTTAGGATACCTTAATGAATTCGATGTTATTGTAAATTGTATAGCACATACCGACACTTATGGAGAAGATAAGGAAATTCATTGGAATACTAACTATAAAGCAGTTAGTAGATTATGCGATTATTGCAATGATAACGATAAAAAATTAGTTCATATATCAACAGATTATGTTTATGCTAATTGTACCAACATACCAGCGGAATCTGATATTCCAGTTCATCAAGAAACTTGGTATGCATACACTAAACTTCTTGGAGATGCTTATATAGAATTAAAAGATAGGAAGTATCTAATAATTAGAGGTAGTCATAAAGTTAAACCATTTCCTTATACTAAAGCATATGCAAATGTATCAGGAAGTTTTGATTATGTAGATGTTATGGCAAAACAAATTAAATTCCTGGTTATGCGAGATTGTAAAGGTATCTATAATATAGGCACTAAAAACAAAAGCCTTTTTATGTTAGCACAACAAACATCGTCGGATGTTCATGCAGCAATAGCTCCTGATCATATACCGACTAAATTAGAAATGAATATAGAAAAATTAAATAATAAAATAAATGAAAAAACGATACTCTGATAGGAGTCCAATTAAGAAAGGCATTGTTCTTGCCGGTGGTAATGGTACAAGATTAAGACCGTTGACTTACGTAACGAACAAATCACTGTTACCAGTATATGATAAACCTATGATATATCATCCAATAGAAACATTAAAATCTATGGGAGTTGATGATATTATGATCGTATCTTCACCAGACCATGTAGGTCAATTAGTACAATTACTAGGAAGCGGTAGAAAAATGGGAGTAAAGTTTAGTTATGAAATACAAGATGAAGCTGGAGGAATCGCAGAAGCATTAGGTCTTTGTGAGCATTGGTCTAATAACGAATCAATTATAGTTATTTTAGGAGACAACATTTATATAGATAATGATGATCTAAAAACTGACGTAGAAATTAAAGGCGGTATGATATTCTTAAAGGAAGTACATGATCCAGAAAGATTTGGTGTTGCTCAAATAAACTGGTCTACTAAAAAGGTAATTGGTATTGAAGAAAAACCAATCAAACCAAAATCTAATTATTGTGTAACCGGTCTTTATGTTTACGATCATCGAGTATGGGATATTATCAAAACACTTAAGCCATCTGGTAGAGGTGAATTAGAAATTACCGATGTTAATAATCAATATGTAGAATGGGGTGATATGGAATATAAAGTTCTTCATACACCATGGGTAGACGCAGGAACTTTCGATAGTTTGCATGCAGCTACAAATCAAATTGTAAATTATAGATCTATTAAAACAAAATTAATAGAATCAGGAGAGGTGAAGGTGAAACAGAGTAATGGTTCTTACATATAATATAAAACAAATCAATACATGAAAACATTAGAATATAATTACATGGATCTATCTTTAGTAGATCTACGATACAGAGGAAATAATGAGAAGGGCTATTACATCCTATCATTTCAAACTCAACGTGGAGAGAAAATCTTTCCTATCAACATAAACAAATCCATATTTGAAACAGTATTATATAAATACTTTACTCCGCTATTTCAATATACTCGTGAAGATCTATTCAAATTAAGATGGTGTGCTTACTTAAGTGAAGGTAAGTATTATCAATATGATTCACAATCTAGAGAATACGGAGAAGTTCAAGGATCAGACCCTGATAGAATATATGTTTCTAGATTAGATATTATAGGAGACTTACATACATTAACTTATAGCGATAACGACTAATATGCAGTGCATTATATACATAAACACTCATGATATAGAAAGATGGAACGATTATATGTGGAACTTACGAACACATGAAGCTCATCTACCACCAAAATTTCTAACATCATTACATAAAGAAAAGGATCAACATAAATGGGTGCAAGTACTTATACCTATGGATGATCTACAAAGAATTTATGATATGATGGATGAGTACGCAACAATGGTAGAGAAATTTCAAACTAACGAAATAAAAACAAATTAAAAATAAAAATATGAAACAAACAACCATAGGAGTAATCGGCCAAGGATTTGTAGGTAATGCAATTTACCAAGGATTCAAAGATTACTATGAAGTATTAACATATGATAAGTATGTAATAGAAAAATCTAATTCAACATTAGAAGATATAGTAAAGAAATCAGATGTTATCTTTACTTGTGTTCCTACACCAATGACTGATATAGGTAATTGTTATACAGGGATTGTTGAAGAAGTTCTCGGTGATGTTAATAAGATTTGTATAGACAATGATATAACAGAAAAGATTTGTATTATTAAATCTACTGTAGTTCCTGGAACTACTAAGAAAATGAACGAAAAATTTAAGAACTTGAATGTTATATTCAATCCAGAATTTTTAACCGAAGCAAATGCAGTAAATGATTGGAAGAATCAATCTAGAATTATTTTAGGTGGACTTAATAAAGTAACAGCGTTAGTTAAACCTATATTCGCTAAAGTATTTCCTAAAACACCTATTGTAAAAACAGATTCTAAATATGCAGAAATGGTTAAGTACGTAACTAATTGTTTTCTTGCAACTAAAGTTTCTTTTGCAAATGAGATATATCAAATATGCCAAGAGATGAATATAGATTATGACAAAGTAATAGAATATGCTCAACACGATAATAGATTAGGAAAATCTCACTGGTCAGTACCTGGTCCTGATGGTGATATGGGTTTTGGTGGACACTGCTTCCCTAAGGATATACAAGCATTAATGTACGAAGCATTTCAATTAGGTGTAGAACCAACTATGCTAGCAGCGGTAATCGCAAAAAACAATATGGTTAGGAACGAAAGAGATTGGGAAGATATGACTGGAAGAGCGGTTATAAGAACTAATAACTTTGAAACCGTTGCAACATATGCAAGTATAGAAGAACTAAGAGAGGAAATAGAAACTATTGATGAAGATCAATTAAAATTAGACTTAAACTAATGGGATTTCATAAACGATACATAAGCGAAGAAAGTATATTATCAAACTATCAATCATCAGGAATTGAAGGATTGAAAAGATATTTTAGTGCCGATGCACTAATCATCAATGGCGAATGGGCTCAGGATTTGAGCTCTAAAATACAAGAAGCGATGGGTGATGATGATTGGAATAATCTAGAAATAATAATAAAAGATAGAATAAAATATGTGGAATCTGTTTAAGAAGTTGATGCTCTGGATCCTATGGTTATGGTGTTTAGTATTTATATTAGTGATTTTTTCACCTCTAATACCATATGCATTAGGTTTATACGTATTCTACTGGGTAACATCTAAATTGTTTTTCAGTAAAGAAACTAAGGATAGATAATAAAAATGATAGAGTATAATTTGCAAGAACAAGAGCCGACTAAAGATGAGATACTTTTTATAGCTAATACAAATGGCTATAGATTATTTGCTAATGAATTAAGTCCTAATGAATTAGTAGATAAAGATCTTGATGCATCTTATTTACCATTTGATCCTTTTACTCTTATGCTTAAACAAAAATTCGATAACGTAAGGAATCTAATGATTGATTATTTTATAGAAGAGGAAGATTACGAAAAGTGTGCTTTCCTAAGAGATTATACATATTCTAAAATACTATATAGACTTTCGTTATTACGATCCAATACATGGTCTAGTTAAAGGTAAGTATATAGATCCTATTTCAGGTAAAAGACCAGATTAACAATTGTTAATAACTTTGTTAAATTAGCCAAAAATAAGTGTCAAAAAGTTTTTTTATTCCAACTTTTTTTATTATATTTATATTATAATAATTAAAACAATAAAAAACAAAACAACAAAATGGCAAACCTAAACAACATCATTTCAGAGCTAAACACTCTAAACGTAGAGGAGTTAAGAGCTCTAAACAACGCAGTAATTGAAACTATCAATTCAATGAGAAAAATTTCTAGAGGCGAAATTAAATCACAACTATCAGTTGGAGATCTTATTCATATCAATCATCCTAAATGTATTGGTAAAACTTACAAACTCAATAAAATCAACAGAACTAAAGCGGTAGCCTCCGAAAGAATCTTTCATGATGGCGAAGAGAAATTCGATATTCGTCAAACCGTAGTTCCTATTTCACTAATCCAAATAATCAATTCATAATATGCAAAAAGATACTTTTATATTCGATCTCGATGGTACCATCGCAAACATCGATGCACGTAGAAAACTATGTGTTAAACCAAACGGTAAAATGGATTTCAAACAATTCTTTGATCCTAAAAATATCGATTTAGATCTACCTAACGATCCGGTAATACAAACATTACAAACACTTCACGATGCTGGTTTCAAAATAGTAATTTTCTCAGGTAGAAGTAAATCAACTAAGGATGCTACTAAAGAGTGGCTACAAAAATTTAATGTACCCTTTCATGTACTAAAAATGAGACCAACATCTAATAATTTTGCATTCATGAAAGACGATCTACTTAAAAAACATTGGTTAGATACTATCTTTCCTGGTGATGAAGTAAATAGAATAATCTCAGTATTCGATGATAGAGATCAAGTAGTAGATATGTGGAGATCGAATAATATACCATGCTTTCAGGTTGCTCCTGGAAACTTTTAATAATTAAAACAAAAACAAAATGCATCATAAACAGCAATATAACAAAATTAGTAACTCATCAGTTGAAGGCACTTCATATCATGATGATCAAATATCTGCAACCGTTGAAGAACTATTTAATGCCTTTGGTAGAATTGAACGAGCAAATGCTTCGGATAAAACTCAATTTCATTATAGCTTAGAACTATCCGATGGTACACCTTTTACTATATATGATTGGAAAGAGTATCGTTATTTTAGAACTAACGAGAGGATAGACTTTCATATAGGAGGATTCGATAAACGTGATACTATCAAAGCTAAAAGAGAGATCGAAAATCTGCTAAAATATCAATCATAAACACGAAACATTTATCCAAAAAAATCATATAATAACTATAAAACATAAATAAAATGACAAAAAACATTAAAACAAAAACATTCGAGTTCGTTGAAAAAACTCAAATTAGTAAAAAAGGAAAGGAAATCTATTGGTATACCCAAGAATTGAACGAACAAAGCGCATATAATAATAAGACGATAGTAAGTGAATCTCTTTCTTTTAACAAAATAGAAGCAGAAAATATGTTTAATTTAATCATTGAACATAATGGCAATCTAGAAGAAAGTAAAGTATTAAAATCAATTGAAGTAGTAGTAAAATGAGTGAAATAAAAACAACAGAAGATGGTTGGGATTGCGTCCCTAAATTAACAGAAGCAGTCAATCTAATAGGAGAAATCGAAACATATGTTTATGAAATTAAACATTGTGTTAGAGATCATGAACTAGAACATATGGTTATAGAGATGAAAGAGAAATTACAAGAAGCCATAGATAAACTTGAAGAAATAGATACCGATCAAGAATTTATAACAGTAGATGATGAATAATAACAAACCAACACTAGAAGAATTAGAACAAATCGAACTAATCTTAATCGAGGCTAATGCCTATGGATTGCGAATTGAAGTAGAGGATTGGGCAGATAACTTTCAAAAGAAAGATAAAAACATATCGAGATTAGATGCAGTGATAATGGCTTATAGTGAATGGGTAAAATAAATCAAATGAATATAACGAAAGAATCAGAAGAACAGGCTTCAAGAAAACAATTAAAAAGAATCAAAAAACGTAGAGCAACTGCATGTAAGTTAATGCGTCCTAGTAATTCAAATCCAGGATACTTCAAATACGAAGTTACTATCCAAGAAAAGAATGGATCTAGACACACAGAACCTTGTTATGGAATTGATATGCAAGATGCAATATCACGATTAATATGGAAAGAACGAACAATTAAAATAGAAAGTAAACTTAACGCTGGTTGGATATTTGCAATATGGCTATGCTTAATGAGTTGGCCAGCGTTTATTTTATCAGAGTTCGAACAACCAATAATTATTGTGTATATGTTTGCTGGAGTTGCAACCGTAGTAACCGGAGGCGTTTTGTGGTATAATTATATAAACAAAGATTAAATATGCGTAGAATACAAATCATAATAACCGTTTCTATTTTTACAGTACTTATCGCATTTGCCTGCAAACAAGATAAAACAGAAATTATTACTAACAAAGTTAGTCATATATCAGCAATAGATAGTTTATCTAATATCTATGATAATGATACTAACGTAGTTCATTGGGAGTTGTGGAATGATACTTTACATATTTACACAAAAGAAGATTCAGCAAGAGATGAATTAGAAAGAATTAAATACATTATGAACCTCGAACATGAATTCGATAGTTTATTTGAATATGAATTACGAAATGAAAACTAAAAATTTAGAATATAGAATGTATGGATTTGTTCCGTATAACATTAGTCCTATACAACAAGGAATTCAATTTGGACATGCAGTAGTAGAATACTCTTTGTCTAACAAATCTTTGTATCATAAATATATTAAATGGGCTACTGAAGATAAGACTTTTATTATCTTGAATGGAGGAACTACTAATAATACAGAAGGTTCTTTTGGAACTATGAATATGTTAGAAATAGATTTGAATGTATGGAAGATACCATATGCATCATTTAATGAACCTGATCTAGGAGATCAACTAACAGCTTTAGTATTTTTAGTAGATGAAAGAGTTTGGAATTACGAAAAGTATCCAGACCATGCTCTTGAAAAGCAAGGTAGAATTAAATTATCTCCTACATACTACAAAGAGATGTGGGGAGAGGATTGGAGATATTTATTAGATCAACGAGAATTCTTACAAAATAAAAAATTAGCTTAATGCAAGATCTTAACCCTGAAGCAGTTGTGGTTGTTTGGAAGAAAACTGAGCGATCTAATAAAAAATATATGACAGTGTTTAACAGTGCTCGAGTAGATCAAATCAATACTAATAGAGCTAAGAATCCAGTTATACCTAATGAATCTCCTTTCATAGAATTAGGAGTTGGAGCATCCTTTGTAGAACGCTGGATGAAGAAATATAAGTTAAATAAATATCAACTTTGGCCACCAAAAAAATAAACAAAATCAATAAACCATCATATAATATAAAAACAATAACACATTAAAACACTATGGCAAAACAACTTGGATATGCATGTATAAACATTCATTTACGTAAACAAGGTATTCGCATTAATCGTAAAATGATTAAGAAAACCTTTACCGAACATGGAATTAAATATGCATCAGAACTAGCATTACAAAATGCAAGAGATTTCGTAGAAATTATTAAATGGAATCATAAAAATGGAATTAAAGTATTTAGATACACATCAGCTATCTTTCCGTGGATGACGGAATATGAATTAAAAGACTTACCTGATTACATACAAATTAAAAACACACTACTTGGTTGTGGTAATCTTGCTCGTAAATATGGCCAGCGATTAACATGCCATCCTGGTCCTTTTAATCAATTAGCTAGCGTAAATAAATTTGTAGTTAAAAAAACAATAAGCGAATTAAATCAACATGGTGAAATCATGGATTTGCTTGGCGCAGACTTAACTCCATATAACAAAATCAATATACATGTTGGTTGTCAAACTTTAGGTAAAGAACAAGCAGCTAAAAGATTTTGCGAAGGATTTAGAAAACTAAATGAATCTACTCAAAAAAGATTAGTAGTAGAAAACGACGATAAACCTAGTTTATTTACTACTAAAGACTTATATGAAATGGTTCATAAAGATATAGGAATACCTATCACGTTCGATTATCATCATCATTGGTGCAATCCTGGTGATACAGATCCTTTAACCGAAGAAGAATCACTTAAACTCGCTGCATCAACTTGGCCTAAAGGAGTTAGACAATGTACACATTATTCTTCTGCAAAACGTGTTTATGAAGACAAAACATGTAAAATAGTTAAACATGCAGATTACATATACGATCATATAAATGATTATGGTTTAGATATAGACGTTGTAATAGAAGCAAAAGCAAAAGAATTAGCAATAATGAAATACGCAAAAGATTATTCAGAGAATCTTTGTATAGTATAAATAAATAAATTATGAAAGAACAAACAAAATTAACCGAAATAGAATCTTCTATTATAGAAGAAATAGTTTACACAAACGATGCAATCTTAGAACTTCAATTCAAAGGCGGCGCAAGATATCAATACACTGAGGTTCCTATCGAAGAATTCTTTAGCTTAAGAGAATCAGAATCTAAAGGAAAACATTTTATACAGAACATCAAAGATAAGTTTGATACAATAAAGTTATAGAAAGAATGAAAAAGGAATGGCTTTGGATGGATGATTATGAAGAAGATTATCTAGATAATATAGATAAAAAGACATCAAAAACTAAAATAAAAAAACTTCGTAAAGACCGAGATGCAAATGAAGAAGACTCAAAAAATTATGGAAAAAAATAACTTAGACAATGCTTTTCAAAGCAATAGCAAAGGTAGAAGCGAAGAAAATTATACTTACTTAAAACCTATAAATGATAATTTATTAGACGATCTTTGGAACACCGAAAACAAAATTAAAGTAGATGGCCATTGGTATATAAGAATGTCTAATGCTATATCGATAAGTTATAAATATAATACCAAAAACAAAAAGGATAAATAATTTATGCTAATAATTAAAGTCAAAAACGGAAAAATAGACCCAGCCTTAAAGCAATATAAACGAAAACTTAGAAACACTAAGTTGCTTAAACGGTTAAGAGACGGAAAAGCTTTTGTTAAGCCAAGCGAAAAGAAACGGCTTAACCTTGCAAAAGCTAAATATAAAGAATCCAAACGTCTCAATAATGAAGAATAAATTATCGGATAACGTAGGAAATACTCCACTTATACCAATCCATATAGGAGATCAATATTGTGTACATGGTAAAGCTGAATTCATGAATCCTAGTGGATCGGTTAAAGATAGAATGGCTACATATATTTTAGACAATGCCGAGAAAAAAGGTTACATTAAACCTGGAGATACTCTTTGTGAAGCTACCTCAGGTAATACAGGAATAGCTCTTGCAATGTTAGCAGCTGAGAGAGGTTATACTCTTTATATTATTATGCCATCTAATATGAGTGAAGAACGTAAACAGATGTTAAAGTATTATGGTGCAAGATTAATTGAAGTAGATGAAGGAGATTTCGATGGAGCAATTAATCTTAGGGATGATATGTGTGTTAAGAAAAGCTGGTTTAATTGCAATCAATTCCACAATCCATTAAATATACAAGCACATTATCAGTTTACTGGACCTGAAATTTACAATCAATACAAAGATTTATATGGAGATAACTCAGAACCTAATGTATTTGTTGTAGGAACTGGTACCGGTGGAACCATAATGGGCGTTGGAAAATTCTTAAAAGAAATGTGGCCAAAGATAAAGATTGTTGCGGTAGAACCTACAGAATCACCAGTTATGAGTGGTGGAGAACCTGGTCTACATGGAATTCAAGGTATAGGAGATGGAAGTAAATTTTTAGTAGATCTTGAATTTATAGATGAGGTTGTAACTGTTAGTACAGATAATGCAAAAATAAAAGCTAAAGAATTAGCAGCCAAAGGATTGTTTGTAGGAATTAGTGCAGGAGCCAATGTATTAGCTTCTGAGTCTTGGTTATTGGAGAATGAAGGTGCTAGTAATGCTATAACAATCTTATGCGATAGGGGTGAAAGATATATGAGTTGTCTATAAAACTTTTTTATGAAATCAACATATAATAATAAAACAATATGAATTACATCTTCGACATAGATGGAACGTTAACTCCAAGTAGAGGAAAGATTAACAAAGACTTCCAAGATAAATTTTATAAGTGGATGGTATCTACTAAAAAGTCAGGTGATAATGTTTACTTTATTACAGGTTCAGATAAAGATAAAACAATAGAACAAATAGGTAAACGAATTTGGAAGACTGCTACTCAATGCTATCAATCATGTGGTAACGTAGTTTATGAAAATGGAAAACTTATACATCAAATAGATTTTGCATTTACAAATGAATTACGTGAATTACTTAATAACTTTTTAGAAGGATCTCCTATGTATGGAAAGTATACAACTAATATAGAAGAACGTATCGGATTGATTAACTTCTCTACGATTGGTAGAGATTGTCCACAATCCGTAAGAAAAGAATACTATGAATGGGATAAATTATCTAATGAAAGAAAGCAATTTTGTAACGAAATAATGCACAGATTTCCTTACATAGAAGCTAGTGTAGGTGGAGAAATATCTATTGATATACATACAAAAGGTAAAAACAAATCACAGATACTAGAACATGTTCAAGGTGCTGTAACATTCTTTGGAGATAGGTGTGATAAAGGCGGTAACGATTATCCTATAGTAGAATATCTAAGAACCGCTCAATTTGGATCTCATGGTGCAAGAGAATATACAATACACGAAGTTAAAGACTGGCAAGATACTAAATTAAGATTAAAAATATGATGAAGAAATCACAAGGCGATAACACATATAGAGTAGCAGATAAATATAGAACAAACGATTTAAGCTTAAAAGATGGTGGTGTAACTGTTTGTGTACTCCAGTTCAACGGTGATACGTTAGAATATGATAAAATTAAATATCCTTCAGCGTTTATGAGAAAGATAAATGAAGATCAAAATGTAGATCGTTGCTGGGTAAAGAAAGTAAATAAAACTAGAAACAAAAATTAAAATAATAAATATGAAAGTAAAAATAGAAACTAGTAGAGGTGATATGATCGCTGAGCTATACGAAAACGAAACTCCTAAAACAGTAGAAAATTTTGTTAAATTAACTAATGAAGGATTTTATGAAGGATTAAAATTTCATAGAGTAATACCTAACTTTATGGTACAAGGTGGATGTCCACAAGGAAATGGAATGGGTGGTCCTGGCTATACAATAATGTGCGAAACAAATTCTGCTAATCAAATTCATGATAGAGGAGTATTAGCAATGGCACATGCAGGACCTAACACTGGTGGTTCTCAATTTTATATTTGCCATAACAGACAAGGTACACAACACTTAGATAGACAACACACATGCTTTGGTAAAATCACAGAAGGTATAGAGATACTAGATACTATAACAGGTGGAGATACATTTAATATAGAAATAATTGATTAGTAATGAGAGTAAATAGAGATCATATCGGAGGTGAAGTAACCAAAGATAATTCAACATATATATTACAAGATAATAACCTTTTAGATAACTTAACCTTATCTAAAACGACTCTAAAACCAATGCAATGCACTGGAGGTCATTCCCACGATGATTTAGAAGAGGTATATTTCTTTATGAAAGGAAGAGGTAGAATGCAATTAGGCGATGAAACATTTGAAGTAAAGGCTGAAGATATAATACTAATTCCACAAGGAAAATTCCATAAAGTATATAATGATATGCATATTCCTATGGAATTTGTATGTGTATTTGAGAAGTACGATAGAGATAGTGATGTAGCAAAATACACAGAGAACGATGTGAAGGAGCAAAACGACTTGTATCCATTCACAAAATAAATAATTAAAACAAAAAATGAAGAAAATACTATTAGCACTATTAGTCTCGCTTGGACTACAAACACAAGCACAAATTAACTATTGTGATTCAATATCATATACAGTTGTACAGGGAACTCAAACATTAACTACAATGGGAGATGCATCATCATTTATTACTATGGTAGATTCTATAGTGTGGAGTTGGCAAGCATGTAACGCAACAATGTGCTATTCAGGTTATGGCGACACAGCATCCTTTGGACAAATACTAACAACAGATACAGTTAAAGTATGTTATGATGCTTACATATATTATGACTCATCAATTTATATTTGTAATCATTGTGATTCATTAGTATATGATGTAAATTCTTATTCATGGGTGTTAATGAATATGGGTAATCCAACTTCAATAAATGAATTAGAATTTACTTGGGAAGATGATGGTATCATATATGATATGTTAGGTAGAAAATTAAAAGAAATACCAGTAGGTACAATGTACATTAGAAACAGAAAGCTACATATAAAACAATAATTAAAACAATGATTGAAGATGAAGACTACACTAAATTTGATGACTTAGTAATAGAAAGTTCCGATGAGGTTTGGTGGCATACTACGGTAGAATTAAAATGTATATTAGATGGTAAAGAATTTACAGTAAGAGATTCAGAAAATCCTAAAGGAAGAGAATTTATTTGGATGAAAGGTGAAGATCAATTTACTCAAGAAGAACAAGATGAGATAGAAGAATATATGTATAGCGGAGAAATAGATCTAGAAGCGTAATGAAAGAACTAATAGGAAAAAAATTAGATCTTCATATCAATCCACATTTAGATCTAGGAGCTTTAACAGAATTATATAAGAAAGATAAAACTCTAGTAATAGAAAACTTCTTATCCGATGAAAGTGCTCATAGTTTATACGACTTTTATGTAATGTATATGCCTAAAGATTGGTGGCACATATCATATGCTGGAGTAAAACCTGAAGTAAATATAGATCGATTAACAGTAGATTACTTAAAGGATACTAAGAATATAAAAGACATATATGATACTCATCACAAAGCTTTAGGAGAAAAAAAGTTTTGTTATGTATTTAATAGATCAGGAACTCACCATCACACATGTCCATGCGGCCATTGTCAATATCTTGTATTTATGCAATCACCTCATGTTTTAGCAGTGTTATCACAAATAACTGGAGATAGCTATTCTCATTTAGGAGAATTCTTTGCTAGTGAATTCACCGCAGGACAATTCCTATCTAAACATCATGATATTCAAAAAGGTAAATTAAGTGTTGTATACAGTTTAGCTAAGAATTGGGATCCTACATTTGGTGGCAATCTATATGTATTAAAGCCAGATTGGGAAGGAATAGAAACAGTAGTATTATCTACATTTAATAGACTTAACTTAATGGAAATACCAGATGGACAAGGTAAACCACATTTTGTTTCTCAAGTTTCTGATGGAGTAGATGCACATAGATTATCAATAACAGGTTGGATATCATGAGTAAAGATTTTGAAGACTTTCATAACAGCGATAACTTTGATCCTGATAGAATGAAAGATCCTAAACATATAAGAGAGTTAATTAGTTTTATGACTAAGTTAGATGGAATGGAAGAGTTCTTAATGCAAACGGCATTTGAATCTATTGAAGATGATATGCAGCATTTTTTGCTATATCCAAAAACAGAAGTAGAAAAACAATGCATTCAAGATCTTGTAGATTTCTATATAGAAAGAGAGGAATATGAAAAATGTGTTGTGATAGTAAAGTATTTGAAAGAAGGGAGTAAATGTCTAAGCCACTAACTAGAGAATTCCTATTAGAACGAGGATCTTGTTGTAATAATGATTGTAAGAATTGTCCGTATAAAAATCAAAAAGAAAGCCAGGTAATGAATCAAAAAGATAGTAAGAATAAAGAAGATAAGATTAAATCAGATTGCGGCGAGCTGGGGCGGTCTAGCACCGAAGGCTCTGAGGACCATAACGATAAGATTATCAGAAAGTTACAGAAAGAATTCAAACAACGATTCGTATCAGAGGAAGATCATGAGAGTTACGGAGATGTAGATCACGAAGATTATATAGATGAGTATCCTAAAAAACGCTCGACAAACCACCAATCCGATGATTCTAATGAATACTAAAACGACTCGACAATCCCACCAAATATAGTAAACATTAGAAATATCACAGAGAGAATCAGAATACTCTATAAGAGAACCTGAACATCTCATCACTCAAATCCTACGTGCCAACAGAGCCTATTCAGAATAGATTATATTTGTTTGAATACAATATGATGGATCGGATGGATATTATACTCAAATGAATATAACACGTAGTTCTATATAATATACTCGGCTACCGGCTTCAATGGACCGAGCTCACTTAAAGTATAGGTACACACCCTCGTGCACACCTGCGTAGACCGTCATCTCAGAACAATTAGATAGTCTGGTCCATAAGTATGATCGAATCCAAAAGTGCCACCACATATAAGGTACACAAACTCTTATCATTCATAACTCTATTAGAAGTACTCTGAGCCCAAATATCACCACCAGATATGATGGCTAGTGTTCTTTATAATTCTCCTTAATAGTAATATCTCTGTGAGTAATACACTCTGAGTGGATCTGGCCTTTAACTATAGGATTGTTAATAAGTATTCGAAAATAAGTGTTCAAAAGTTTTTTATTGCCAACTAAAAGTATTATATTAGATTATAACAAATAAACAAAAATAAACTATGGGTAACAAAGTAAACACTTACAAAGCGAACTATAAGAGCAAGATCTCTTATTATAGTAACAAGCTTAACGAATCTCTTAGCGAAGGAAACACTCAGAGAATGCAAAAGAATTTAGATTCTCTTAATTACTTCGCAACTAAACAAATCCAAATCGAGAGAATGGACGAACAAGTTAACGAAATGATAGAGAAGAGTAACGAAGTTCAAGGAGCTAATCCTGTAAAGGACGAAAACGGGAAGATCTACTTAGAGTTCAATTCAAATAAACCTAACACTGCTACTCTCTGTAATATGGGAGAAGAACTTGGCGAAATCGAATTAACCGATGAGCAGAGATTAAGAATGAGAAACTAAACTAAATAAACCAAATGAAAAACTTCAAAAAACACTTCGATGAAACGTGGATAATCTTCTTTTCATATATTCTTCTAATGGCTTTTATCGCTTATATCGCTAATTAGAACTAGCACCCTGACAAATTGTCATATCCAGCCTTAATTGTTTAATATCCACTAGGGTCCTTAGAGCCAATAGGGACCACCCTGACAACTTGTCATATCACCACAGATAGCCACAAAAGCCAATTAAGCCACTCTGGGACTTCTAGAGGATATGACAAATTGTCACTTATTGGCTAAAATGGCTATCTAAGCCACTCCTGGTCAACAATTACCATTAATACAGATCTAAAAGACTAAAAAGCCATAGGCCGCGTGGCGTTTAATACACCCTGTTGTATCCCAGGCAGTCCCAGAGTCAATAAGCACGACCGGTCTTCCCTCCCTAAACTTCTGGACAATGCCTAGATGCTGTCAGATACAGCCTAGAAGCAGCCTAAACAACAACTAAAGAAGCAGTTCAAGTTACACAGGAGAGAGAGGAGGTGAAGTAAGAAGCTGTCTAGAAGCAGTCTCAGCAGCTAACACCTTCGCGTAAGGAGCAGTCTAAGCTGTCAAGTCCCTAGAGGTAGTAGTAGCTCAGAGCAGTTAAGAGAACTAAGAGTCTGTCAGTCCCTTTGAAGCTGATTGTCCAGCAGAT
>Ga0209090_10000849_pt1 | contig 19436 bp, 30 predicted proteins | sample ArcticOcean_MG_C_9_FD_187432 | JGI IMG/M metagenome (GOLD analysis project Ga0209090, IMG submission 187432) | Marine microbial communities from western Arctic Ocean - ArcticOcean_MG_CB2_152 (SPAdes) (version 2) | ecosystem: Environmental > Aquatic > Marine > Oceanic | place: Arctic Ocean... | reverse complement strand
TACCAGTAGTTTAACTATATCATCTTGAATTATATCAGAGGGCACAATCATGCTTAGAGTTTTCAGGCAAAAAATTATCAGGGATAATACTACAGATGAAAGTTATTATATATTCGAAGGAAGGTTGTGAATATTGTGACCACGCGAAGAGTCTATGTGAATCGGAGAGTCTTGACCATGATAAAATCATGGTGGGCAAAGAGGAACTTAAGAAATTATGTGGTGAATCAACGACAACCTACCCTCAAATATTTATTGGTGAACGTCACATCGGAAACTACTTTGAATTTCAAGACTATATGGAAGATGAATATGAACCAATTCTAGCCACTACCCTGGACAGATTTACCGTCTTCCCCCTGAAGTATCCTGAACTATGGGAACTCTATAAGAAGGCTCAAATGTCCAATTGGACAGCTGAGGAGGTAGATCTCTCAAAAGACCTAGATGATTGGAAAACCCTGAGTGATAATGAAAAGAAATTCATAAAGTATATCCTGGCATTCTTTGCCGGCTCCGATGGAATTGTTTTTGAGAATATCAATAACAATTTTGCCGATGAGGTACAGATCTCGGAGGCCCGTTCTTTCTATGCATACCAGTGCCATAATGAGATGGTCCACGGTGAGACTTATTCCAAACTTATTGATAAGTATATCAAGGACCCCACTGAGAAGAAACAACTCTTTGAAGCCATTCAAACGGTCCCGTGTATTGAGAAGAAAGCGAATTGGGCGATGAAATGGTTCGATACAAAGTCTCGTTCATTTCCTGAACGTCTCTTTGCATTTGCATGTGTTGAGGGTATCTTCTTCAGTGGTTCATTCTGTGCGATTTACTGGTTGAAGAAGAGAGGTCTCATGCCTGGTCTCTGTTTCTCCAATGAACTCATCTCACGTGATGAAGGACTTCACCAAGAGTTTGCTGTAGAACTTTTCAAATTGTTACGTAATAAACCAACGACTGAGACTATTCACTCTATCGTCAAGGAGGCTGTTGAGATTGAGAAAGGTTTCATCTTGGATGCCCTCCCATGTAACCTCATCGGTATGAACTCTGAGAAGATGTCTGAATACATTGAGTATGTATCTGATCGCCTCCTCAAACAGATTGGTCAACCCCCCATCTGGAACTCCAAAAATCCATTTGATTTCATGGAGAATATCAGTCTAGATGGGAAGACAAATTTCTTTGAGAAGCGTGTAGGGGATTACGGGAAAATGGATGATACATCAGATGACATTGGTTTTGATGAAGAGTTTTAAATATTTTGTTCAGCCAAGTCCATGGAACCTAGTTGAAGACCGGTGTCAACAAATGACCCCTCCACCATACCTGGTTTCATGACAACATCGGCTTGTCGCACAGGTTTAATGACAGCCTTCTTGTCATCACACCCACACTCACTCCCTTTCTTCACGAGAGGTACGTTATCCCTCTTGACGTTCATCATAGCCCAAACAACTAGGATGAATACAACGGAATGCACAAGAAGACCCACAGTAGATGGGCAACCTGTAGGTGTTGCAATACCTGGACCAAGTACTCGCCTGACGAGTCTGAACGTTTCGGGGTTGGCAATCACAAAGAATGTGAGACCAGAGATAAGGGATGTAATAAACTTCTCCTGTTGCTTTTTACCGTCACAACCGCATCCACAATCTTTAAACAGAACACCCATGATTATATTTGATTTATACAAACAAAAAAAAATAACTTAAAGTCAAACCACCTAATATAAATATAACCCACTACAAACAATGTCGCTCACTATCCAACGATCATCCGATTTCTCTGCTAACTCTGTTGGCTTCTCAAAACTTCGTAAGAACAAGAATGGCGGTAAGACCGTCTACATCAATGCCGGCGACAACAAAAAGCTTTACCTTCAACTCCCCTTCATGCGCTCACCATATGGTCTGAGTGCGTTCACTGATGAGGGTACTGGGCGTACCACGTACTCTCTTGACCTGTCATTTGATAGCGACAATACCGAAGCTATGGAACTACATGACAGTCTCAAGGAGCTTGATGAACTTATCGTCAACACTGTAGCTGAGAACTCTAAGGAGTGGCTCGGTAAGGAGTTCAATGTCGCTGTTCTACGCGAGGCTCTCTACAAGCCTATTGTACGACCTGGTAAGGAACCTTACCCCTCTACTCTAAAGCTTAAGATTGCTACTAAACCCGATGGAACTTTTGTACCAGAGGCTTACAATTCACGTAAGGAGTCAGTCACTCTTGACACCATTGAGAAGGGTCAAAAGGCTATGGCTATCGTTGACGTTAGCTCCATCTGGTTCATTGATAACAAGTTTGGTGTTACTATCCGCCTTCAGCAGACCCTCCTTGAGCAGTCTACTAAGCTTCCCTCCTTCGCCTTCCAGGGTCTTGATCTCCCAGATACGGGTGATGAGGATGTTGAAGTTGACGAGGAGGATGAAGAAGTTGATGAAGAGTAAGAGTAAAAAATAAATAAATATGTACTTGTAAAAGTGTCATAAGTAACTTACTAACCTAAGTTAGTTATGAGACTCGTAAAGGTCATTGAAATGAATATTCTACAGAGTATCAAAAATGCTGACTTTGACTCTCTCCATTTAAGGGAATATGTTTTATTGGAACATGCTAATCAAATGATTCTGTATCCCCAGACTAACCCCGAGAAGTTTATGACTTTTTGGATGGCTCTACACGACAATCATAATTTTGGTCTCATGATGTTTGAACGTTTCAAGAATACATGTGAGACTGCATTAGGTTCCTCAAAGTGGCATGATGTTTTAAAGGTATTTGCACATCCGACACTGTGCGGTGCGGTTTGTTCACAAAACATTGACATTTTGGAACATGTAAAGTTCCACGTGGAACCTGAAGTTATTTGGAAAGAAATTGAGAGTGAGTTTGGGGTGGAGGATAATGAAGTGTATAGATGGTATCAGGATAATTTTTAATTATATATAGTATATGTTTGCACTTATATTTCTCATGTGTGTAATTGTAATTCTGATTTGGTACAACAACAATGATGATGAGGGTAGTTGGGAATTTGAAACCAAGGTCGTCAAGGGGAATGGAAAGTTTAGATTGATTGATTGGAGGACTGCCAATCTTGAGAAACCCCCACCACATGTGAAGCAACCTGGCCTCTATTCGTGTATATCAAATTACGGACAAGCTACATTGTTTAAACATACTAATGGATTTGCTGAAGTGCATATTCACAAGTTTAATAAGGACATTTACGATCAGACAATCAAATTAAAAAACTTTGAGAAACACGATTTCCCCATAGAAATTATAGATCGTAATTGAAAACTTTTCTCAGGTTGTAATAAGTATGGTCAAGTTATCTTCAATTGTTAACATTGCCAATAATGCAAAGACAGATCAACAGCGCAACGCGGTAGGTATGGAACTCAAAAAAATACTTAAGGGTGCCAGGGGGTGTGACCCAAAATCTCAACTGTATGCCCCCCGGATGAATAGTTTAACTACAATTGAGAGGGGTAGACTTTTAAAAGTTGGTTCGGGTCAGTACGGTGCGGTATATTATGGATGCATAGATGATAAATGTAAGACAAAAGTTGCTATAAAGTTTACAACTGAACCAAGTGCTAAGATGGAGTATAGCATCGCTGAAAAACTGAAGGGTATGGGTGTTCCACGTATGTATCATTTTAAAACGTGTGATAATAGGAATATTTTATATTTTGAGTACATCGATGGTATTTCACTTGAAAAGTGGATGAAAACTAATCCAGGTAATGATAAATATAAGTCTGTTATTCGCCAAGTTATAACCAATCTTTATAAGATTCATCAAAAATATCCAGAATTTAGACACCATGATCTTCATTGGAACAATATCATGATTACAAAGACACGTGATGGGGGAGTTAAACCAATCATAATTGACTTTGGTTTATCTGTAATGAAAGGTATAAAGAATCCTGGAGTGAATAACGGAGATTTTTTAACTTCTGGTATTGCTAGAAAATCTCATCCTATGTATGATGCCCACTATTTCCTGAATATCATTCAAACTTATACTCACAGTAAAGTTATCAAAGAGTTTGTCAGAAGTTTGTTCAAAAACCCTGATATGTATATGGTTAGAAACAGTCGTCATGTCTCAACATTACGTCTTCACCTCCTCGTGAAGCACAATAATCTACCAACTTTTGAAGACATTTTGAATGATCCATTCTTGACTGGTAAAAGAGAGAATGTTACTAAGAAGATTCTCAACACTGTGGCTAAAACTAAAAAGAACTTTGCCCCAATTGTGGTTGCCCCAAAACCAAAGATTGTATCGGGTGAAACAGCAATTGAGAGAGCTAAGAGGATACTTGCAGAAGCTGCACAGAAGAAGCGAGCTCCAATTCGGAGACCAGGTATAATTGCCAAACCAAAACCATTGGTTCAAACACAAGTTCGTGAAATTGAGAGGAAAATTATAAATCAAAACAACATTCCTTTGGCTAAATTATTCCCACCTAACAAACCAAACGTGTTTATGAATAAAAATGGTGAACTCAAAATCAACAGACGCAAATGCAGACTTTACAGTAAGAGTGATCTAGTCTATATGTTCAAATTGGATCCAAATTTAACCAAGACTCAGATGTGCATGTTCATAAAAAATATATAATCTTATAGTATAAAATATGTGGCTATTAGCTTTTCTCATTCTCGTGAATCTCTTTATTCTTTATCAAGCTGGCAATCGCCGTGTCGATGCGGTGATTTCTACTGGTGAAGAATGGACTATTTATGGGACCATGGGGTGTGGATGGACTCGTAAACAATTGGAGTATATGGAAAATAATGGAAAAGCATTCAAGTTTGTTGACTGTGAAAAGGAAGGGTGTTCGGCTATGAAAGCTTTCCCAACTATCCTTCACCCCAGTGGTGAAACAACCGTTGGATATAGCGAATTTTAATTGAATTATTACTCATAAGTTGACTGTTTCAATTTATCAATAATGAACTGTTATGGGAATGATTAATATATTTACACACCGCGGACAACCTGGAGAGATAGTGCGAGAATCAAAGCATCGAGTAGGGTGTTAATAGGTTTGAGGACGGTGATGTGTTTCACGAGAGAACGATTCCACACAAGGCGAAGGAGGAATGTACTAATCAGAATGCTTAGCACAAACATGAGAAACTCCCGGATCATATCAGACTTGGTTTGGGATTGGACGACTTCCTTGAGCATTTTACTACAGATGGATATTTTTTTTCTGAATAGAATACAAATGAAGAACCTACCATTGAGTGGTTCTGAAAGAATGTATACCAATAGACGATGGGGAACTGCAACCGGTATTGGAAATAATAACTGTTATGCGTATGCAGTCGGAGACTACGAAGCCTACCGATGGCAAAAGTCCATCCCCGGTGATCGTTCCGGTCTTTCAAATAAGGGACATAACTATACACATTGTACAGGTCTTCCTAAACGTGTGATTTCTGATAACCCAACCAGAATTTACCGTGTAAAACCTGAAGAAAAGTGTAAAAAGGGGTATTATAAAGTTATGATGTTTGTGTCTCCTGGAAGACCTACAAACTATATCAGACAAGGAGACTTTCACTTCTACGTACAACACAGTGTAGTTGAGTATAGAGTTAAACCAGGTGATACACAAGAATCTGTGGCTAAGTTTTTCAAGATACCAATATCTCGAGTCAAGAGAGCAGGAAAGTTTGAAGTTAATAAAAAAATTATATTTAAATCTAACGTATTCAGTCACAAGAGGGGGTGGGCAACTGGGCCACTTCTGACTGACGCCAAGGGTAAGGCTATAGGAGACCCTCGCAAGGCTTCAAGGGATTACCCTGGGTTAAACTACGAACGATATTGTAGTTCATTCTGCGTGAAAAACCGAGGGATCAAAGTCGGAAAGACTCATCCCAAGGTCTGAAAGAAGACTGTCAAGGTCTAAGGTTTCTTCTACATCGAAGGTTACATCAATCATATCCATCACATTCAAAACAGATTCATCATTCAAGTACACAGAGTTTGCAGCTGCTGTGTAATTGTTCTGAATCGTCACTGTGACCTTATATTGAGATCCATCAATTACTTTTCTACATGTAGGGCATGTATTCTTACCTTTATTTTTCCATTCCTGTAGACAGTGGGAATGAAATATATGTCCACATCTGGTCGGAGTATTATTCCGTGTTGACCTGACCTCATTGAGGCATATAGCACATATCGACATTCTATAGGAAGGTTTTAAAGTTTTTCTCGTGATTTAGCTCAGTTAGTATATTTTAGACATATTAAGAAGGGGTACATCACAGGTGTTACACGATCCTCCGGTACCTTGCTTAGATTGAATCTGGGACAATAATTCTGGTCCAGACTTCTGAAGAAGTTGACGGTAAGAATAGTTATCCTCGAAGACGATACCGTTTTGTTTCATTAAAAAGTTATTAGTGAGTTGAGCAGAAGAATTAATGGTGAAGCACCTACCATCAGCCATTCCGAGTCGCTGAGACATGTTGTTAATATTAATTTAGAAATTAATTTGCCTGTTGTGAATTGTTTTTATCCATGATTGGAAACCTTTTTTCTTGAGGCTCTCGACCATAGGTTTACACTTATAACCCAGAAATACATCAAAGACGTCTGTTTCCACTGTGCGTGAGACCCGAATAGAAGGTTCTTCATTGATGTGTTGATTGATAATGTTGTAGGCGAAAGCAATTTCTTTTAGGGTCTGTGCACCTGTGATGATAATTTTACCAGTTGAGAAAATGCTCGTTGTAATCTCCTTCATATCTTGTGCCGGTTTGAACTTGATTTTAACCGCTGAGTACCTGTCTGGTTCGAAAGATACTTTGAAGATGTCATCGTGATTTTCAAAGTGTTGTGCAACTTTAATCAGGTTTACGTTGTAGTTCAGACTAAAGTTGGAATTGATCATCACCACCCTGAACGAGTCCACCGGTATCTGATTCTCCATTCCCAAAAACGTTTTGAAAATGTAGATCAACTGGGTTATAATCCGTTTACAATCGAAGAGATCACAGCACCCAGCAACTTGAATCGACCCATTAGGGAATACTTTTACAGATTTTGTACTGTAGGTGTCGTTATATGTAAGAGTCACCTGATTGTAAAAAGTGGTCGCTTTAAGTTTCCAGTCAAACCCACCGGTTCCAGTTGTACCAATACGTCTCAATTTAAAAGAGTCTGCATTTTCAAAAATGTATCGAAGTTTTCTTATATCAATGCTTTGAACAAACTTGGATACCATTGTGATTGTTGTAATCTTCACCCATGAAGGTCTTACATCATCTGGAAGTTCCTTCATGAACTCATCTAATGTAAGAAGATAGGAGAAACTGTTATTGGCTATTGCCGAGTACATGATTAATGATCTTTAATATCAGCTCGTATGTATTTATCTAAAATAGTAAATAAATAGGTTGACTTAGGTTTTCTTTAACAACTTAGAGAAATTAGAACTTTTTAGTTTAAATGACCTCCTTCTTTAAGAGTGCTAAAGTGGTTCACGATGTTGATAGTGAAACTGATTATATTGAGATCATTTATGAACGTTACGTAAAAGGTCAGGGATATGATACTTATGTTGACTATTTACATACAAAGCCTTATGCCATTTGGGAGAAAGTTCTTGTATCGAAGAAACAATCCATTCCATATGAAAAGTTCCTAGACACAATGTGTTCGAAAACGATTGAAGTTCGACAAAAGATGTGTGAGATTGCTCTTCAGAACATTCTGTCTGAAAAGCAAAACACACGTACTTACATTCGTATTGCACATGCGAGTAAAATCATTGATCCCACATTCCAACCACCTTGGATTAATACAAAGAGTGCTTGGCAGAGGGGGTATATTAAAATGTTTTGTGAAAACACTTTACCTGATATAATTGAAATGACTGTAGATAAATCGAGACTTAAATATTTATTTAACGTCTTAAATGATATACAATCATGATAAAGCTCATGAGTGAAATCCAACCACCGATCATAGAAAATTGTGGGTTCTTAGCCACACCAATTTTAATTGTTTCAATGACATTCTTCCTGTCCTTTGTAAATCCATAGTCAATGTTTCGAATTGGTTGTAGAGGTCGAGAGAAAGAACAACTAGAAGTAGAATCTTCACATAGAGCGTAGTCGCAAAAGACACTTTTTTCTGTTTTAGCTACTACATTTTCCTCTTTCATTTCAGAAAAATTCGCAAAATCACCCGTTTGTCTCACACTCCCTGGAAGAGAGAAATCATATGTGACAAATGGGTTGACATCGTCAATTGCAGCCTCGTCATTGAGCATATACTTACTCATAGTTATTGTTAGTTCAGATTATATTTTTTAGTTTTCATTTTGAAACCATGTTCTGTCCACATCTTGTCCAAATCTACATCTAACATATGGGCTATCTGAAAGAGATAACTAAAAACATCACCCATTTCCATCATGACATCTGTACCCCTCTCTTTCTTGAGTCCCGTCTTTTTGTATGTTTTCTTGTACTGACGAATCGCGCTAGCCAGTTCCCCAAATTCTTCAGTTAGCAAGAGCCATACTGTATCTATAGCAGCACGATCCCAACCCTTCAATTTACATACTTTTTCAGTTTCATGTTTATAGAAGTTCAAACTCAAACTCATCTTATTAGTTTATAAACCATAAACTTTAATTGATTCCAATCTTATTATTGATAGCCATCTTGTTACCAACTGTACTCGTATTAATTGGTTGCGAAAGTGGTATCGAAATGGTGTCTATATCTTGTACATAGGACATGTATTGAGATACACCTGTTTGAATTTGCGACATAGCGGTTTCTATAACACGTTCATTCATCATTTTGACCTGTTCATTCACGCGAGAATAAGCATCACCTGAATTGTTAATAAATACAACGCGCATAAGTCCGTATAGGTCATCTGAGTTTTGGTAGTCGATCGAGATACCTGTTTTATTCTTGAAAGTCTGTCGAATTCCACGCTGAAGAAGATTTTTGTTAAATTCTGAAAAGAAAAGTGTATTGAGTGGAGTCTCACACTGTTTGAGGGTGTCGAGGTGCAGATTATCACACATATAATATACCCTCGGAAAAAAAAACTTTGTAAATACTAAATGTTAAGCCTCGCCGATTTCGATGAGGTCTACAACACCAAGCCAAATAATGTTGATGTAATCTCCTGTAAAGCTCCAGAATGTTTCATTGGTTCTTACCCACCAGTGGCTCCAGCTGGACAAAATGGTGATTTTTTTGTGAACACCTATCTTCTTCAGCCCAATCGCGCTATGGAAGTTGTAGGTACCGTAAAGGTTAGGAGTGGTGATCTCGAAAAGTGTCGCAAGTAAGTTAAAAATAATACACATAGAAATAATAGTATGAGAGTCAGTAAACGTTCCGGTCATATTGAAGATATGAAATTTGACAATGTCACCAATAGGATCAAAAAGTTAACATACGGTCTCTCTGATAAATGCGATTCTTCTAAGATTGCTCAGCAGGTATTTTCATCTATGTACGATGAGATAACTACACAAGAAATTGATACTCTTTCTGCTGAAATATGCGTTGGTATGATTACCACAGACCCCGACTATGAAATCCTTGCAACTCGTATTATTGCTAGTAATATCCAGAAAGTATGCCCAAACAACTTCTATGTGGCCATGAAAAAATTAGCTAAGGCTGATATTGTTACGGAAGAAGTTGCTAAGATTTCTGGACGTGTAAAAGATTACATTGATACCAGGAGGGACTACGATTTTGGTTATTTTGGTTTAAAGACTCTCGAAAAGTCATACCTACAACGCCATGATGGTATATTGATGGAAACACCCCAGTATATGTTTATGCGAGTTTCGATTGGTATCCATGGTGATGATATCACGTCGGTTCTTGACACATATGATAAGATGTCTCAAGGTCTATTCATTCATGCGACACCTACCTTATTCAATGCTGGTACTCCTAGACCCCAAATGTCTTCATGTTTCCTCATCGCCAACAAGGAGGATTCCATTAACGGTATCTATGGCACTTTGACTGAGTGTGCACAAATTTCCAAATGGGCTGGTGGTATCGGTATGCACATCCACGATATCAGGGGGAATAAGTCTCGTATTAGAGGTACAAATGGTCAATCTGATGGAATCATTCCAATGTTACGCGTATTTAATGCCACTGCACGTTATGTGAACCAGGCTGGTAGACGCAAGGGGTCTATCGCCGTGTACATTGAACCATGGCATACTGATATTATGGATTTTTTAGAGTTACGTCTCAACCAAGGTGATGATGAGGCACGTTGCCGTGACCTCTTCACGGCACTCTGGATTCCCGACCTCTTCATGAAGAGGGTGGAAGAGGGTGGTAAATGGTCTCTCTTCTGTCCAGACAAAGCACCTGGTCTCTCAGACGCGGTGGGGGAAGAGTTTGAAGCCCTCTACACGAAGTATGAAGATGAGGGTCAAGCCAATAGTACCGTACCAGCCGCTGAGGTCTGGAAGGCTATCCTCAAGTCCCAAACTGAGACTGGTACACCCTACATGCTTTACAAAGATGCATGCAATAAGAAGAGTAACCAAAAGAACTTGGGAACAATTAAGAGTTCCAACTTATGTACGGAGATCATAGAGTACACCGATAAGGATGAGACAGCTGTTTGTAACTTAGCATCAATCGCTCTACCAAAGTATGTGGATCATGAAAAGAAAACATTTGATTACGAGAAACTCCATGAAGTCACTAAGACGGTGACTAAAAACTTAAATCGTGTTATCGATAGAAACTTCTATCCCGTTGAGACTGCTCGTAAATCCAATATGAGACACCGTCCAATTGGTCTGGGTGTCCAAGGTCTCGCAGATGTATTCATTCTTTGTCGTCATGCATTTGATTCCGAAGAAGCCAAGGAAATTAACGCTCGTGTTTTTGAGACAATGTACCACGCCGCACTTGAAGCGAGTTCCGAGCTTGCAGAAGTAGACGGCTCATATGAAACATTTGAGGGGTCTCCAACTTCCCAGGGTATTCTCCAATTTGATATGTGGGATGGGGAGACAAAACTTCACTATGATTGGGACGCGATGCGTGAACGTGTGAAAACGAAGGGTCTCCGAAACAGTCTCTTAATGGCTCCCATGCCTACAGCATCTACAGCTCAAATCCTGGGTAATAATGAATGTTTTGAACCTTACACGACTAATATTTACCTTCGACGTACCTTAGCTGGTGAGTTTGTTGTTGTAAACAAACACCTGGTAGAAGACCTCAAGAAGGTTGGTCTATGGTCTAAAGATATGAAAGATATCATGGTAAAGGCTGGTGGTTCCATTCAAAATATTGCAGACATTCCAGATGACATAAAAAAGCTCTATCGCACAGTTTGGGAGATTAAGATGAAGGATATTATTGATATGGCTGCGGATCGTGGTCGTTTCATCGATCAATCCCAATCTATGAACCTCTTCATGGAAAGTCCAACGATGTCTAAACTTTCCTCAATGCATATGTATGCGTGGAAGAAAGGACTCAAAACAGGTATGTATTATCTGAGATCTAAGGCTAAATCTAAGCCAATTCAATTCAGTCTTGAACCTGATTGTGTCATGTGTTCAGCTTAAAGTTTTGATACCCTATATAATAAGTACAATGTCTAAAATTACCGACGCTATTGAAAATCTAGAAATTGGCCAGTTTAACAACAAAAAGATTGTCCTATCTACAAAAGAAGGCGGTCTTTTAAAGGTTCAATTTCCTAGGTTATATATGCCCTTTGGAGTTTCGGGGTTTACACCAGAAGTCGGTCCAACTAAATATAACATTGATCTAGCTCTAAAGGGTTACGATGAAGATGATTCGTATATTAAAAAGTTCTATGATTCACTAAGGATTCTGGAGGATAAGATCATTGATAATGTTGTCAAACAAAGTGAAACTATATTCGGTAAAAAAATGACGAAAGATGAGCTTAAACCGATGTTTAATTCCAATATCAAGGAGGTTATAGGTAGAGAGCCAAAGTTTCGTGTAAAGGTTAACACGGATCACAATGGTATGATCAAGGGTGGTGTATATGACGCGAATAAGGTCCCTATTAAAACAGAGGTTTCGAATGGTCTGTATGCAAGAAATAGTGGACACACTATCGTCGAACTCAATAGTGTATATTTCTTGAATAGAAAGTTTGGGTGTACATGGAAACTTAATCAACTAATCGTATATGAACCACAAAACCTCAAGGGGTTCCAGTTTCAACTCTAACGATTTTTATTTAAAAGTAAAAAATGGTAAATAATTTGAGCCTCCTTAAGGAGTTTTCCCTTCACCCTGGTAAACTCCTTTGGGTCTAAACCTAGTTTTATCTTAGCTATTCGCACAGAGTCGTCCCACTTGACGAGAGACATTCTTATTATAAGTCTACATTTTCTTGATGAGCTTTTTATAAGCCTTAGTACCCTCCTTGGGTTGGAGTTTAAACTTACCATCCTTAACCTTGAAAACCGAAGTCAAGTGTTTCTTACCTTCTTTCTTCATACGAGCAAGGGCAGCCTGTTGGGCGGCGACACTCTTAATCTGTCCATCCTTGGGGTCCAACATCAACTCCTTTGTGGTGAGACCACCAGCGGTTTTGTCAGCAGTTCCATGGAAAACTTGAGCGCGGGAACCAATCATTTTTATATACATTAAGCCCTGAAAATTTTCTTGATGTCGATAATTGAAATCTTTTCTGTAGTTCTCTTTACTGGAATTTGTTTTTCAATTCTCTCATCATTGAGCACCCTGGAGCATACAATAGATTTATGACCTTGAAGGGCCATCATTTCTTCTTCAACACTCACCAAATTGTCCATCTCTTTGTAGATAAGTTTCTTAACATAAACCTGTTTTGTCTGACCTGTCCGATGACTTCGACCAACCGCCTGAAGTTCTGTCGCGGGATTCCACGAAGGAGCGGTGATATAAACGCGGGTGGCTTCTTGGAGATTGAGACCTTGTCCACCAGACTTGATTTGAATGATAAACACAGCACCTGGGGCAGCCCTTTTAAACATACTGATTTGTTGGTCTCTTTCCTCTTTTGGTACTGAACCATCAATACGAAAAGTTGAACAGTCCAGTTGGTTTTGGATATAATCCATCTCACCCACAAACTGACAAAAAACGAGAGCCTTCTCATCGGGGTGAGAGTTGATCATACGAAAGAGGGTCTCCATCTTGTTAGATCTTCCAACCCATTCTTCAGCCTGCGTTCCGTTTTTTTTTGCAATACCATTCAAATACATTTGAGGCCAAATCATACACTGCCTCGCACGGAGCAGACACTCCAAAATAACCATGTTCTTTGAGTTGATACTAATTGCGTGCTTGAAAGCGTCTCGAATAGTATCTTGGGCATCCTGAAAAGCAAACTCATACAACTGTTTCTCATCTGGAAACATATCGAGCTCAACATTCTCAAAGTAGCAATCCGGTAATTTGAGACGCTCATCGATTTTTGCCAGATCATCTTTAGTCCTTCGGAGAATGTATATATCCTTGATCTTATTGGTCATTCCCTGAACTAGAGACTTCTCAATACCAAGAAATGCACACAGGGACACAAAGTCCTCCATAGAATTGAAGACTGGTGTACCAGTAACAATCCATTTGATCGTGGTCCTCAAACGACATACACTCTTGAAAAGTTTGGATTTTTTATTGCGAATCTCGTGAGCTTCATCGAGGATAATTCGATCCCACGCCTTCATATGGATAACTGTCACTTCGTTTGTAGACAGTAGGGAATACGGTGCGATGACGATGTCCGCCTCTTTGAGATACCTCTTTGGACCTTCGAATACGTGTACACTCATTTGAGGAGCAAACTTATTGATTTCACTGACCCACTGTGTGATAATAGATTTAGGTAAGATTAATAGCGTACTTTTTTGAGGATTCCCAAGCATAGTGGAAACCATCTGTACAGTCTTACCTAGACCCATTTCGTCACATAGGAATCCACCCTTCGGGCCAGATTGTTGATTTTCCATCGTGAGCATCCAAAGGACACCCTCCTTCTGATACGGAGCAAAAAGTCTACCATTGAGATTATCTTTAGCGCGGTTGTATTGCTCTTCAATCTTCATAATAATCGTCTTCGTCGGAAAGTGCTAGAATTTCACACTTAGGGGGTTCAACTTCCTTTTTTATACGTGTTTTCTTCAACTTAGGGGGGGGAAGCTCATCTAAATGTTCTCTAAAGTATAAAACCTTCTCCCAAAACTCTTTCATGATTGGGTAATTGGTTTTCCACCATTCGGGGTCTCGCTTAACATTAACGACGTCAAACTCTTCTCCTTTAGGCCAATTGGTTTCTGCTGGTTTATATTGAATAAAATCTGCTTCTTCTAAGTCTAAAATCTCCATACACAACTGAAGTTGTGGCATATAATGAATCGGTACTTCCCCAGGTATAATCTGTCGCATCGGAGGGCACTTAATTTCAACCAATTTACCTGATTCAGATACACCATCTGGACTCCCACCCAACCATGTATGCACCGGGTGAGGACAAAGACCAAGTTCATGGACCACTTCACCATACCTCTCTTCATAGAGTATGCGCGCTTCATCTTCGTAGAGTTCACCGTGTCTAGTAGCGGCATTCCCAGTGAATTTCTCTCCGAGTCCACACTTTTTTAGGAGAAGTTCAGCAGGTGTTTCATATTTGTTGACACCGATGGCTGTAGCTGCATCACTCGCTGTGAGCATGTTTCCACGGAGAGCGAGCCATTCCTCAGACTTCTGGGCAGCATATTCCCGTTCAAGTAAAGCTTTAACGTTTTCGTGCATCTTAAATTGCTATCGTTCTTATCTTTTAAGTTTATCGAGGAATTGACTAGCCGCATATTGCTCAGCCTGTTTCTTATTTTTGGCATACCCCCTTCCACCGAAATGATTGTTTACATATACGTCTATGAAAAATGTTGAGTTCTCGTGACCAGCTACACGATAATCAGGTAACGGAAAGTTCATAACTTGACAATATCTCATCAAATGGTCTTTAAAGTTATCATCTATCATAATCGCGTTAAGATCTACATATTTCGGGTCGGTGTAAATACGAAGTATAAACTCTTTAGCATGAAGTAGACCGAGATCCATATAAATCGCACCTATGAGAGCTTCAAATACATCCTCGAGAATCTTTGGGTTATTATTCCAACCATTACGCATTCCCTTCTCATCCATGAGAACAATTTCATTTAAACCGAGCTTTTTTGCTATCTCAGCGAGGGTTTCTGATCTAACAAGTTTCGTTCTAGCCTTTGTAAGAAAACCCTCCTGCTTCTCTTCATATCGATCAAATAGATATTTCGTGATTATAAATCCAAGTACAGAATCTCCCATAAACTCTAGAGTCTCAAATGAGTCGGTGAGTTGTTCATATTCTTTCATTGATGATTTATGTGTAAAGGCCTTTTGGTACAAAGTCAGATCCTTGATCTTTGTACCAATAAGTTGTTCAATCTGAGGTTGATTAACAAACATACTGTGTATTGTTATTATGATGTGTTATTTTTTTAAGCCTTTACAGGTTCCTTCTTCACGTAGTGAGGAGAGAGATACTTCTGCAGATTAAGGTAAGTCACAATGACGTCAGCAGGAGGCTGGAGGAGATCCTTGAGCTTATCGTCAAGGATAAGCTGGCGACCGTTGTCAGGGTGCTTGAGACCCTTTTCAGTGATATACTTGTTGATGAACTTAGTCACTTCCGAACGGGAGATGAGTTCATCAGCTGGAAGACCGATAAAATCGCGCAACTTAGGTGTCACTTCCTGTTTTCGGTTGAAGCCATTGTTCGCGGAACGAGCCTTGGCCTTCTCACCATCAGGATCTTCTTGTGTGTTCTTCACTTTACGGACGATCTTAGTGAGTGACTTAACATCAGCACGGAGACCAGCAAACTCGGTTAGGAGAGCGGCAATTTCGGTTTGAATGATTTCAAGAGACATTATATCTTTCTTACCATGGTAATCTTTAAGTCATAAAAGAGATCAAAATGAGAGCACTTATGATTATATATACAATCATATAGTCGTATATACTGAACCCCCTGTGTGGACGATCTATAATTCTAAATGGTTCTCTATATTCTCGATTACTTTGACCAGGGCATCCACCTTTACAACAGTCACTTGGACATGCTTCAATACGAGGACCCCGTCGCACCCCACAGAACTGTCTTCGTTTGGTGTCATCCACATCAGAATAAGCATAACACCTACATTCATCGATTATGTTGCAGACCATATTATTATGTGATAATATAATAATGGATACCAATTATTACTCTGAGTCCACTGTTGAAAAATATAGGAATGATAACTTATTTTTTAAAGATCCTAAAATGAAAAAGTACTTCGATAGGAACTTACAGAGAGATCTTGGTAAGTTCCGGGATCAGGCCCGCACCAAGCATTCTGATAAGAGTTTTGAAAAGATGATCTACGTAATTGTTACGGATTCTATACGTGATATCATTATTGAAACTATAGGTGAAATCACAACTTACATGAAAACAATGGGGGATCTAATCATAAGTGGTGGTGAGGCGTTTAATTTATATATGAAATACGAAGAACGTATAGTTACGAGTGATATAGATGCAAAGTTTGTACCAAAAATACCAGTTAACCCTGAGTTTTTCGGTAAACTTCAAGCCATTAAATTATTATTGTGGCAAAAACTCGGTGAAATTGCTAAAAAATTAAACATCCGTATACGAAATCGTATATTAAGTCAGCGTGAAAAGCATCCTAAACTTTTCAAGTTTTTGGGTATAAGTTTTAAAAACGTGGGTCCATTCGTAACGAGGAGATATACTCTTATCAAAAAAAAGAAAACCGGAAGCAATACTAACCCAGGAAAAGGTGACATTTTCATTGATGTGGAATTGTTTGCACTTGATTTAAACTTACGATATTTCTCACCAAAAAATGGAAAAATACAAGATAATACGATGGGTGGTATACTCGACATACCATTCATGAGACCGGAAGAGTTTGGTTACGAGGTGGCGGATTCTAAACGCAGGGGTATTACATATCGCGATTTATCTACAGATAAACTCGTTACCAATAAGAATATATTCATAGCGAGTAGAGAGTTTTTAATCGAGGACATTTATTTGATGCAGAAACTCAAACTTCGTCCAGAAAAGAAAGAGAAGGATCGTCAACGTCTCTTAAAACTTGCACGGTTATTTTTAAAAAACATAAAAGCTACTGACAATATGGATAGTATTTTCAAACGCGTTAAACCTAATATCACCAAAATCAGTGGTAAACGAAAAAGGTATGCGAATGTATCAGTACCTATAAAGAAAGCTATGCAAACGAACCCGTATGAACATATGAAATATACAACGATACCATCCAAAGATAAATTGTCAAAACAATTAGTGTACGGTTTAAACCCAGTTGTTAAAAATACCAATGTAAACGGTTACATAAAGTCTAATGGTAATCAACGATTCAACTTAAAAACAAAGAAATGGAAACCTGTAAACAATAAGTCTTATGTAAAAAATGAGTACAATCTCAGGCCGTCGAATACACAGAAACTTCCCAATAAGTTTCTTATCGATAAAACACTTTATGGATACAATCCAAAGAGAAATCAATGGGTCCCTAAGAAAATACTCGATAATTCCGCAGCTATCCCATTTGTTGGTTTAAAGAAATGAACTGTATACTGTATATAAAATGATCTATAATCCGCCAGTCAAAGGTGATGACGGTCATTACTTCGTAAAAGCTCTTACCGATACCAAGAGAAAGTGTCTCGTTCAGGTTAATAAGGTAAATGTTTCCGATGTATCAGGGGAACTTGTATTTGATCTAGTTAGCCCGGCTAACATTAACAAGATTAACGCAATCGATACCCTCAATTGTGAGACTGCACTCATCAATTCTAAATCTTGGTTCGGGAAGGAGCTTTCTGAAAATGTCATCAAGGGTGCATACACTTCCAGTGTAGTCGATGGACAATTTACAGGCGAACGCATTGAAAATACCAAAGTATTCAACCAGGGTCAAGAGCAGATGGATTTCGATTCTGTCCAGGTAGGTAAGTCGTGTGATGTCATCCTTGAGTTTGCCGGTGTTTGGTTTGCCAAAAAATCGTTCAGTACTTCTTGGAATGTTGTCCAGATCAGAACCTACCCAGAGCCAATTATTGATACATATCCAGAAGAATACGCGTTTGTCGATGAAATTGATGAAATTGAGGAAATCGTCAATGATGCTACTCCAGAAGAAGATGAAGACATCGAGAAATAAAAAATTTGTTTACCATATATAAAAGATGATGAAGAAGGGTCGTGCCCAAAATCTCATAATGCTTGTCGCTGTCGCTACTCTGGTATACCTCCTTTTTACCATGAACAACAAGTCTCAGTATTCTATCCAAGAGCGTGAATATTCTGCCATCCAGGTAGCTCCATCCGCCGCGGGTCCAACCATGGCTCAAGTTTCAAATGGGTGTGGGATGCAGAACGGTGTCGGTCTCGCGTCTTCTCTCCTCCCCCGTGAGGTTGCCTCAGCTGAAGATTTCGGTGAGTTTGCCCCAGAGGATATCCTCGCCGGTCAAAACTTCCTTGAACCTCGTTCTCAAATCGGCTTCCCCGAAACTGTCGGTGGTGCCCTCCGCAACGCCAATCAGCAGATCCGTTCAGACCCACCCAACCCTAAGGAGCCATTTGTGTGGAATAACTCTACCATTGTACCCGATATGATGCAACGAAGTATGTGCTAGATGTCAAATGAACTTGTAACCATAACTAAATAACTTTTTGATGCGAAATATGATATCAAGACCCTTAATCCAGGGTGTTGATACCAATAACCATAATATATATCTGACTTAAAGATTAACTAGTACTCTAGTATAATAAACTATGTCAACAACCCCTGAACTTACTGCTAATGTCAGCAAGCTTGTAGATCTCTCTAAACAGCTTTCTGCAGCGAAATCTGATATCAAGATCCTCACCCAGGAAGAGAAGCGTCTTAAGGATGTTGTTAAGAAGATTATGGTTTTAGAGGGTATTGATACCATTAACCTCAAAACGGGTAAAATTGCCATTCGTAAATCAGTCAGGACGACAGGTATGAGCAAAGATATGATTGTAAAAGGTCTGATGACTTTTTTTGGTGGTGATGAAACTAAAGTTGAAGGCGCCCTTAACGCAATTAAGGACGGTCTTCAAGTCAAAGAGTCTACTTCCCTCTCATTAACTGGTATAAAAGAGAAGGTCGAGAAGTAATATAAGTAATCAAGATGGTTTGGAGTCAATACGTATATGAAGCTAATATTGGGTTTGACCCAGTCATCAGCGACGATGAAGAAAATAACGAAGAAAATACACC
>Ga0209090_10000842_pt1 | contig 19473 bp, 18 predicted proteins | sample ArcticOcean_MG_C_9_FD_187432 | JGI IMG/M metagenome (GOLD analysis project Ga0209090, IMG submission 187432) | Marine microbial communities from western Arctic Ocean - ArcticOcean_MG_CB2_152 (SPAdes) (version 2) | ecosystem: Environmental > Aquatic > Marine > Oceanic | place: Arctic Ocean... | reverse complement strand
AAATGGTTGCAGGGGGATTAACCGAGACGGACGCGTTATATTTTCCTAGTATATTGATGGAAGACGCTGGTAATACTCTTGATTACTACTTCGGAAAATGGAACGCTGGAGAAGAAACGAATAACCCAGGTGCGAAAAAGATAGCGACTGATAATCTATATGGATGGCAGTTGGGTCTGGCCCAAGGATTGAGATATATGAATGATAATGATTATTATCATCAAGATATAAAACCAGAAAATATATGTGCAAAGAACATTGGAACAGCATATATAATAAAGATTATAGATTTTGGTCTCACATTGAAGATAGATGAAAAGGCTGCCGTGAGTGAAAAACAGCGCATGGGGACGAGACTTTATAAGTATTACAGTGGATGTGTAAATATGTGTGATTGTTGGGCTTATATGATAATGATAGCATATATGAACCTGAAAGCTAGTTTAGGTCGCTCGGTTCTCATGCGCGCGAATGTTTTAACCCAGAGTGAGCCAAGGGGTGTGTCGGATATGTTGAGTATGTATGAGACATTATTCACTGAAGATATTAATAACGGTGTCATGGTTTACTACGATAAGAACAGCGAGAAATTGGTCTCTGAAGCCGAGCTCCCAATATCTGTCGTTCCATCCATGCTCGAAACACAAGAATTCATGGTGGGGGGCGTGCCAAACAAAGAGAGACTCTGGAAAATATTCCGCACATTTACGACAAAAAAGGAGGGGATGTGTCCCCCCCCTCCTTGGGATAGAATAATAGAAGCACAACAGTAGTATTCAGTGGATCTCCCATCCATATCGTTTCAATAAATGTTTATCATTTGGAATAAACTCCGTATCCCCTTTTAATCTTAAAACTTTCAAACTTTTTTCGGGCATAATGAAACGTAATTGATCGTTAGAACTCGGTATCGTCTCATTTTTCTTTAAAACTATATTCTCATTGTGTATTATATGATTTTTTAAATCGTATAATGATGGGCTGTGACTATAATCATACGCATAGTTCCAATCAATGCATTCATTGAAATAATATTGTGTTGTCCATAGCAAAGACTGAATATATTCTTTTGATAGATCATATTCTAAATATTCACTATATCTTTTAGTCCAATTCTTATCTCTAAAAATACGATATTCCTGATTTATATTTAAGATAGGTTTATTATATTCCTTGTAGTCTTCATATTCAGTTTTATCCACGATTCTAGATAAGATAGATTTACAACGATTACTTTGTTTTTGTCTGATATGAAAGATTTGAAATAGTCTTTCCGTTTCCTTTAATTCACACTTTTCAATGAATCGTTTTAAGTATTCATAATTAATTAGATCTTTTCTAGAACGATTGATTATTTGAAAATTATTTCTATAATCTCTTTGTATAGAATTATAAATAGAAATAAGTGTATCTAATCCACCATATCTCAAATTCAGCGAAGGACTATTCTTAATGAAATCATTTCCGAGGAAGAAACATATAAATATGTAATCATCTATAGCCACAGAATCGGAGATATTAGGAATCTGTTGACATATATCCTTCTTAAGCGAATCAATAATCATGTATATATACTCACCCATTACTGGGATATTTTCAATATTGTATTCGGTGCGTTCTCTCAACAGATAAATATTAGGATTTCTGGAAACGAGCGACAACATTATCAAATCCGCGTCTAATCCATAGACAACCGAGTTTTCATCTTTATCTTTTTGTTTCACTCTTTGAAGGATTTTATGTTCTCCCTCACCACTCTCTTCCGAATCGGATATAATGTATTTTTTATCTGTGAATGTATTCTTCAATGCAATACTTAATTTACCCATAAATGGAGTTCCAGGGCTTATCATATTTGTGTCCCACGGTTTATTCTCTAGAATACTTTTATGTCTTCTTGAACGTTGTTGGATCATTTTGGCTTTAGGGCACACCCCATCAATCGCTACGAAGACCTCCTTCATTGGATTGACTAAGTTCACTAAATCTACAATCTTCTTAATAATTTTATCAATCATAATAGTCTCATCTGTCTCTCCATTGCAGCAGGGGTGAATCGCACAATTCAGATCCAAGTAAAGGTTGTGATTTTTTCTTTCAGAACTAGATGCGTTTATTAAAAGGTCGTCATAATTTCCCACGAGATTTTTAAAAAGAACCGGTATACCCATAATGATATTACACGTCGGTATGTGTTTAAGTTTATAATATTTCTGTAAAAATTATATATACTATTAATAATGGGTAAAAAGGGTAGAACTACTAAAAGAGGCGGAAGACCGAGGAGCAAATCGCGAAAAACACGAACGAAAATGACACAAGATGAAAAGGGTAAATGGAAGACAGTAGAGGTTTACAACACCAAAGCGCAGGCGGTCAAAGCATTACCGGATGATGCTGTAATTGAAAAGGATGACAACGGCAAATGGTTTGGGCGAATGACATCTACGGTTGGGGAAGATATTTCATGGGTAGGCGACGATAAAGACGATAAAGACGATGATGAAGACGATGATGACGGTGATGAGGACGATGATGATGACGATGATGATGACGATGATGATGACGATGATGATGACGATGATAAAGACGATGATTTATCTCCCATGGCACGAGGGGTATCGATAGATGTGCCATCGGGTGTCAGCAAAAGACGTAAAAAGGGTTCCAAGCGCCCACCATTACCAAAGAAGACCAGGGGCAAGCCTAAACCACCCAAGGGACCGAGGAGGACCAGGGGTGCGCCTAAACCACCCAAGGGTCCGATTAAGACCAGGGGGGCGAAAACACCCAAGGGACCGAGGAAGATCAGGGGGACCCCTAAACCACCCAAGGGACCTCCTCCGCCACCCGATTCCTCTTCATCTTCTGTATCGTTATCAGGTGACAGGAGCCCCACGCCACCCGATTCCTCTTCAGAAGATGAATCCACCCCCTGGTACAAGAAGTTTAAAGGGCTCCTTAATTTTGGGAAAGATAGCTACGTGGACACGACTGAAGATAGCGCAACATCAACGACCCCCCCCAAAAAAAGGAATAAAAAGACGAAAAAGCGTGGGCGGAAAGATAGCTACGTGGACACAATTGATGATAATCCATATGTAGATACCGATAATTTTTTTGAAAATTCGGCGACGATGATAAACAGACCACATAGACTAATAGCCTAAAGATATTATAATCTAAGATATAGTAGAATGAAAATAATATGTATTGGAGATATGGGAAAGGGTGGTGGGGGACAGAGAAGCGTTTCAGCGCTTATTGAATCTCTTATGAATAAGTATCATATTTCTTTCGTAACAGGATTGGGAGACAATATATACCCAAGTGGTTGTAAAAATATTAAAGATCGTCAATTTATCTCCAAATTTGAGAATCCATATAGAAATATACCAAATAATATCCCGTGGCATATGATACTGGGAAATCATGATTATGGTTACGGTCCTTGGGTGGGAGATGTAAGAACCTTGATAGATAACTCACAGGCTCAGTTAGATTATCACAACTATTCCATCAAAAAGGGTTTAAAATGGCGCATGCCGGCTAAATATTACCAGTATGGAAGAGGGAATATAGAAATATTCGCTCTGGATACTAATTTTGATAGATTAAATAAAGAGGAAATTAGAACACAGAAAAGAATAATGAAAGATAAGATTAAAAGTAGTAATAAGAGATGGAAGATAGTTGTCGGTCACCATACGTGGAGGAGTATAGCGGGTCATGGGAATGCTGAGTTTCCGGAACTTGAGAGTTTTTTATCTGAATTAGCTCGTGAAACAGACATAGACGCATATATGTGTGGTCACGATCATTGCAAGAGTCTTGTTATTAAACGCGTTGGTGGGAGGGATTTACCGATCATAGTTTGCGGTACAGGTGGAGAAACGTATGATTATAATGTATATCCCAAGAATATGAAAATAGATAATTCTAAATTGTATTTCTTTTCACCTCATTTAGGAGTTTGTTTACTTGACGTGACAAGCAAAAGATTGATTTATAACTTTTATAATACGAAAGGTGAGATAGAATACTCTTACAAATATGAAAAATAAATGAGTATACCAGAACCGGTGAGTTTCGTAGAGAGGATCCAGGAAACAACTATTTAGTTTATATTGATCATATATTTTATCTACATAATCATAAATGAGTTATGATTATATAGTAGTGGGTGGTGGTATTTCCGGAGTATTCTTAACTTACAAATTAAAAGACACAGGGAGATCTATTTTACTCATAGAATCTAGCAATCGTTTGGGAGGAAAACTATTGCTGAATAATGAGAAGGGATTCAAAGTGGAATTGGGAGGAGCAAGATTCAGTGGGACCCATGAAAAAGTGATGTCGCTAGTAGATGAACTAGATTTATCAAAAGATATGATAGAGTTACCACCTGATAATGATATAGTTTACAAAATGAAAAATAAAGTGAACATGAGTTCACTTCATAAAAAGCTACTTGCAGGATCTAAAGATTTCAGTAAAAAATATCTCCAGGGGATAACCTACAGACAACTATGCTATGATATCTTGGGTGAAGATATATCTCATATTTATCAAAACATGTTTGGTTACGATTCGGAGTTTTTGCATCTGAATGCTCACGCGATGCTAAAAATGTATGGGAAAGATCTCTTAAAAGAAAGCACATATTACACGTTAAAAAATGGCTACGAATCATTAGTAGAGAAGATGAAAGAAACCTTTAAAGATAATGTTGAAATTAAAATGAATACAGAAGTTGATGATATAGGAACAAACCACGTTCAGTGTAAGAATACTAAATATTATTTCAAAAAATTGAGCCTATGCATACCTCAAAAACCTTTACAGCAGATGAATTATTTTAAAGATAACATCTCATTAAAAATGGTTACTCCTATCCCCCTTCTACGGATATACATGAAATATCCTCTTAAAAACGACACAGGTCCATGGTTCAAGAATATAAAGCGAACAATCACAGATAGTTTTATAAGACATATAATTCCAATAGATTATGAGAATGGTATTATAATGGTATCATATAGTGACGGCGATACGGCAAGAATGTGGAACGATTTTGTGAAATTAGGTGATAATATTCTTATAAAAAAAATCCATGAGGAAATCAAACGTTTGTTTAAAATAGATCCCCCGAAGCCCTTGAAAATAAAATGCGCTTTCTGGGAGGAGGGTGTTCATATGTGGAAGACTGGGATAAATATGAGAAATGAATACGAAAAGATCATAGAAGTTAATCCTAAAATATTTATAGCAACTGAATCATACTCTATGCATCAGTGTTGGGTCGAGGGATGTTTAGATGTTTGTTACGATGTTTTAGAGAAGATGGACGGTAATTATAAACGTGATACTCCCAAAAAGGTAACTATGAAAGTGAAAGCTTACAGTATAGATGAGGTCATTAAAAAGAAAAAATGGATCGTCCTTGAGATAAGTGGTAAGAAAAAAATATATGATGTTAGTAAATGGATGTCTAAACATCCCGGGGGGAGGGACAATCTTATGAAGGGGATACGAGCCAATAATCATTACAAAGATCCAAAAAAAAACCCTCAGTCACCCATGGATTTATTTAATTCTATTGGGGCTCATAGAAGTGGACATGTAAGAAAACAAATGTTATCTACAGACAATGACTATGTCTCTTTCGTCGGACTACTAAAAAAAATATAATAAGATATACTATAAGTAAATATGAGCGACGATTTGATGTATTTCCCCACCGATATGTTGGTAAAAGGGTGTTGTAACGGTGATATAGACGTCCATCACCCGGTAACAATCGAGAATAGAGTGGGTGATAAACGAACCGAGATGTTGTTTGTTGATCATCTATTGAACAATTCCAAGACTGATAACGTTCCATATATAAATGTCTTGAGTGGTCTGCGAAGTTCTATAAAAAATGAGATGGGGACACTTATAGAGGATAATTCTTTTGTAAAACATTTGGTAGACACTTCTATCAAAGAATGGAGGAAAGATATATCGCCATACGAATTATTCCACAGTGATATAGATGATGACGAATCAATAGATTCTGAGGGCCTATTTGATTATTCAAAATTGGAAACGGGTATCGGGGAGGTAAAAGACACAAAAAATAAAATAAAGGATTTAGAGAAATATCTAGATCGCAAGAGAAAGGATAGTATAAATGGAACCATCGATTATTCAGAAGAGATAGATACAGACATACGAGACCTTCATAATAGAACTTCTAAATGTGATAAACGGATAACATCTCATCTGAATGAGTTGAGTACGGTCAAAGATAAACTAGATCCAAATCATATGAAGATATTAATGGATTTGGGTATGAAAAACAAATCATCGTATATGCAATTTTTTAAAGATTCAGGTGAATCACCGGTTACCTTCTATTTAAATGATAAGAACTCAATGGGTATTCCCAAAAATATTCAGAGTGTATTTACCAATTACACACTCATCAATAATATGATTCACAAAGAGCTAGATTATATTGAGTATAGAATGCGTGAACTTAAGAAAGTCTCGGATGAAAATAATGAAATAATGAGAGTATTTGTCTCGGGGTTGAGCAATAACGAGCATATTCATGAGATGCACGTCTCCGATGAAGATGATGCAAATGTAACAGAAGAAACTGAGGATGATCTCATAAAAAATATAGTAGTCACACACAAAAAGAGTGACAGTGAAGATACCGGTGAGTCGTTGCTATCTAAATTATCATCATACTTTTCGGGAGAAGAAGAACAACGTTTAACTGAAAAAGATAGAACCGAACTTGCATCGTTAATAAATAAGAAAAATATGAGCGAAAAACCCGATGAAGGGTCTGTTCTTTTTGCGGACGCGGGGGATGATGATGATTATTAAGAGTATTACATTATAAGCTTGATGAACCTGCTCCAGTACCCACCGAGTTTTGTTGCATTCGGTCTATCACGTTTGGTTTTCTTTTGGGGGATCGGTGTAGGAACATATCTTCTCAGATTTAATCCCTGTGTCTCAATGTGACGGGATGTAGAAATTGACCGCGAAAGGGCTAGACTCATGGCCATTATTATTAATAATGCCAAGATTATTATATTATCAAATTTAGTTAAAGGGAAACGTGCTATTAAGAATAATTAATGAATCTAGGAATCGTAATAAATGGGATTTTCCTGGGTATACTTGGTTTTTTAGTGGTAAATGAAGAACAACAAAAACGAAAACTAAATGATATGGAAACTAATCTACAGAATCTATCTCGTGAATTGAAGCATTTTATTGATAAAAAAGAGTTTAATGGTATAACGAGAAATGTAATTATAAAGAAGAACCCTTCATACACCCATGAGGTATCAGAAGAGGTTGATGAAAAAACTGAAGAAACTAATCCCAACCTTGTTTATGGTGATAGTATTTCTGAAAATGAAGAGTGTTCCTCAGAAAGCTCTTCAGACGGTTGGAAGGAGGTCCGAACGAGTAGTGAAGACATATGTGAAGAAACTGATAGTAGAGATGATAAAAGAAGGTTGGATGAGACTACAGCTGTGCCGTCAAACCCAGCCTCAAACCCTAAATCTATAAACCTATAATTGAAAGATAATCTTTCACCGGGTCCCCCCCCTTAGGAATATTAAAGAACTTACCAGCGTAGTGTATATATTCCCCGTATTCTCCAAACCTCAATATAACATCCTCCTTTTTAAAGATACCTAATCTTTTAGGAAAGTTTCCCAAATATTCAACATCCTCAATCATGATATCTTTAAGTTTCTTTTTAGTAAATGTAAGATACTTTGTTAAGCTTATATTTTTATCATTGTAATTCACATAATGACCATATTTACCAGATTTTATCTGAAGATTATCAGATGTATTCACATCATTAGATATTCTTTTCATTGATTTTTGTTCCACAACTATGGGATTTAGGAGATCGTGAACTTTCTTCACTATATGTAGCCAGTTTATTTCACCCTTAGCAATCTTATCCAGGTCATCTTCAATGTCCGAGGTGTATTTAGTCGTTACAATAACGGCCACATTTTTTTGAAGGTAGCTTAAAACTTCTATCCCTAAATCAGTCAGAACTATCTTATTCTTTTGTGTATGTGTAATGCTCTCCTTCTTTTCATTGATTATGGTGTTATCCTCGCACAGTGTGGAAACGTCCTCGTGTATCTTGTATCCGTCAATATTCTTTTTTACGACATACTTCCTATCAACAATTGTGGAGATGGATGATGCATATGTTGAAGGACGACCAATCCCCGATGTTTCCATCTTTTTTACGATTGTAGACTCGTCATAGTTCTGAGGGATATTGTGTAGTTTTTCTTTTGTGACACAAGTCAATAATCTTGCAGATCTCGTAACATTTGGGATAACCTTTTCTACAGTATGATTCCCCAAATATACAAGGTAACCCATGAAAGTCAGATACTTACTTCTCTCTAAGAATGACCCGTATTTAAATGATTCTTCTGTTGTAAGATATATATCATGAATATCATATACTGCTGGTTTCATTTGACTTTCATAAGTTCTCTGAACGATCAAATCATAGAGTTTAATTTCTAGTTCCGAATAAGTTTTTGAATCGGGTTTATTGTCCAATCCGGTTGGACGAATACATTCGTGAGCATCTTGCGACCCCTTTACCTTCTTCTTTACAGAGGATTTATAATATTCTTCTCCAAATCTAGATGAGATACTCCGTTTCAATAAGTCTTTGAAATCTTGGGACATTTCCGTCGAGTCGGTTCTCATATATGTAATTAGCCCATTCTCATATAGCTTCTGAGCAATATTCATAGTGCTCTTGGGTGATAAACCAAGGGTTTGTTGTGCAGACTGTTGGAGTGTAGATGTTATCAGAGGTGGCTTAGGATAGGCCTTTTCTTTCTTTTCATTAGATTTAGTAACCTGAAATATTCTGTTCTGAATAAACGCTCCATATATTTCTTCCATATCTATCTCCTCTATATCACGCGATAAAAGATATACACTTTCAATATCTCTCTTATCATTGGAATACATTCGTCCCTTGATATCGTAAACTAATTCGGATTCATGGTTTTCAATCTCATCTTCTCGTTTCTTTATTAGTCCTAGAAGAGCGCTTTGAACTCTTCCAGCCGACAGTCCCTTGACAGTTGTGTTAATATGTCTCCATAGGAGGGGAGAAAGATAAAACCCTATCAAGCGATCAACGCACCTCCGACACTGTTGAGCGTCCACCGAGTTCATATCAAGATGCTGGAGATTTTCAAGTGAGTTCATAATAGCTCTTTTAGATATCTCATTGAATGTAATACGATTCTTATCATTGTAATCTAGTTTGAATAAGTTACCGCTATGCCACGCTATAGCGTCGCCCTCTCTATCAGCATCCGCGGCCAACAATATTCGCTTGCCCTTGCCCATCTTCTTTATCTCACTTACTCTTGATCTTTTATCTGAAAGAATCTCATATTTTGGTCTGAAGTTGTCATCTATATCTATTCCCAGTTTCTTTTTGGGAAGGTCCACGATGTGTCCGAATGTTGCCATAACTTTTATATTTTTTGGAACATACGTCTGTATTTTGCGCGCTTTTGCTGGAGATTCAACGAGCAAAAGCGTATCCATTTACTATTTATAGTAATACATTAAATATATTTTATATCAAATTTAACGCAAATATCACCGAAAGATGGTGAAACTCCACATTTAATATATAAAGACTATTAAAGTAGTTATATCTAAAATGTTACAACCAAGTCCATATGAACCAGAAGATAGCAGTAGTGAGGAAAGCGTTGATTCTGAAGATATATATGAACACGATCATACAAACAATATAGGATACCATGAAAGGTTCAGAGAGAATGACGGCAGATTTATGAATAATAGAAAACATAGCGAATATTCGGAGATAAGGAATAAACTTTTCACACCTAAAATTAGAGGTAATAGAATATTAGTTGATAGCAGTAATCACTCCACAAGCAATAAAAACGAATATATCGTTAGATTTGATGAATCTAACGATCACTCAACTGAAGGATATGGTATTAATAAGAATGTTATTGCCTTAAATCTTATATCGTGCTGTATTGGTAATCGTTTGAATACAGTTCATAGTAATAACAATAAACTTATACTAAACGTTTTATCGACTAAATTGGTCTTAGTGTTTGGAATAGGTGTTTATACTATTACATCTCTGATATCAGAATTACAAACGGTGATGAATGGGTCAACTCCCGCCAGTATTTCATTCACGATTACATCTGATTCTGAAGAGATTTTGACTATAACTGAAAACGGGGGGAATCCTTTTACGTTGGATTTTCTAGATACGTTAAATGAAGAACTTTCCTCAGCTGGCACATTACTCGGGTTCCCACACGTAAATCACACGGGGTCACACACCTATACGGGTAAACATTCGGTGAGATTTAGGAGTATATATGTGGATTTAGTAATCCCAGAAATACCCTACATCGCATGTAAAAAGAATCCTCATTCAAAAAGAATAGTTGAGAGGATCCCCCTAACCAGTGGGACAAACCGTCTCATATTTCACACCCCCGAAGAATACACACACACTAATTATTTCACACCCATTAATCTAGATAGAATCACTATCCAACTATTCGATGAGAATAAGAATATTCCATATAATTCATTACAAGATAATTTTTTTGAGTTTGAAATTATTACGTTGCATAATATAGATATTTTGTAAATAAACTGCAATTGATTCTTTACCTTGACCCCGGAGCGTGGGACTGGTGAGGGCCACCATAATTTTCCTCGGCGAGGGTTTTTTGGCAGTACCACATGTTCTGACTGCCGTCATCCCCCGTGCACCACTTGCATTTCGTACTCCCTGGCATGGCATATTGCTCGTCCGGACACTTCTTACACACCCCACCTATACCTGCATGGTTCTGAGGACATTTTTGACACCCCTTTCCATCACTGGTTTGACCCCACCCATCAGCACAAGGACAAGGAATTGGAGGATCACTATTTTTCATGAATTGGTTCCAGATCTTCTGGTCGACGCTGTCCTTAGCAGTGGGGCATTGTGAACATTCAGTTGATCCTGCTACGCTGGCAGGTAAGTCATCGGGGCACGCGAAACACTTAGACCCTCTTTTGTTGTTATATTTACCTGCGGGGCATTTTTCACAATACATTTGTGTGTAATCTTCGCGCTCAACCACCATGATGGATCCTTCCCCGATTTTGTTTTGGATATCTTTGTTTGTTATCTCAGTTGGCTCATCAATCATGTGCCACCCCCTCTGGCAATAACTGGTCGCGACTCCCTCGTACAAATCACCCCACATATGGTTCATCGCCCCACTCACCGTGTATCCTAAAACAAACGCCAAAAAAATTAACAGCAAATTATTCTTCATTCTTTTATAATACATGTATATATTATTAATAAGGTTGGATCTTCCACGAGCAATAATTGCCGTGATAGTCTAACTCTTCTTGGACTGGCGTGTTGCTAAATACAGGATCCGGAACGCTTGGGTCATCGGCCCGACGAGTTAACACGTCGACCACAATCACCTTATTGCGGAGCTCACATTTGTCACTCGTCTTGGGGATCGGCCGTTTCCGCATGTCGGCCGAGTTGGAGTAGAAGCCGACGGACGCCAACGAGCACTCGTTGGGGTCACGGTTCTGCTCCAGATTTTCTGCAGTGGTGCACTGATGCTGTCCTCCGGTCTCGGAGGTCCGGCACGTATTCACACATGAGCCGCACCCTTCTCCACCGGAATTTATAGTCCCATCCGGGCATGCACGACATTCTGCGGCTCCACTTGAGCTATAAGTTCCGGGATCGCATTCGGTGCATTCGGTAGCTCCTGCGGGACTTTTATGTCCGGCTGCACAGGGTATACATTTCGTTGCTCCTGCGGAACTGTAAGTGCCTGCTTTGCAGTCGGTACAGCTACCAAGTGATTTAGACCCGTTTTTGTTGTTATATTTACCTGCGGGGCATTTTTCACAATACATTTGTGTGTAATCTTCGCGCTCAACCACCATGATGGATCCTTCCCCGATTTTGTTTTGGATATCTTTGTTTGTTATCTCAGTTGGCGCATCAATCATGAACCAACCCCTCTGGCAATAACTGGTCGCGACTCCCTCGTACAAATCACCCCACATATGGTTCATCGCCCCACTCACCGTGTATCCTAAAACAAATGCCAAAAAAATTAACAGCAAATTATTCTTCATTCTTTAATAATACATACATATATATATTTTGAAAATATATTCATTTCAACGTGTTCCGCGATAATTCGGTCCACATCTCTTATATTTATTTTACCACGATTAATGTTTTTATTGGTTTTTAAATCTTCTATAGAATGATGTAGGATTTCTCACATTGAGATAAATTAAGAATCCAATGTGGAACATGTATTATATTTTATTCCGCTTCTTAGCCTTTGTTCCCTTCTTCTTAGCCTTTGTTCCCTTCTTCTTAGCCTTTGTTCCCTTCTTCTTAGCCTTTGTTCCCTTCTTCTTAGCCTTTGTTCCCTTCTTCTTAGCCTTTGTTCCCTTCTTCTTTGTGCTCCCTGTCCTCACAAGGGGGTCGTTCATGTTTGTTGTTCTGACCGGTGGTGTCCCAGTCGTATCATGCACTCCTAGTTTTATCTTAGATAAGATTTCTTGGGTTATCTCATCTGAATCTAATTCATCGTCTCCGTCATCGTTCTCGATCAAAGTATGATATTGGGATGTACTTGAAAAATCAATGATATGACTATTAACCAGATCAAACATTTTTTCTTTATCGTAGTTCCTCAATAGAGATTTTAGCTTCATTTTCTCTTCCGTTAATGATCTCTTAATTTCTCCTACGTAATCGGGATCCTCCATCGGCGAGAGATTTTCAATCATATAAGTCTTATAGATGAGTTCTTTAACATTTTCACTTAGGAGTTGAAAGTTGGCGGGACTGATACTTCTCATTATATATCTACATGGGTTTTAATTACGACCCATCGGTGTTTTCAACGTGTGCCGCAATAATTCGGTCCACATCTCTTATAATCATCCCCACGGGGAGTAAATCCTGACTTTTCCAATTCATTTGAGCGTTGGTGATCTCAAAAAGATTCCGCAACCTCATGAAAAGATGCAGCGGGACCTGGATTATTTTATCTTCTGGTGGCACTCTCTGCTGTCTATTTTCCCGTATCGGAGTATCTTTCGCGACGGTATCTTTCGCGACGGTGTCGCGATCAGTTGATTCTGTCTTGTTTTTCCTATCTTTTTTATCTTTCTTTTCTTTGGTGGGCATTTCTTTGTCAGATAAAGTATATGTTGTAAATAAACGTAAATTTGATACAGTTGGGTTATTGGTCCACCACATTCAATTAATCACATTCAATATGTTCTTTCCCGAAGAATACAATATGATTGACCCCATCGACTATTATCGGTCAAAAGACTCACTTATTAGAGAAAACAAGAAACTCACTGAAGATCTCAATTTCTATAAATCTATCTTTAAAATGAGAAACTCGTGCTTATTTAATCTATCCATCAAAATGAAGGACGGAAAGCAAGTCTGGTTTGACCGAGTCAGAACAAGCTATCAAGAATTACTAACATATGATATGGACGAGGAATTGCGCGATATGATTAACAATCCACCCAAACCCGAAAGATGATTAAAGATAAAATGATAATAGTTAACTAGATCGCCGATGTTATTGAGTTTCGTTTGTTTGGTTCCCGTATGGTCGCTGTTAAACCGTTTCGTTTACAACGGGCTTTATTATTTTTGCACACCACTGTTTATATATGACAATCATAAAATTGAAAAAATAACAGGCAACATTGTTTCAGGCTTCCACACTTTGAAGTGCTTGCAACATGTATTCCAAGAGAGTTACATAAGAGATATACACTTTACGTATCAGTCAGATGTTAATTATAACTCGATCGTTTTCTTTTCGGTTAGTTATTTCATATATGATTTATTGAATGATATGAGAATTAAAAACACTTCATTTACATTCATCTTACATCATTCAATGTCTATACTTACGGGGGTATATCTTTATAATGTAAACTTGTCACAGATTTATCTAGTAGCTCTTTTTGTTGAACTCTCTAATATAAATCTAAATATAAAAGAAACCATGGATATCTTAGAACTAAAGCACCTGCGTTTTTATATCATTAATGGTATATTATTCAGTTTAACTTTTTTCTTATCTAGAATACTGTATGGTCCAATAGCACTAAGGAGTTCTTATCTTCTAACAAATGAAGTGAATAAATATCATGAGTTACATAATTTGCCACTGATACTCACAGGTTCTTTCATAACACTTAATCTCTTCTGGTTTCAGAAGATAGTTAGGATTATAATATACAAATATCGTAATTATAATAACAAATAGTATAAATATGAATATGAATATGAACAAGACCACCATAAAAATGCTTATAATGGGCTTGATAACTATGTGTATATTCGCATATATAGATTCGGGATTTTTTTTACTATTAGAAGAGGACGTGACAGAATATATAAACGGAATAGAATATCTAGATGAATATACTCGCCCAATATTATTGGGGGGTATCGGTTCTGCTCTGGCAATAATGGTCTCTAAAAGTGTTAAGAAATATATAATATTACCCAATTTCAAAATAATAGAGCATCCACTTATGGATTCTCTGGGAATAATTATCGGGACGATTGCAGTTATAATGACTTACGAGCTATTAAAGAGGTATTAGAACACATGTGATAAAAGAGTCCTTCTGGGCTTTTTTTTCTTCGGCTTCTTTTTCTTAGTTTTCTTGGGTCGCTTCTTAGTTTTCTTAGTTGCGCCTTTAGACTTCTGCATTAATTGCTCGTGTTGTTTTTTCAACGCCCTCATTGTGTATCCCATGGGTCCCTCATTCGTATAGTATGCGTCTATCTTTCCTCTAAGAACTGCCCAAGTCCTTGCGAGTGAATCCATTTCTGTCATTATTTCAGACCATTTTACGAGCCACAATTTACGCACCATAAACTGAGGGGGTCCAACATACTGGTTCCGTACATTTTTTTTAAGATCTTCGAATAATTTCTGCATGGCTTTCCGAAAAGTTTGCCTATTCTTATACTCCTTTGTCTCTCTCGTTTTTTTTTGCTCAGGAGTTTCGGATGGACGAGGCGTAGTAGTAATGACTGGTAAGTTCTCTAATTCTCTCAATGTTGATGAGTCTGAACGCGTTAAAGATGGCCTCCCACCCCGAACCCTCTTAATTCTTTTGGTAAGTCTTTTACCCACTCTCCGCCGTTGCAAAGTCCTCAAGCTAACCATTCTCAAATGTATATATATGGTTATATTTTATTTAAAGAATATTTAATTATATATTGATATAATAATGTGGTGTGATGAAATAATACGCTTGTTTAATAATACTTATAATTTAGACCTCAGTGTTCAAAGAGCTGAGTTCTTTTACGAACTGTTCTGTTCGACATTCCGATTTGATATAGCTCGCGATATAGAGGAAGAGGGAGAAGATGAAGAATGTGTATTAACGATTGTAAAGATATCGCCCGACGAGCCGGACGATACTGATTATGATTTGGAACGATTCATCTATTGGTTTCATAGCAACTTTTACAGAGAACTAGTTAACGAGTTAAATACACTGAATAATGGTAACAATGAATATGATGATATTGTTTACAGGGTTGAATCGTTGGAAAGAGTCATCAACTCTTTCCAACACATGCAAAAATTAGATGATTTTGAGGACTTCTTCGAATCGTTGAGGATATATATTGAGAATATAAATTAGGGAATTATTTCTTTTTAGTGAGTCTATTTCTTTTAATAGATCTTTTATGTTTCCTTTTAACAGTCCTTTTAACAGTCCTTTTAACAGTCCTTTTAACAGTCTTTCTAATATGTCTCATTTTAGTGGGTCTTTTCTTATTACGTCTCTTAGATTTTTTAAGAGAAGTCCCACCCCTCACCGGCCCTGTCCACGTTTTTTCAAATGTTGTCAGGAGACGGACACCAACTGGTTCCCAGTCCGTTGTGCTCACATTTGTCATGACCTTAAATAGACCAGAAATCGTCGCTCCACCACATTCCGCATTTTTGGCCTGAGGCGACATTTGTAGCTTGTTAAAGAACTCTCTGGTTAAATCCCCGAGCCCCTCGCATGAATCACCACACATCTGTATAGATCTGGGGGTATGGACGACATAATCACCTTCTTCCAGCGCCTTCCCTTCATTCACTTTTAATAAGTTTTCTGGGCGCCTGTCCGTATTTACCCCGTTCTCGACCAGTTGGTTATAATTATAATAATGTTTTTTGTCGTCAGAAACGGCACTGCTCGGTAACTCATCATTACAGGGGACCACGTATATGTTGGGCATCTTAGGATCCAATTTCTTAGAATTTATGAATTGGCGCCGGGTGAAGATATCGAGATCTGGATTCAGGGCATCTTTGAGCTCCTGGCGATCGGCTGTCCACAACAGGGGCCGGCCATTCACAAAGACATCTTTAAACCCCCGAAAAAACTCAAAAAATGTCTGAGCTGTTCTCTGAAGTAAAGAAACAAATATTTCTGCGTTTGATAGATAAGAGGAAATACGAGCAGCTCTGTCATCAACTAGTTCTTGTGATGTTTTGGTTGTCTCCAGTGGGACCAGTTTATCAAATAAATACTCAGCGAAAAAATTACCCGCCTCTGACGCCTGTTTGACCCCTTTGTCCGTCAATTCTGTGTTCCACCTCTGATTGTCATATCCGAATCTCGCGTGCAATTTTCTCACCTTATTCAGGTGCACGTTGTGCCACCCCTCTCCGTGTCTAATAATGTATAAACGTTTATGACTAGCAAAAAAGTTTGTAATATGTTGATTGGTGAAAGTGAGGAGGATTATTACCTCATTCTTTTTTTTCCCATTGGCATATATTTTCTTGAACTCAACCACATCGGTTTCGGTGTCATGTTTAGTCATTTCTATAATATCACAATTACTCATCTTATGTAGATGTGCTTTTTTATCTGCTGGGGCTTTGACGTTGAACATTTTCAATATAATCTCAATTCTCCCCGCGTGACTGAATAAAATCGCCGCGGGATTACTCAAAACATCTTCCATGGGCGGGGGTTTAGCCATTCCTAACACTATATATATATGTTACATATTTTATCCAATCAATAGAGTTTCTTGTAATTTTTCTTGAGGAAGAATAGTTCTTCCACCCACATATCTTTATTTGTTTTATTTGTGAGTTCTAGGAAATCTTTTTCCAGATTATCCTTAGTCTCTTTCAACTTCTGAATCTCTTCTTCTGTAAAAGTATAGATGGGGAGCTTCACTAGATAGTCATACTCATTCGTAATCTTATTAAAATCGGGTAACTCATCGCAAGAGACGCTCTTATTATTAGAACATCCCGGAAACTTATTCGTTTTCAGAATATCATTCACAGTTATTTTAGGTTTCCTGAAGATAGAGATCTTATCATCGATAATAGATTGAATAAACGCACACTTTGATCCTATAATCTTTAGCTCTTCTTCTAATTCTTGCATTTGATGAAGTCTCCTCTTTTCATAGAGTGCCAAGCGGAGATGATAATATTCTTCAAGGATATCATTTACGTGAGTATATTTTGTAATAGTGCCCTTTGCATTATAAAGATGCATATTACTCACAGATGTATATTTTGTTGTGGTTAGATTGAAATCCTTTTCAACTGTATCAATCTCATCCTCACTCCATTGCGAGGAGTTAAGGTATCCCGGTTTCAGAGTTACAATGAACTTAACTTCTGTGTCCGTGCAGTGATTCTGATAATCGAGGACAACCGGTCCTTTCTTTTTCTTTTTCAATTCTTTTTCACCTCTCTCAGGCATAAGACTTTCCAAGAACTCTTTATAATCTTCGATCCATTTACCAATCGGTAGCTCATATATCTCAATAACAGAGGGACTAATAACCCTGTAGAGACCCTTTGATACGTATATTTTGTCGTCACGTTTTATTACGGTTCCCTTAAAACCCTGAAACCATGGCTTTATGTCGGTGAATGAACCACCCTCAAGTTTAGCCTGAATACTCTGAATAATATCTAGTGGATTATGTTTGGGAATATTTGTACTGAATCCGGTTCCAATCCCGGTCATTCCATTTACAAGGACCATGGGTATAACCGGGGCGTAAAATTTAGGTTCAACGAGAGAACCATCATCTTCCACCCTATCAAGAATTGGGAGATCACTCTTTGGAAAGATCCAGTCAACAATCTTGTGAAGTTGTGTATGAATATACCTCGGACTTGCTGAGTCAGACCCCCCCATAATCCGCGTTCCAAACTGACCCCCCGGAACAAGAATATTCATATTATTTGATCCCACAAAGTTCTGAGCCATACCAACGATGGCCCCCTGAAGAGATGCCTCACCATGATGATATGCTGCGTTTTCACTAACATACCCCGCTAGTTGCGCAACCCGAATCTCAGATGTAAGATTCCTTTTCAAACATGAATAGAGAATCTTTCTCTGACTTGGTTTCATTCCGTCAAATGTTCCCACAGAACGATGTAGATCACTATTAGAGAAATGAATCAGCTCTCTATGAATAAACTGCTCAATATGAATATGCTTTTCATCTGTTTTAAGAGTTTCATTCTCATCATAGTTATATAGCCACTCCTTCCGATCGTCTGCAAGGGTTTTCTTGAAGGCCAGATTCATCGCGCCATCACTTTCTTCAGTCCAGATATAATCATTGTTCATCATATTTCTGAAATATTCCTTCGCCTCAAGAGATGTACTTGTTCCTAGACCCTTGTAATACTTACACTTCCATTTCTTGTAGCCCACAGTCTTTTTCGTCCATTCATTGTAATCTGTAAGATTGTAGAACGACTTAACACTCTTACCCTTTGTTACCTTTACGATTGGAGTGATCATACTGGTCACGAAGTTCAGCTTAATAAGAGAGGGCCACATCGTATTGAAAAGGTTTAAGACGAGTCCTTTGATATGAGAACCATCATGGTCCTGGTCTGTCATAATCATAATCTTGGCATATCTCAGAGACTTTGTGTCTGTATATTCTTTTCCACTCACAAGACCTAGAATCTTTTTAAGATTTGTAATCTCGGTGTTGTTCATGATTTGCTTTACCGAAGCGTCCATAACATTCAAGAGTTTACCCCTCAAGGGAAAGACACCATATCTATCCCGACCAACTTCAGATAATCCAGAAACAGCCATAGACTTTGCTGAATCTCCCTCGGTAAGAATAAGGATACATTCATTTGATTTCTTAGTTCCGGCCCAATTAGCATCATCGAGTTTCGGAACATTAATCTTGCTCTTTTTTGAACCGTCGGTCTTCTTTTGACCCTTACTATCCTTGAACTCAGCAAAGGATACAATCTTATCAATAATGTCCGTGGATGA
>Ga0209090_10000841_pt1 | contig 19503 bp, 20 predicted proteins | sample ArcticOcean_MG_C_9_FD_187432 | JGI IMG/M metagenome (GOLD analysis project Ga0209090, IMG submission 187432) | Marine microbial communities from western Arctic Ocean - ArcticOcean_MG_CB2_152 (SPAdes) (version 2) | ecosystem: Environmental > Aquatic > Marine > Oceanic | place: Arctic Ocean... | reverse complement strand
TCGCTCTCGTCGCTCTCGTCGCTCTCGTCGTCGCTCTCGTCGTCGTCAATGTCGCTTACCAATACCTGCGCCTTGCGTTTGGTAGTCGGCATCACCAGCGACCGCATCACCAGCGGAACAGCGACCAGCTTGGCAGTCGGCATCACCAGCGCCCGCATCACCACCGGAACAGTGACCAGCTTGGCAGTCGGCATCACGAGCGACCGCATCACCGCTGGAACAGCGACCAGCTTGGCAGTCGGCATCACGAGCGGTCGCATCACCACCGGAACAGCGACCAGCTTGGCAGTCGGCATCACCAGCGGCCGCAAGAGCGTGGGCATCGGCGGTAGCCCCGATACGGCGTATTTCTTGAGCATCTCGTTCTTGCGCTTGAGAACCGGACATCCCGTCAGCGCGTGTCCCATCTCGTGGCAGTATCGGCACTCGGTAGAGAGTAGGTGCGGACAAACGACCGCCCCGTTGTGTGACTTGTAATCGCTGGCCGGTTTCCCTGCCTTGAAACACATGTTGCAAAATGTGCCGTTCTTCATTGTAAGATTGTAAGATTTGATATCTCGTTAACTTGTTGTATTGTGCTTATGATATTACCTTGTAAAACGATTTCAATTTTATTTCTGGTCCAAAAATAAAATTGAAAGTAAATTGTCAAATTATCGCATCAGCAAAACAATACGAAAGCAGATAATGGATTTTACCAAACAACTGGATATGTCAAGATTCGGAACGTTGCTGGAACGTTCCGCGATGGATTCTAAGCCACACCAACACCAAGGTGTAGAGTGGTGTATCAATCGCGAACTCACGCCGAACGAGTATGGTGGTGTGCGAGGAGGGATAATGGCCGACGAGATGGGACTAGGCAAAACAATCCAGATGCTCGGTGTTGTTCTCTGTAACTTCAAGCGGCGCACCCTGATTATCCTCCCCAAGTCGCTGATGTGTCAGTGGGTCGCCACGATAAAGAGCACGCTTGGCCACGACCCGCTCGTCTTCCACGGGTCTGGTGCGAGCAGCCTCACCGAAGCTCGCGTCGCCGCCGCACCAATCGTCGTATCCACCTATGGGATGCTGCGCAAGGACCTGCCACTGACAAAGATATCGTGGGACCGCGTGATATTTGACGAGGCCCACCACCTGAGAAACAACGACACTGATAAACAGAAAAACGCCATAAAACTTAAGAGCAAGATTATGTGGTTTGTCACAGGAACACCGATTCAAAATCGCGAATCAGATTTGTATAGCCTCTTTAAGGTTATGAAAATTCCAGACCACGTTTACACGTTTAATGCCAGAGGAAAGGACAACAAAAAAGCACCCAACTACGATATCGTGCGTAAAATGAAGCACACGCTCATAATAAAAAGGACAAAAAAATCAGCCAAACTGGAGCTGCCTGCGACTAGCAATCATGTGATAGTCGTAGACTGGAAAAGCGATGAGGAACGCAATGTCGCCGAGGAGATTCACGGCATCCTATTCTCGGAGTTGTTGGGTCGCAAGAATCGCTTCACTCCACCGTGGGAACGATACGCGCTTCCGTTCATCTGCTTCTCGAAACAGATGTGCACCGCACCAAAGTCGATGGCAAGGCACGTTGGAAAGCTAACCGGTCAGGAGTCCATCGACGGGACCGAGCTCCGCGACCCGAACGCCACTGATGGAGTCATCAACACCGCACTCGGAAACAACAGTAAGATTGACCGCGCGACGGAAGAGATTATCGCACGCAAGGATAATGGGCGACTGAAGCTGGTGTTCGTCGAGTTTCGGTTGGAGATGGAGACCGTGCGACAGTGCCTCGTAAAAAATGGCATTACTGTCGGTGAGATTAACGGCGCGACATCGGCCAGTGCGCGCAAAGCTATCTTGGCGAACATACCGAGCATCGAGACCAAGTATGTGCTTCTCCTCCAGATAAAAGTGGGTTGCGAGGGACTGAACCTCCAACAGTTCAGCGAGGTTTATTTCCTTAGCCCAAACTGGAACCCCGCAGTCGAGGACCAGGCCGTGGCGCGCTGCCATCGCATCGGTCAAAAGCTCCCCGTAGACATATTCCGGTTCAGCATGGAGGGGTTCGGTCGCGACACGCAGAGCATCGACAACTACATCACCGAAAAACAAATAAAAAAACGCAAGGTAATGGTGAATAGCGACCAATGCTGGGAACCCCAAACCCCACCACATCCAAACACCCAAGCATAAATATACCGCACCACACCACACCGCACCACACCACACCACACCGCACCTATACATTGTTATCTCTATATTTTTTTTTATTCTTCAAAATATTAGAGACATATCGCCTGTTTTCTAATATTATCTCTACATCATCGTCCGTCATATCAATGTGCGTACCACAACCAACCATAAGTTTCTGTAGAATATCTCCACCACACTCCTCTGGTCTGATATAGGTATCAGGTAAGAACCATCGCCGTCCCGCATCAGAGAAACACGGTCCACTACACATACAACATATCTTGTTCAACAAAAAGCACACCCAGTAGTTTTTTTTAATTTCCGCGTTTGTAATCTCCTGCTGAAATATTTTGTCAATCATCGAAAACGCCGTATTGAGAAACAGAATAGTATCCATTAGATTTTTCTTGTGTTTAAATAACAAACGCGCCCTCACCCGATACTCTTTCGACAGTTTATTGTCGTTCTGTTTCTGTATCTCGCTAATAAAACGTATTTCGTTTTTAACATTCTTCAGAGTAGTAATGGTCTTTGCCTTGTAATCGTCTATTTTTTTTATAACCGAAAAGACGTTAGTATTATAAATTATTGGATAGGTATATCGTATGGTTCGGGGGATAATAAATTGGTTAGTCTCCTTGATGTCGCCTATTTTCTCCTCAACGCTTTTAATATTGTTGCGCATCTGGTCAATAAGGTCAGTCTCCGCGTCCTGACGCTCCTGATACATATCGCTTATCTTCTTTCGTTGCGTGTCGCGAATCCACTTGTGTCGCTCGTCTTCATCGTCTGCCCCCGAGCTCTGCGTATATGGACACATCACATCCATGACCGTTTTGTGTTCGCACCACTTTCGCACGACGTTGTCCGAATTCAAAATAGGATTGCTGAAGAGGAGAACGTTCCCCGATTTAAATTCCACATATGTCTGTAATTTATCATACTGGTGCGACGATATCTTGTAGGCCTCTGCCGAGGCATCTAGTTTTAAGAAATTTATTATCGCAAGCAGAAACGCCACGAACGCAGAGAGCGCCGATAATATGAGCTCGCCTCGTTCCTCGCAGTGTAACGGTGACTGGATCACTGACACCGCCGCCGAAAGAAAAATAGCCGGCAACATCAGCCAGTTGAGTATTCTAACGGTGTAGCTCCGCGACTCCATATATATAATTTTCTGCCCTTTCAGGTAGCTGGCGAGAATATCGAGTGCGGAAGAGTAGCGGTGAATAATATCCTGCTCATACGACTTGTTTATTTGGCGCCGCACGTTGCTATAAGATAATTTCTTGTAGTTAATTGTTACTCCACTCCTTTCGTTATTAAATTTCATCTCGTAATTAGTCGGCGATAGAATCATAGGATTCTGGTGGATGCTGTCGTCCGACGAATCACCGCTGTCGCTTGGCTCACTCCCAATACCCGCACCGACACTGTTACTCATAGAGTCAGACTCTGACCCCACCGACCCCGACCCCGACCCCGACATTTGCTTGATAACTTTATTTCCTAATTTAACAAAGTTAAAACTGGAATCGTTTCTCACATCGTCTATTGTTAGCCGTATACTTGTATCTACGCCGTTATCAGCCATATATTTATATATTTATATATTTATACGCCAGTGGAACCGAACCCACCTGCGTCACGCTTGGTCTCCCCCAACTCTTCCACTCGGTTCACCATAGTAACGACCATTGGATAGCTGATATCGGGAGGACAAATCTGAACGACGCGATTAAATGCGCCGACCACGTATCCACTACCATCTGAGCGGAGGTTATCAAACGCCGCAATGATGTTGCCGCGGTATCCAGAGTCGATGATGCCAACCGAATTAGCAAGCCGCAACGGCGTCTTCGTGCCAGTACTCGACCTCGGATACAGGTAGTAGCCCACGGGCTTTCCACCACTCCATCCATTGGGTGTGTATTTATCCATCGCACTCTTAATCTGGTGGTTAATCTTGACCGTATCTCCCGCCACCACCACCATATCTGGGCAGAACAAATCGAACCCCGCGTCAAATTCACCAAGATGCGACTCATAGATACACGGAACGCTCACCGCATTGTGCTTCATCGCGGCCGCCGTATATTTTTCACGCAACCCTTCTACGTCATCTGAAACCCAAAGTTTAAGTTCGAAGAACGATTGGATTGCTTGTGACGCCATAATGAATTAGATAGAGAGAAATATATTTATATCAATTTTATAACCTAATAATTTTATAACCTAATAATTTTATAACCTAATATAAAATGATTCGCATATAAATCACGCACCCCATCCCCATTCCACCGGAAAGCCACCGCCTGGCGTAGTATAGTTAACGTCGCACCCCGTATGGTTGATCCACTGTGGCCAATGGACCATCGAGTTAGGTGTCGGTAAGCAGTTCTTTCGGAGCAACCCTCCTTTCATATAGTCGCTTGCCGAGATAGCACCGGTCGCCGCCTCACCCACCACGAGGACCCCCGTTTTCTTACACTTGTCTTCGCATGACCCCGCATCGTCAGACGGCTTGGCGCAGCTGGCCATCACCTCGGTATGTTTGCTCTTTATGTAGCCCTCTTGGGAGCGGTCATATTCGTTGTAGGACTGGACCCAGTCCTTTGAGTTCGCCGCATTACACTCGTCGTAGAAGACCGACGTTGGATTTCTCACGCGCGTGGCAATGTGCCCACCGTTGCTCATCGTAGACCGTTTAACGGTAGAGGCGTCGTTGGCCGAGCATCGCCCACTGTTTACCACGCTCTCCCCGCCCAGCCTCCCCACCGCCATCGGATTGGCACCGCGAAAGCGCGTCCCGTTAAGTCCACGCCCCACCGAGCTCTGTCCCACCCAGCCCTGACTGCGACGCCCCCCGCTGAGTGAAAACCCATCACCATATCCTGAGACTGCTTTATTCGCCGCTCTTGATTTACGCTTCATTGCGACAATAGACATATAAACTAAACAAATAAAAAAAAGCGGTTATCTGGATCATTTTCCAAACATCTCGTCAGAAAAAAATAGAGCGGACTTCCATTCACCACATCCACACTCTCAATGTCCAGCAGGTCCATCATGAGTAGAGCAACGCTGTAATATACACACGATACGTTGGTATTAAACGGTAGCTCCCCTCCGTCACTCGCAAAAAAGGTCTTCAGTTCAGGAGCCATATAATCGCCTTTTAATCGCACCGGCTTTACAAACTCCACACTATTGGTATCCGAATCAATATCAACTATTTTATCGGAGTCTTCGTCATAACTATTGATTATATACCAATTATCGTCAATGACACTGATATCCTCTAAATCAAAATACAAATAGCTTTTGTTAATTTTGACCATTTGCTCCATCTGGATAGCTAAACATATGGCGAGACGCTGAATCTCGTAATATTCTAACGGTCTGCGTTTAAGCGGCCCACTCCCATCGGTCTCGATTACGATTTTGCCTCCCTTTTGCTCCCATTTCCCACCCCACCCATTGTCTAATAGAGCGTTAACCAACGCCATATTCGTATCGGTGTCTGGTAATGTTATATTGTCGGTCATTAATATATCTATATGATTAAAAAAATAGCAATTCATCGTTTAAATTAATCAACCTCCTCAACCACATCTTGTATTTTTACTAGCATAACACTTCCAGTACCATGGAAAGTCATAAATGAGTTTCACGCTTTCCCCATTAATTAATTTATCTCTTGTGTTCTGAGCAATCATATTGTCCGGCCAGCTATTAAAATGTACAAATATACAATTATATAGCTGATTGTTTTTATTTCTCTTGTTAATAATGTCCACCCTCTTAATACACCGCTCTCCAAACGCCTTTTCGAATCTGTTCTTGACAAACAGCCACTCGGTGTTGTGTGCATACGGTATACATACGCAAGGTGTCGAAGATAGAACCGAAAGATTACGAGTCATTATAATGTAAATAGTATAATTAACATTATATTCAATTTTATAAACAATTAACGCATCATATAGGCTGTTATATATGAGTATCGGTAATTATTATTAAATTTATAAAAAATTGAAAGAACGCTATCAGTTCTGTATGAAGACAAAATACCACCCTCACAATATATCATAAAAGATATATTACAACAAGCATATCAGATATTATAATGTCATCAACTCTTAAGATGAACAACCGCTTCGAATCGCTCAAAACACCGAAAAGTGTCCATCGCCCCGTATTCCGCATTCGCTCCAAACGTCCCGAGTCCAAAAGACAGGAATTTGTAATGAAATATAATGCGTTTCCCGAACTATCCGCGACCAAACTAAAGAACCCGGAGTCTGATATGGACTTCGTAACAGCCACCACCTCCGAAGAGAATATTAAGATTATAGACGAAGTAGACCCGGGATGGATGAAAATCAGTAGGTCAAATAACAAGGTCGTATATAAGACGAACGACGACCACATCGTCACAGATACGAATGACGAAGAGAACCAAAAGGGGCTGGACGCTACGCAGGAAGAAAATCTGTATCGATTGACCGAGCGGTGGCAGAACAAACGTGACCAAGAAAACATAATGTATCCTAACACATCGCTCTATATAAACGAAAAAAGTCTTCTGGATCCATTAAGCGACGATTGTTATGACACAGAGAGCGATTGTAGCGAAAGTGAGCCGAGTATGGAAGACCCAGATGACTATTACGACGATATGTAACTAATTCGCGAATTAGTTTACATTTATAACCGATTATCAATTATTAATATAATGAGTGAATCCGAACCCGACTTAGACGTTTCGTGGATTGAAAGTTATAAAGAGCTAGAAAAAAACTTTGATGATTTTTACAAGGAAAAATCGGAAAATATAGAAATGTTTTTTTTATATGTGAATTCAGACGACGAGTTGGAAACTGTAAATTCATCTACATATATTCTGGACATGAACTCGCGTATCCCAAAAGACAGACTGATAAATGTCATCAACGAGAATCGCGAAAAACACGGAAAGAAATATCGCCTGATTAATCTTGTTAAGTATAACGTTACGATTGACCCCGAAGACGTGATTCACATGCTTGGAGTGGACGAACAAGAGGGTGATACCTACATAACTCACGAGAGCTACAATCGCGACATTCACTTCGCAGACACCGTATGTATATTACAGAATCTTAACAGTTTATATTTTATATTCAGAGAGACTAACCCAAAAACACGCCGCGAAAACAGACAACAGACACGAAAGATAACAATGTCCCCACATATAAACGACAAGACCCGACGGAAAAGAATATAAAGCCTTTTATAGAAATATCTATAATTGATGTCCTCTACAAAGATTGGTGAAAACGGTCACTCTGAATACGGGTGGTCTGAAGACACACGCGAGAAGCTTGTCCAACTCGCATTTCAACTAACGCGAACATCCGAGAAATCCCAACATGACCACATAAGAACTATATATCGGGAGCTCTTACAAACCATATTTGATTCCGACAACGCCGATGATATATACGCCGTGCTAGCATTGCCTCTACTAACGCGGGATATTATAGCCGGTAAAGGCGAATATGAACTATATTATATATTAGTAGGTGAATTATCAATGTTTTCTGACAAAATAAATAGCACCAAAATAAATAGCACCCTCCATCTCCTTATTACTGGATGTGTGGATTTAGGCACCGAACACCCATATGGCAGTTGGAAAGACATGAAGTATTTGCTGAATTATCTGCGTAAGCTTTATGGTGAGTCTCGGTTAATACAAAAACCAATCTTCAATCATATTGTAACTCTGGTGTGCGATCAGCTCCGCGAGGACGCAACGGCGGGTGCCAATGTTTCATTGTGCGCAAAGTGGGCGCCTCGCGAGAAGAGCAGCAAGTTCGGATGGCAAACTCGCTATTTCGCTATTTACTATTTCAACCAGTTTTATGATGGCAGCGATTTATCCGAACGCAAGTGTCTGACGCACTTCCGAAAGCTAGTCGCCCGTCTAAACACGCAGCTCAAAACACCCCAAATAAACCAGTGTAATAAAACGTGGAACGAGATTGATTTTGACAAAAGCGTTACTTCAATGACAATGGCACGCCAAAAACACGCATTTTTGAACGAGGATAAGAATGGTGTGCTTCGTCCACCCTGCGTAGATCGCTCTCTGTGTCGCGCCAACTATCTAGACTATATAGATCGTTGTAAATCGGGTGCGTCCACTATCAAGGCGGGTCGCGTGGGCATCGTGGATATGGTGCGAGAGGCGATGCGGCTCTATAATTCCGACCCACCCGCCGAGTGCGACACGCTCAACTTACAATGGGCGTCCGCGGCCGAGTCACACACCACCCTCGACAATCTCGTCGCTATGGTGGATACCTCATTCTCGATGTGCGCCGAGAACAGCAACCCGCTCTACGCCGCGGTAGGTCTGGGCATTCGCATCGCTGAGCGCTCAAAGCTGGGACGACGCATCATGACGTTCAGTCGCACTCCCACGTGGATTGACTTGGACGAGGGGGCGACGCTCCCCGAAACGGTGGGAAAGATCGCGAGCGACGGGAGCTGGCATGCGAGCACCAACTTCGAAGCCGCGCTGCGTCTCCTCCTCCGCTCGTGTATCGAGAAGGACCTCCACCCCGACGAGGTCAAGAGTATGGTCCTCGTCGTGTTTTCCGACATGGCAATCGACGAGGCAGATGGTGACGCGCTCTCCATGAACGAGCTCGTAAAAAAACTATTTTACGACGCCGGTATGTTCACATCCCACCACCATCCCTACGAACCGTGTCGCATATTGTATTGGAATCTGCGCTCCACCAACGGGTTTCCCTGCCTTTCCACCGATAAAAATGTCAGCATGCTCTCAGGCTACAGTCCCGCCATGCTCAATAAATTCTGTACAAAGGGAATCGATGCGCTTGACGAATTCACCCCATATTCAATTCTCTGGGAACAACTGAACCACACGAGATACCAATGGATGAGAGCTCACCTGCGCGCTCAGAAGCACTGAACAACATTATATAAACATTATATATAGATAACTTGTATATGAGCGATTATAGAAGTTTAATGGGAGCCTTTATAGAGGAATATGAAAATATATACAGTGAGCCTGTATATAAAAAACTGCTTTCGGAAGAAGGTAGAAACTCATTAACCCTAATGCCCTATATTGAAGCTGAATCTAAATATCACACTTGCCCTATATTATTTATAGAGTTCGAGGAGGGTGAGGAGATAACCGAACTCCCGTGTAGCCATCGGTTTAATAGCAGCGCGATAGATAAATGGCTCACCGAGGAAAAAGCCGAATGTCCAGTGTGTCGGATGGGACTGAAACACACGACATCTGAGGTTCCGCCTCCGCAACATCAAATAGAAAATATACCAATAATGCCCGATATTGATGCCGCACTAGCATTGATTGATTCTATAAATCGTGCTGCAAATATGAACCGTAGATACGAGTATCGGACCGCTCGGGTGATGTCCGAGGACGATGACGAGCTTCGGGAGGCAATCATCGCAAGTCTGAACGACCTTAACCAAAACACCCCATTTAGTTAAATTTCTTCAATGTCAATAAAATCGCCCCCTGTGTCGACGCCCTCATCGACGCCCACATCGGCACTCTCCAATTCCCTTTTATGTTCGGAAAGTGTATCCTCTTCGAATATAATGTCATCGCCGGCATACTTATTGTCGTCGCCTTCACTCGCCCGAATGATGTGCGCAAGATTTAGCGTATTCATCGCTTTAAGCTTGTCTTTCTCCCCAGAATTATATACTTCCAATAGGTCGCATTTAACGGCCTTGTTTGAGCGCGCCTCCCAGTCGCGTATTCCAACCAAAATCCACACGTCTGGTGCAATCGTGTTGTCGCGCTTATCTCGTCCCCTGAATTTGTTTCTTATTACGCAAAGTCGCGTAACTCCGTCATTGGTAACCACCTCACAGTTAGGTCCGCCATAAAGTTTAATAACCACAGCGTAAGTCTCGCCTTCTTCTGCCAGACGGAGCTTTCGGTTGGCTGTGACCGGATTCATTAGTTTACGCGCCGATTTTTTGGATTTGTTACCACCCATTTTATTTTTAACCATTGTTATATTTATTACAATAACATTTAATATTGTAATCAATTTTTTTATTATTAATAAACAAATAAAATTCCCTCATTAAAACTAATACAAGGCACCTTATTGAATACGCTTTCATGCCACGCACCTCCAATCGGACCAACGCTCTGGAGCTGGGTCGCACAGGTCTGTTCGTCTGGCTCATATCCATACGCCTCGTAAAACCCCTCTAACCAATCATCGTTCTCAAATTCTATTCGGTCGTCAACTGGTTCCCCCCTGAACGCCACGAGTCTCTCGCGCCAGCAAGGCGTCCCCCATATGTATTGCTCCCATCGCCCGAGCGCCTCCTCACGCAAGTCGCAGAGTCCGTGACGCGCCAATGCGAATCCACCCAGAGCTGGCAATGTTCCAAACGTGCGCTTGTATGGTAGCGTCCACCTAACGTCGAACGTCTCTACTGCCTCTGCGTCGTCGCGAATCTTATCGAGTGTCGGTTTGTCGTATATGTGGATACGAAAACACCCCTCCGAATCGCCACCATACCACGCCATTAAATTAACAATCAACGCAATAAACCAATGGTAATCAGTTACAGATGCGCTGCGCCTCTCTACAATTTTGCCGTATGATTTGGTACACGTTTCATAATCCAAGCATGTTGTCTTGCGCACGCTCGCAAAATATCTCAGCAGCACAGCAAAGAGGTCGGTGGCGACTTGATTACCCCCTTCCCCGCGAAGCAAATGATACACATGGAGCGCAATCGTCCGGAAGTCCCTCTTGTATATTGACAAGAGGAGCGGACGATATTTAATATCGTAATCGCTACACCAGCGTGGTGGACGCCCCCTAGCTACGAATCCGCGCTCCGTCGCCCCCCACGCAACTCGCTCGACGTATTGTCTCATAATAAATGCAGTGTCGGACGGAGCGGAGCTAGAGCTTACCAGATTGGATATGACACCCGCCACATAGTGCACGCCACCGTTCCGCCGCCAAAGTTTTTCCTTCTCGCGGATATGCGGTTCCAATCTGGGATTATTTTCAAAATAAAAGTCGTAATACATCTTCCATAATAATTGAAATACGTCAAATCCCGAGTAGTAGAGCTCGTATCCCCAATAATAGCACTCATCTAATCCCCTTTTCTGGAGGACCGATGTAATTAGCGACAGCTCCACCTCGTCCTTCGCATATAGGTATCGCGTGAGCAGATATTCGGACATATTGGTGTATATTTAGTTATGTTATTCTATAATATAAAGTTCAATTTTATAGCATTAAAATTATATAGTTGTATATTATAATGTCCAAAAAGGAAATCTCGTGGATAGGATTGATTAAGGTCCTGATTGCCGAGAAGAAAAAGGCGGGCGAACCGGCCGGCGTAAAAGACGTAATGGACGTCGCCAAAAAGGAGTGGGTGGAGATTAAAGCCGGAAAGCACGCCAAATATATAAAGGGCAAGCAGGTAATCACGCGTCGCAAGAAGAGCAAGAGCAAGAGCAAGAGCAAGACGGCGAAGAAACGCTGCGACGATGAGGAGGATCCTGCTACCGAGATGGCCGCCATCGTCGACAAATGTAAGCTCTGTAAGAAATGTATGAAGGAAATTAAGAAACACATTAAGTAATGAGATACTCACGTGTCGCTCTTTTCAATATGAGAATTCAGGGTTTCCATATCAGATTTAATTACCGTTTTAACATCCTTCAAAACTGGTTCAATATCCTCAATCATTTTTATATAAGTGTCTACGTCTTCATTTAAATAAAACAGCTCGTATAGGCGCTCGCGTGCGGTGGTGATGCTAAATCTCATAATCGGGTCGGGGTGTATGTTTCTCAGCAACAACTGTGAGAACTGTATATAAAACTGGTTCTCTGGAAATCCATCAGGAAATAGGAGATGGATATACCGCAAGTAAATAATGCTAATTGCGTAATTGTCCCACGTATCGTAAGATTTAATGAGTCCGTCAATAATTCCCCTCTTCCTCTTCTCGAGACTATCGGGGCGCGTGGCGTCAAGCACGTCGAGCACACACCGCTTACACGCCTCTTGATAGTCGGCGACAAACGACTTGCTTAACATTTTGAGACCCTTGTTAGTGGTGACATACTCCTCGGAAATCCGCTCCGCAATTCCAGAGATATCTTCACCCTCTTCCAGTTCGTGAAGCAAGTAATTTATAATATGCACTTCGATAGGCCACACATAATACTCGGGCGCATACAAATAGAAATACTCCTTCATTAATTCATAATATTTTTTATCATTATCGTTCTTATTTGGCAACTTGTCTATGGGAATAGAGAGACCGAAATCGATAATATTCGCGTGGTTCATATCCGAATCATACAATACGTTGTCGCTCTTGAGGTCAAAGTGTATGACATCCATATCAATCATAATCTGAATGGCTTTCAAAAGGTGCGTGTATGATTCTAACATGGATACGACAACGTGTTTTTTGTCCCGTATTTCGTCAAATATCTCCTCAATAATGGGCTTGTTATTCGCGTAAGGTATTTTCATTAGCGTGTATGCCTTGTCAATATCCTTGATAACCTCGCACTTGGAGACGAGGTCCTCGTTCGTTTTACTAAAACTTGCCATCTTAACCGGACACTCGGATACAACAGGTAGAAAAAAATACTTATAAATCGGATTATTTTTAACACGCAATCCGATATTCGCTTCATTAACCGAATTAAAATTTGCGCGCTGTAATTTAGAAACGTATTTACTCATATCGTCATCTACATCGCTGTCGTCTTTCGGTTTTGTACACCTAATACCTGGATAGTAAACACACCCAAATCCGCCCTGACTAAGTAATTTGCTCATATAATTATATGAATTATTTTATTATCGCGATTAGGCCTCTTTCACCTTGCGACTCAGAATGTAATATCTATTTTTATATGTTTTTTTAATCTTGGCAACCAAATCCTCCTTTGACGCTTTACATTCGTCATCATCCACGAGTCGCCCAATTTCCGCTTTGATTGCCTCGCTCTCGCTATTGTCGAATAGCTCAAACCCGCGCGCCGGCGTAAAGTCGGTAGCGCCAATGTTGCCGCCAATGTGCGCATCCATACTGGTGATGAGTGTCGCGTCGAGTGAAATATAGTTTCGACGCGTCTTGGGCGTCACTACTACCGTTTTCTTAGTCCTGAAGTAGTATCGCCCCGCCTTGTACATCTTGTCGGTAACATCGCCGTCGTATCCGAGACCACAGAGTCGCGTGGTTTCCATCCGTATCACGTCTTGATTTTCATCACACCAGAGCTTCCACGCCTCCTTATAGGACACCACGTCATCGTGCTCGTGGGTTTTGGCGAACTCTGTCACCACATCCACGACGCCGTCTACAAAATTAAATCGGAATACTGTCGTTTTTGGCGCCACCTCGTTATTAGCCATATTTATTTTTCATACCATATTAGTTATTTAAAATCAATTTTATATATAAAATGAGCGGAACCGTTACTTACATTATTTCATCGCAGATATATTACGACACGTTTAATACATGCTATAAGCGCATTGTAACGATAGACCGCATGCCAATTGGTATTTTGGCCACCATTACTCGTCGCCTGACCAATGCGAAGCTGTCGGAATTTAAACAGTCCACGCCGTGCTGCCCCATAGAGCGGTGTATATTCGCGATCTACAATCCATCAACCGGCGCCGACGATTTACTCACGTTAGAGGACCAGGGAATATTCATATCCTATTTAATATCAAACGGCTACACAATTAACACCTCACTCACCGAACTGACGTTAAAGAACCAAATAAAGAGCGAAAAACAAATAATGTATGTTATAAGCAAATAGTTATAACATAAGATATTTTTTAATATAATATTAAATTGAAAATGTATTATTAGTTAATTTAATATTATAATGAGCAGCAATAGCAATACCGAGTGTACTAATTATTTAATCGAAGAATACATTAGCACGATGACAGAGCAGGAGCGGTTGGTATTGAAAATCGCCACCGAACATCTGGAATCGTCCTTTAGTATAGAGAGAAGCATTGGCTATTTAGAGTGGCTCTCTAAACGCCCCACTAAAGATGATTAACAATTACATTAGCGTCTTGATTTCCTGCGCCCGGTCGATGTTTTCCTGCGCCTAGTCGATGTTTTCCTGCGCCTAGTCGATGTTTTCCTGCGCCCGGTCGATGTTTTCCTGCGCCTGGCCGATGATTTCCTTTTTCCTCTCGAGGACCGGTTTACGAGACCACCATAGTCGACACGCGAGGCATTTATATGCGGTTTACCATTTTTTAACGCCGTAACGACGCGGTGTCTTCCGTCAATGACCTCGTAGTATTCTGTATTTTTAAACTGTTCTACCTTAATAGCTGGTAAATAATCTTCTTCTCCTTTATCGTATGCGGTTTGAATAACCGTTATTTTTTGTTCGTTCATGTTACCTACCGTATTGTCTTTACTCTTCGGAAGTCTCTTAGGTTTGAATTGGTCCATCATTTCTGGTGCATTTTCTTTACCCCATTTTATCATAGAAGAAGAGAAGAGAATATTAGAAATGGCTATTTGGTCACCCATTATACAATATACCACTATTTTAAAACCGAATGCTTCTGTTTAGAGAACCATCTTAATAACGATTTAACATTTATCTCTCTATAGTGTAAATGAAGGACGCCGAGATTCAGGGACTGATTGACAAGACATTCAATAAATTAAAGAACACAGGTGGTGGCAAAAACGCCTCGTATATTCCCGAGCTGGCAAAGGCGGATCCCAACCTGTTTGGTATTTCTTTTGTTTCGTGTAACGGCACCGTATACGAGGCGGGCAAAACGACGACGGGCGTGCCGATAGAATCAATCAGCAAGCTCTTTACGCTCGCGCGCGCGGTAGACGAGTTGGGAGGTAAAACGGTGAGCAAAAAAATAGGGCACAGCGGAAGCTGGCTCCCGTTCAACAGCGCCGTGGCCGCCGACCTTTCGCCCAGCCACACCATCAACCCGTTTGTGAACCAGGGCGCCATGGCGACCACCAGCCTTCTTTACACGAAGAATAAGGCAAAGTTCAAAGCCCGCGTCCTAGGAAACCTAGACCAGTTCGCCGGGAAGAAGCTCGGATTCAATACCGCCGTTTACAAGTCGGAGAGCGAGACGAACTCGAAGAACATGGCCCTCGCCTACCTTTTGAAATCGCACGACCGTTTTTACGGCGACGTCAACGATACGGTGGACGTTTACACCCAGCAATGTTCCAAGACGGTCTCCGCGAGGGACCTCGCCACGATGGCGTGCGTCTTCGCGAAGGGTGGCTACCACCCGAACACGGGCAAAAAGGTAATCTCCGAGGATACCGCCAAGTACGTGATTCGCGCCATGCATCGTTCGGGGCTCTACGAGTATTCGGGGACCTGGGCCGCCGAGGTCGGCTACGTCGCGGCCAAGAGCGGTGTCGCCGGTGGCATCCTCATCATTCTAAACGGAATCGGGGGGCTCGCCATCATCTCTCCACCACTCGACGCCATCGGCAACAGTGTGCGCGGTATCAAGGCGGGCAAATTAATAACCAAGGGACTCTATAACATCAAAGATGCCGCGGCCAAATTCTGCCCTCCTCCCACCAAACAAATTCGCGTAAAAAAGAGCACCAATCATAAAACCCGCAAACGTAGATATAAATCTCGCAAGTCCCGCAAAACGAGGAAATAAAACCCACCAACCCAAATTAATTTAAATATATAAAAATTTAAATTAATGTCCGTAATGCTGCCGTCTTGTTTCGCGCGGCTTCGACTTAGCACGCACATTTCGCCGCGTAGTGCTATTAAAAGAATCCAACGTCGTCTGAATGCGGCGCGTAGCACTATTAATTCGCCGCCTTATGGACGAACGCCCCCCACCCCCTCCCGAATTTAAAGCATCACTATATTTTTTTTTCCTATCCTTTAACTTCTTAATTTTAATTATGGCTTTATCATCAAATTTATTAGCCATATTGTTAATCGCTCCAAAATCTTTAATCCTAATGAAGGTCAATATTTTTTTCAACCCACTATTAATTAAATCTGTTGATTCTTGTGCGGCCTCAGACCCCGCCTCAGACCCCGCATCCGAATCACTCATCATATGCGTCGTTTTTAGACTTGTAATTTCTTTCTTCATGTCCCTTTTAAACTGCTTTAAAAAACTAGAATATTTTTTATAATTCCCACTAGCAGAAACCTTTGATTTAACATCGTCAAATTTACTCGAATTAAGCTTGGTTAACTTTGTTTTTAGCTTGTTATGTTCGCCCTTTAAGTAATCATATGGTGTTGTAGGTTTACTACTAGCATTTTGTTTTCTGTTTTCTTCATTAATTCTTTCTATTTCATCTTTTACAATTTTTTCTAGTGTATTAAGAGTTTCGAAGAATTTCTCATTTTTATCTTCAATATACGCTTCAATATTATTATCCTTATCATCCTTATTATCCTTATTATCCTTATCATCCTTTGGATCGAATCCAATATGTTCGCTTAAATCACCGAGTTTATTTTCATATAGCTCATAATTATTAACAATAAAATCCTTGACTATATTGTATAATTGAATATTACTATTTTTTATGGTGGTATCTTCATTATTCTGTTTAATATTAAACTCATTAAAAGTTTGAAGCATCCTTCCAAACTCCTCTTTAACAATAGCATTACTATGTAAAGCGCTAGTTTCGGCATCTATAAGTTTTTCTAACGCGTCATTAGAATTTCCATCACCTATATAAATATTTTTAGATATATGACTAGATGTCAAATCATTTAATAATTTCACCAAACTAGAAACGTGATTATAATGGTCCATCGCCACTTCAATCTCATTAATTTGTCGTTGAATGTCTGCCCCCGTTAACAGATGAATCGAATGCGCCGAGTGCTTAGTTTTCTTTCCTTTAATTAACATTTCAATGCGCGCTTCAAAATTACCAACCTCGTCATATTTTTTATTAGATTTTGGATGGTGTAATTTATTTAAAATTGCTGTATTAACATTTTCCTCTGGCTCCTTCCGGGCCCTCCCACCCGCCTGTTCTGACTTACCAAGCTCTGTATTTATATACTCCATATATTCACCCGCAAGTTTTCGCTCGTCTTCCAATGATTTAAAGCTAGATTTGCCCGCTTCAGCTAGAGCGCTAAAAAAGTCTTTAATTGTATCTATAACACTGGTTAGCACACCACCAACGGGTGACATTTTAACAAGACTTCCGGTCATAGAACCGAATGATATTGGATCAAATAAACCCACCTTACCAACATCACCAGACTGTAAAATCTTGCTTATATAATAAATAGTTCTCCCTGATAGTTGCCCATATGTGTATGCTAAATGCTTAAAAGCGTTATTTAAATATTCTATGTTTTTTTCATTCTCTATTTCAACACCATTATCAATAGTCTTACTCTCTTTTTTATATTTAAGGTCCTTGTTAATTATAATATACTGTAAAAAAAAAGAAATAAAGCTAGCACATTCGCCTATAAACTCAATTCCAGCATTCGGTTCTCCACCAGAATTTGCCTTTTCATCAATTACAATATTTTCAAGTTCCACCTTCAGACCCTGTAATCCACCAACAATACTAAAATTAAGAGCATCCATTAAAGTTAAAATAATACTAGAGAGATTTTGTTTATTATTACTAACCATTTCTAGTAAATTATTTAAAGTATCTTTGAAATGTTCTCTGGCTTCAGTGACATTTTCATTATTCGCTATAGTGGTGATTGTATCTTTAATACCTTTAACGCCTTGTTTGGTAACATTTTTAATATCCTCTTTTGTTGGAAAATTACTACTACTAACATTACCAGCTATATTATTTTTAAAACCCTCAATACCTTTGTTGGTAACATTTTTAATTTGTTCTAGCGCTGGATTATTATTTCTATAATCATTACCATTTTGATTATTATTATCAGGTGTTAAACTCATATATATATATAAAAAGTGAGTTTTTAATTATTATTAAAGTGCTATTCATAATTGTTTCGTCTTAAATTCTGAAAAGGAGATTTGTTTTTTAGTTATATGTGCTGTTTTTGTATCTTCACGTTTATTATAGTCAGACATTGAACCCTTGTGGCTAAATTGATTTGATTTATCGGTCATAATGCGGTAGCGTCGGCGTTTGATAGAATCCTTCCGTTTCTTATTTGTATTGTATGGTTTAAAGTTTGCAAACACATTGCGTTCGACATTATCCTCCTCCACGTCCTCACCCTTCTCAATCACAGCATTATCTTCCAGTAGCGCATCTGCCTTACTCTTCTCCCATTCCTCCTTGTAATTTACACAAACCACCTTACAATCATATTTACACGCAAACTTACGCGCCATCGCGTCCAGCGACATATACGGAATGTTCTTGTTGTCTGTATAGTACCAATATGACTCGGATTCGCTGCTGTAAGTCATTACAACCCTTCCGAATGGCGTTTCATCAACTACATTTCGCAGAGCCAAATCAGTAAGCTCCTCCTCAGTAAGGTCACGCGCCACCAACTCCTCCAATTCATCGACATATCCCTTGTTGTAGTCTTGAACCTCATTATATCGGCGGCGTGTCTCCACCTCTTCAGGAGACGGTACACAAAATACCATGTATCCAATCGTACTCATAATCGCACCGAAACAACACACAGCATAAATCTGTGCGATAGTATGTGCTGATGATTGTAATTCAGTATAATCTATGTATTCTGCGAACATTGAAAAATCAAGACTATCTGTGAAGTTCATATTACTCAATGCATTCAACCGCATAATGTATGTAAAAACAAAAGATTACATTTAAACCATATTCGCATATTGTTATGTTACATCTTAATTTAATATAATTGAAGAGTATACGATAGTAATAGTATACGATAGTAAAGTATATAATTTTACATTAAATACCAATTGTTGATTATATTTAATAAATATATATGTAAATAAACGTAAAAATAAATTACTAATAGTTAATATGTCTGCCATTCGCAAAGCCACAAGTGTTACTTTAATGAGAATTAATCACTCTAGCGCAATTACACTACCCATACCTACAAACATACCTACAAACATACCTACAAACATACCTACAAACATACCTACAAACATACCTACAAACATACCTGTAGAAATAGAAAATAAACCATATTTACGCGATGTCGTCCAGATACCTACACCATATTGTCATATTTGTAAT
>Ga0209090_10000838_pt1 | contig 19510 bp, 18 predicted proteins | sample ArcticOcean_MG_C_9_FD_187432 | JGI IMG/M metagenome (GOLD analysis project Ga0209090, IMG submission 187432) | Marine microbial communities from western Arctic Ocean - ArcticOcean_MG_CB2_152 (SPAdes) (version 2) | ecosystem: Environmental > Aquatic > Marine > Oceanic | place: Arctic Ocean... | reverse complement strand
CTAGAACCGCAATCATCTGCGGATTTCCCATATTTTTTTACTATCTCTTCTTTGACACTATTGTCCAAAGCCATAAACTTCTCCATTAATGACAGTTATTCTATCATCTGTTTCTAGTAATACAATCGTTTATTTATTAAAGTTTATTAATCTTTTAGGGTAAATATAACCATTGACCACTCTTCCTATACCTAAAATATTATTATTTTTATCTTTAATGGCGATTTCATCATAGTTCTCACTGTAAGTTGTTGAAATAGGCTGTCCACTATTAATTTTTAAGATTTCAAATTCATTTATTACTACTGACTCAACATGGTTTAACATATCATTAATATGCACTATATTTTTAATATCATTAGGTAAATCATCCAATGTAACCATATTTTTTTCTAAAAAATGTCCAATACGTAGTCTTCTGAGATCTTTTGTATAAGCCCCAGTGTTAAGTTTTTCACCAATTGTTTCGATAAGAGTTCGTATATATGTACCTTTGCTGCAAATAATATTTATACATAATTCCCCTTCTTTGTATGAAATTAATTTTATGTCAATAATGTTAATCTCTCTAGCCTTTCTTTCTATGCTTATTCCTTTTCTTGCTAAATCATATAACTTCACTCCATTTACCTTAAGTCCACTATGCATTGGAGGAATTTGCTTTTGTTTACCTATAGAATCTTTGAGTACTTTTTGAATCAATATATTTGTTAGCTTAAGTGGATTATCTTTTTCAGTCTTTACAATCATCCCTTCTCCGTCACCTGTTGTGCTAGTTGACCCTAGTTTAGCTACGGCCTGATATTCTTTTTCATAGGATTCAATATATTTTGCTAACTTTGTGCCTTCATTTAAAACAATTGGTAACATTCCAGATGCTAAAGGGTCAAGTATTCCTACTATCCCTGCTTTTTTTACAGATAATTCTTTCTTGACAATACTTAGCGCTCTATTAGAAGTAATATTTTTAGGTTTATCTAAAAGGAGAGTCCCATGAATCATAATTTAAGCTTTAGAGTCACTCTTTAGAATGTTTTCAATTCTTTCACTACGTTCAGCAGTATCATCATAGGTGAATCTTATTGATGGTAATCGCTTTAGATGGAGACTTTTAGACAATTGTTTTCTTATGAAACCAGATGCCTTGTTTAACTCAATACCAATCTTTTTATTATCTTTACCAAGTGATGTAAAATAAATTTCTGAGTATCTTAGGTCTTTACTTACTTTAACTTCAGAGATAGTGACAGATTTTATGATAGGATTTTGAATATCTTTTATCAATAATAGAGCTATTTCTTTATGGAGTAAATCTTGCACCTTGAAAAGTCTATTCGTCATAATTATTACTGAACCGTACGTTCAATCTCAGTTCTTCTGAATACTTCTACCTGATCACCAGGCTTAATATCATTGTAATCCTTGACTCCAATACCGCACTCAGTTCCACTTTTTACTTCTTTAACATCTTCTTTAAATCTTCTCAATGACTCTAATTCACCTTCATAAATTACTACGTTATTTCTTAAAACCCTAATAGGTTGATCTTTTTGAACAGTTCCTTCGCTAACTATAGAGCCTGCAATGGCACCAATTTTTGAAGATCTGAAAACATCTTTAACTTCCGCTATCCCAATAATCTCTTCTTTAATTTCGGGATCAAGTAATCCTGATAACTGTTGTTTAACAAGATCGATAAGCTCATATATAATACTAAAATAAAATAATTCTTGATTATTAGACTCTACGAGTTTCTTAGCTTTAGAGTCTGCTCTTACGTTAAATCCTATGATTGTAGAGTTAGAGCTTGCAGCTAGATTTACATCAGATTCAGTAATTCCTCCAACTCCGCTATAAACAATTTCAAGACCTACGTCATCATTTTTAATGTTTCTTAAGGTACTATTTATTGCTTCTACGCTACCTTGTACATCTCCTTTAATTAATAAATTAATAATCTTTTTCTTAGGTGCATCATTTAGGTTGAAATCATCTATGCTGAAAGTTTTACGTTTACTTTGAATTTCAATTTCTTTTTGTCTAGATTCTCTTAAAGACGCTATATCTTTAACTTTTTTCTCATCTTTAGCAGCCATTAATTGATCAGCAACATTTGGTGTGCCTGAAAGTCCAGTTATAACAACAGGGCACCCTGGTCCAGCTGATGAAATTTCTTTATTAAACTCATCATACATTGCGCGTATTCGTCCAAATTCTTTTCCAACTAAAACATAATCTTTTTTATTCAATGTTCCACTTTGAATCAAAATTGTGGCTATCGGTCCTCTTCCTTTATCTAAAGACGACTCCACAACTGATCCTATTGCCGAACCTTTTTTACTAGCTTTTAATTCTAATATTTCTGATTGCAATGATACTGCTTCTAGTAATAAATCAATACCTTCGCCTGTTAATGCTGATATTTTAACAAACATTGTGTCCCCACCCCATTCCTCAGGGATGACGTTCTTTTGACCAAGTTCAGTTTGAACTTTTTCTGGATCTGCATTTTCCTTATCTATTTTATTAACTGCTACAATTATTGGCACACCTGCAGCTTTAGCATGTTCAATTGCTTCTTCTGTTTGCGGCATTACCCCATCATCTGCTGATACCACTAATATCACAATATCTGTGACCTGTGCGCCTCTAGCTCTCATTGCAGAGAAAGCAGCATGCCCTGGAGTATCCAAAAATGTTATGTCTCCTTTATCTGTTGAAACTCTATATGCCCCAATGTGCTGAGTAATACCGCCTGCCTCAGAATTAACAACTTTAGTTTTTCTAATATAGTCAAGCAGAGATGTTTTGCCATGGTCGACATGTCCCATTATTGTAACAATAGGTGCTCTTGGCTCTAAATCTTCAGTTTTATGTTCTTCAAGATCCAAAGTCATTTCCTCTTCTTCACTCTCGTTAGCGGTTGTCGCGGTATGACCAAGCTCTTCAATAATTAATATTGCTGTATCTTGGTCTAAGGATTGATTAATAGTTGCCATAACACCCATGTTCATCATAACTTTTATTAATTCAGATGATTTAACAGAAATTTTCTGCGCTAATTCATTTACTGTAATAGCATCAGGTATTTCAATTTCTTTTTTTATAGGCTCAGTTGGTTTTTCAAACTGATGTGTTTGTAAAAGTTCAGATTCTGATAATTTTTCTTTTTTATTATGATTTTTTTTAGGTTTTGGTTCCTTTAAATGCAACTCTTTATTTTTAAAATTCTCAACCTTATCATTTTTGCCTACTGTATTTTTCTTCTTAGCAGGCGCTAAATTATTTTTAGCTTTGATATCTGTGGATTCTTTTTTAACATCAGTTGGTTTTATATCATTCCCAATAATTTCAGTGTTCTCTTTTGATACAACCAAAGGTTCGTCAGCCACTAATAAAGAATCTTTTTTCTCAGGCTCGCTCGGGATAATTATTTTTTTACGCTTAACTTGAATCGTAACATTTTTTGAAGCAATAGATGGCTTAGACTGCTTTGAGCCAGAACCTTTTCGGCTTTTCAATGACAAACTTTTTTTTATATCTTTTTCAGCCATTTTTTTCCTTTTTACTAGTCTTCCTTAAACCAAGGTTCTCGCGCATCCATAATTACCTTTCCCGCATCTTCTTGACTTAATTCTATCATTTCCAACAGTTCATCGACAGATAAATCAGCTAAATCTTCTCTGTTCTTAATATCATTAGAGGTTAATTTCTCTATGTTAGCTTTAGAGAGAATTTTAAAATTTGATAATGAACTTTCTTGTTCAATTTTATCTTTTTTTGCTTTTATTTTTTCTGTTGCTCTCTTTCTTAGTTCGTTTACCAAATCTTCGTCAAAGTCATCAATTGAACTAAACTCATCCATTGAACAGTATGCAACTTCATCGATTGATGAGAATCCTTCTCTTGCAAGGACATCCGCAACATCTTCGTCAACATTAAGCTCTTCCATGAATGTAGCACTTAAACTCTGGTTTTCTTCCATAATCTTATTATCTGAATCATCTTTAGACATAACATTTAAGTCCCATCCTGTTAGTTCGCTTGCTAATCTAACATTCTGTCCTCCACGGCCAATAGCTTGAGAAAGCTGTTCTTCAGCTACAGCAATATCCATGGACTTCTTCTCTTCATCTACAACAATAGATAGGACTTCAGCGGGTGACATTGCATTTATAACAAATTTAGCAGGGTCTTCATCCCACATAATGATATCTATCCTTTCCCCACTCAATTCATTGGAGACAGACTGTACACGTGAGCCCCTCATGCCAACACATGCCCCTATAGCATCAAGTTTTGGATCATTAGATTTTACAGAAATCTTGGCTCTTAAACCTGGATCTCTAGCTGCACCTAGTATTTCTATTAAACCTTGTCCAACCTCTGGAACTTCAAGTTTAAATAGTTCAACAAGAAATTCTGGAGCTTTTCTAGTAATATACAGTTGAGGGCCACGTAGTTCAGGCTGAACATCACGTAAGTAGCCTCTTAGTCTATCACCTGGTCTTATTGCTTCTCTTGGAATAAGAGCATCTTTCAGTATCATAGCTTCTTCCATTGAATTTTGTTTGTCTGGAATACCAAGATCCATGTATACGTTTCCTTTTTCAATTCTTTTAACTATTCCAAATATTAATTGTCCTATTTTTGACTCATACATTTGAACAACTCTATTTCTTTCAGCTTCTCTAACTTTTTGAACAATAACATTCTTCGCTGCCATAGCAACAATTCTGCCAAACTCTATCGAGGGAATTTCTTCTTCATAGTAATCACCTATACTCAGTTCATCATTTTTAGTCTTAGCATCTTCAAGAAGAATTTGTTGGTCATTCATCTCTTCCTCAATCTCTTCTACAACTTGCCATTTTCTATATGTTATATATTCTCCACTTTCTAGGTCAATAGTTACTCTTGCGTCTATATCAAACTCACATTTTCTATCTAATCTATATTTCTTTCTAACAGAACTTGCTAGCGCATGTTCGATAGCATCGATAATAACTTCTTTGCTAACATTTTTTTCATTAGAAACTGTTTCAACGACCATTAATATTTCTTTATTCATAACCTGTAACCTTAAATTTCTTGTATATTTGCTTTTTTAATGTTCTTAAAATCAATAATAATCTCAGAATCATCTAACTCAACTTTTATATTTCCTTCAACTATATCTTTTATTTTACCAATAAAATTCTTTTGATTATTCATACTAGATTTTAATTTAATTTTAACCATAAAACCTTTATACAATATGAAGTCAGTAATACTAAATAGCTGTCTATTAATACCTGGTGAAGAAACTTCTATATCATAATCATCAAAATAATCATTAATTTTAATCACATCATCGGCCAATTTAGAAGTGAATGCACAATCTTCGAGACCAATCCCTTTGGGAGAATCAATAATGATTTTAATGCTGGGACTAGATGAGCTATTGGATATATTAATATTCACAATCCTCATACCTTTAGTGCTTATAACTTCTTCCAAAGCTTTAGATAATTTTTCCTCAATATCATTCATTTTCAAACAGCCAATAAAATAGCCCCTAACAGGGGCTTCCCAGGTATTGTATAACAATTCATATGCTTTAAGTAGAGAATTATAGGTATTTTTTAGTTTTATCAGGCTTAAATAAAAGAGTTATTGGTAGTGGGGGCAGGATTCGAACCTACGACCTTTGGGTTATGAGCCCAACGAGCTACCAGACTGCTCCACCCCACACTGTATAAGGAGTCTATAGTCTATAAAAATAATTTTCAAGTATTAAAAAGATTGCTTATTGAGTACTGGCTAAGTTGTCCTAAAATATCTGGAAATAATCCTAAAAGCATAAGTCCTATTACATAGGCACCAGTAAAATATAATTTAGATGTAATTAATAATTTATCTTTTAATTCATCAAAATAGATAACCTTGATTACTCTTAAATAATAGAAAGATCCAATAACTGTCATTAATACTGCAAATATACTGAGTGGAATATTATTAGACTCGACAAGAGATTGAATGATAAAAAGTTTTGCATGAAACCCTAGAAGTGGTGGTATGCCTATATATGATAATAAAATAATCATTAAAAGAAATGCTAGAAATGGATTAGATGAGTTTAATCCACTGAGATCACTTATATTTTCTACTGGTTTGCTTTTATATACCAATTGAGATAATAACCCAAAGACTGCTATCGTAGTTATCACATAAGTTAAGGTATAAAACATAGCTGCCTTATAAGCTATGACTGAGCCAACCGATAAACCTAATAATATAAATCCAATATTAGCAATTGTTGAATATGCCAGCATACGTTTAATATTAGTTTGAGATATAGCAATAATATTTCCAATCAAAATAGACAGCACGGCAAGTATAATCACCATGTCAGACCAAAATAAAAATAGCCCAGAGAAAACAATTGCTAGCAATTTAATAAATATTACGAATACAGCAATTTTAGGAATAGTGCTAAGTAACAAAGTAGTCGTAATTATAGAACCATGATAAACATCTGGTATCCACATATGGAATGGTGCGGCACCAAACTTAAATGAAAGGCTAATCAGTATAAATATTAATGCGAATAATAGCCCTATAACCTGAACACTATCTATATTGTTAGAAATATTAAGCGATGCTATATGTATAAATATTTCATTAAAACTTAAGCTTCCAGTTAAACCATATATCAAGGAAATTCCAAATAATAAAAAACCAGAAGATATTGCACCTAAAATATAATATTTAACAGCTGCCTCGGATGAAAATAATGAATTCCTATTAAAAGCAATCACAGAATAAAGCGATAATGACAATAATTCAATACCAAGATATAGTAGAAGTAAATTTTCAGATGATATCATTATCATCATTCCAAGCAATCCAAAGATAGTGATTAAAAAATATTCAGTTTTATAAATATTAAAATAATTTAAAAAAACTGAAGTGTAATAAAATATTATAGTCAGACTAAGTAGTATAAATATTTTAAATATATTAGAAAATATTCCAGTGTTATATAATTCAGATACATTACTGCCTAAATAATTAAAATGTGAATAAATATAATATGCACAGAAGATTAGAGAAAATTGTATAAGGTAGTAGGAAATATATTTAAATCTACTTGGTAAAAATAGGTCTAATACTATTATAAAACATAACGCTGATGTTATGATAATTTCAGGGAATATATATAAATAATTTATCATATTAATATTTACTAGTTATAATTTTAATCATATTTAAAGATGATTCTTCGCTAATACCAAGAAGGATATCTGGTTTAACCCCAATCAGGATTACTAAGATAGCCAATATTAGTAATGGCCAAAACTCATCTAACCGCAATGGTTTCATCGAAGTTACAATATCACCGCTTACCTCTCCAAATAAAACTCTTTTACCAAGCCATAAAGAATAAGATGCAGCTAAAACTAATGTAGTTGAAGCTAAAATAGCATAAATTATATTATTTTTTATTGCAGCAATTAACACCATAAATTCACCAACAAACCCAGAAGTTCCTGGTAATCCTGAATTAGATAATAAAAAAAACATCATTAGCGCAGAGAAAACTGGCATTATCTGCCCGATACCTGACTGATCATTTATCATTCTAGACTTCGTTCTAGAATATATAATTCCAATACAGATAAATAGGCCAGCTGAGATTAAGCCATGAGATAACATCTGCATCACTGATCCTTGTAATCCAATATGAGAAATATCCTGAACGTCTTGTGCCTGCCCTATTGTATTAAATACAAGAAATATACCAAGTGTAACAAAGCCCATATGTGCAATTGAAGAATAAGCAATTAGTTTCTTCATGTCTTGTTGAGCAAGCGCGACAAAACTAATATATATTATTGCTATTAATGATAATGGTATTAAGAAGCTATTCAGATAAAGTCCTGCATCAGGAGTAATTGGCAACAAAAACCTAATCATTCCATAGCCCCCAACTTTAAGTAAAACTGCTGCTAATATTACTGATCCTGATGATGGCGCCTCAACATGTGCATCTGGCAACCATGTATGAACAGGCCACATAGGTACTTTAATACCAAAAGCTATCAAAAAAGCCAAGAAGAGCAAGATTTGTGTATCAAGACTTAAGTTCAAGTTATAATAATCTAAAATATAAAAACTATTAGTTTTAAAAGATAGATATAAGAGCGCTACTAACATTAAAACTGAACCAAAAAGAGTATAAATAAAAAATTTAATTGTGGCATAAACTCTGTTAGGGCCTCCCCAAATTCCAATAATTAGAAACAAAGGAATAAGCATTGCTTCAAAAAATATATAAAAAAGTATACTATCAAAAGCACAAAAAACTCCTAGAATAAGTCCTTCGAGAATAAGAAATAATGAAATATATTTATTATTTTGTTGTCTAGATTCTGAAAAATTAAATAGTATTATCAAACACGAGACTGTTGTTGTTAATAATATAAATAATATCGAAAACCCATCTACCGCAAGATGATAGTTAATATTTAAAGTAGTAATCCATGCTCGTTTTTCAACAAATTGTAATAAATACTGCGATGTATCAAAATTTATTAATAACACTATCGAAATAAAAAAAGTTAATATAGAAAAAGTAAAACCAACTAACTTTATAAGAGAATCATTTTTTTGATTAATAAAAAAAAGAAGTATCCCGCCAAGTAATGGGGTCCATATCAATAAACTCAGTAATGGTATATTTAAATCGAACATATTAAAAATCATAAAATATTATTAAAAAGAGTAGTAAACCAATAATCATTGTAAATGCATAGTGATATAAATAACCAGTTTGCATTAATCTGGCTTTAGATGAGATAAAATTAATTAAATTAGCTGTACCATTAACAAAAAAGTTATCAATGATCCTAACATCAGACTTCATCCAAATTATATTAGCTAATTTCTTGAAATATGTTGGTATTATTTTATTTGATAAACTGGTAAAACCATATTCATTTAAAAGTATATTGCGTAATAATGGAAATTTCTCAGCAAACTTTTCCGGCAATCCATCATTCTTATAATACAAAAAATATGAAGCTATTACACCTAAAATTATCATAATAAAGCTTAAGCTAGTTAATGAGTGAAGAAAAAAAGATACAGAGTGTTCAACATGTAGAATATAAAACTGGTCTAGCCTAGTATAATCAGTAATTGATTTATCAAAAAAACCATTAAATAATACTCCATCAAATAGAGACCAACCGATGAAAGCACTTGGGATTGCAAGAACTAATAACGGAATAATTAATGCGTCACTATGTTCCAAGTCTAGTTTCTTTTTTATTTTCAGCTGGTTATTTCCTAGGAAAACTTTAATGAATATTTTAGATGTATATAGCGTTGTAATAAATACTCCTAAAACAAGAGAATAGTAAACAAAAGTACTATCACTATATTTAAATATATCTATAATTAAGTCTTTTGAAAAAAAACCAGACATCGATGGGACACCCATTAATGATATGCCGGCAATAAAAAATGTAATGAATGTAATAGGCATAATTTTTCTCAATCCGCCCATCTTCGTTATATCTTGTTCATGATGACATTTAAGAATTATTGAGCCAGCACATAAAAATAACAAAGCCTTGAAAAATGCATGCGTTAAAAGATGATATATTGCAAATGAATAATATGAAGCTCCTAGAGCGGCAGTCATATATCCCAATTGAGAGATTGTCGAATAAGCTATTATTCTTTTTATATCATTTTGTACTAAAGCGACCATTCCCATAAGCAGAGCAGTAGAAACACCTATTACTAGTATTAAATCCAAGACATATCCAGATAGATCATAAAGTGGAGATAGTCTAGCAACCATAAAGATGCCAGCCGTGACCATAGTTGCCGCATGAATTAATGCAGATATCGGGGTTGGCCCTTCCATAGAGTCTGGTAACCAAAAATGAAGCGGTATTTGAGCAGATTTAGCCGCCGCCCCTATAAAAAGTAGAAGTGCTATAAATGGCAATAATTCTATATGATATCCAAGTAAATTTACTGTGCTATCTTTTAGAAGTGGCAACTTATTAAAGAAATCAGTGTAATTAAGGCTATTAGATGTAATAAGGATTAAAATAACTCCAAGCAACAAACCAATATCCCCAACTCTATTCACAACAAAAGCTTTTAAGTTAGCACTGATTGCACTTGGTTTGTTGTACCAAAATCCAATTAGTAAATATGAAGATAATCCCACTAATTCCCAACCAATAAATAATTGCAAAAAATTATTAGAAAAAATAATAAACAGCATTGAGAACGTAAAAAAATTTGTATATATAAAGAATCTTTTAAAGCTAGGGTCTCCCTTCATATATGCTATCGAATACATATGCACAAAGAAAGAAATAAAAGTCACAATGAAGGACATTACAATCGTTAAACTATCTATTAATAAACCAATTTCAAAAAAATAACCGCTTGTTGCATACCAAGTATAAATAAGGTGACTTTCATTAATATTATGTCCAGATATATATGAAATAAAAAGCCATAATGATAATAGCATTGATATGCCAATGGCTGAATTTGCAATTACACTACTAAGAAAATTAGTACTTTTATTTTTAAATAAAAGAATAATAGCTCCAATTAAGGGAGAGAATATAATTATCATTGATTGCCAGTACATTATCCTTTCAACCTCGCAATATCTTGAACATTAATACTCTGCTTGTTTCTATACAAGACTACAATAATAGCAAGCCCAATTGCAGATTCAGCAGCAACAACGGTTAAGATAAAAAATACAAAAATTTGTCCAGTCAGGTCATTTAGATAATTTCCAAATATTATAAAATTAAAATTAATAGATAGAAACATTAGTTCTAATGACATAAGCATAATGATGATATTTTTTCTATTCAAGAATATGCCCGCAAGTGAGATACTAAATAATATCGAACTAACAATTAAATAATGAGACATCGGTATCATTATTTTCTATCCTCATCTTTTATTATTCTTAGTCTCTCATTTTTAGAAACATTAACTTGATAGCTTGGATTTTGATATTTGTTAGTAGTACTTTTCCTGAGGGTTAATGTTATTGCTGATATAATTCCAAGCAATAAAATAATTGCGGCTATTTCAAAGGCTAAAAGATATTCTGTATAAAGCAGATAACCTAGATTTTTAGTATTATCAGTACCTATGAGATCAATGCTTGTAATTATGTTCTTATCTGAATTCTCGAATTGATTATAAAAGAAGTATGAGAGTAATCCCGCTATAGTTACAAATACAAAAATTCCTGCAGGAAGATATTTTACAAAACCTTCTTTAGTTTGAGATATGTTTATGTCTAGCATCATAACCACAAAAAGAAACAAAACCATTACGGCTCCAACATATACAAGAATTAATATTATTGAAAGAAATTCTGCATTCAATAATAACCATAATACAGCTGAGGAAAAAAATGAAAATACTAAACTTATTGCAGATTTAACAGGGTTATTTACCGTTATCACAGCAATAGAACTACTCAACAGTAATAAAGAAAATATATAAAATATTATTATTTCTACATTCATAAAATTACACTAATTTATATTATTTCTATCTTTAATTTCTTCTTTTTCATAGACATCGCCAATTTCAAGCAATTTAATTTTAGAAATAACTCTTTCATCTCTGGATTCAAAATGAAATTCAAATATTTTTGTTTCAACAATTGCGTCAACTGGACAAGCTTCTTCACAAAACCCACAATAAACACATTTAAATAAATCTATATCATATTTTGTAGTTCTTCGAGTTCCGTCGTCTCTCATCTCAGTATCTATTGTTATTGCTAAAGCTGGGCAGACTGCTTCACATAACTTGCAACCAATACATCTCTCTTCACCATTAGGGTATCTTCTTAGGGCATGTAATCCTCTGAAGCGCGGTGACTGAGGTGTTTTTTCTTCTGGATATTGTATTGTTATTGACTTAGTGAACAGTTTTTTTCCAGTAATAGATAAACCTTTTAGAATTTCTAATAAAAATAAGCTTTTAAGTAATTTAATTATTTTATCAATCATATAACAAACCAAGGTTCAATTTTGTAATATATCATAATGCCTTCAAGGAAAATCCATATAATAGTTATAGGTAGAAAAATTTTCCATCCCAGTCTCATAATTTGATCATATCTATATCTAGGTAACGTTGCCCTTAGCCAAAGAAAGATAAATATAAAAGAAAGAGTTTTAATAGAGAGCCAAGCAAAACCAGGGACCCATTGAAAATAGTTTTCAAAAAAAGTGCCTTCAAATGGCGATAGCCATCCGCCAAAAAACATGATGCTTACGAGTATACTTATAAGAATAAGATTCATATATTCTGCAAGAAAGAACATTGCAAAAGCAACTCCTGAATATTCAACATGGAAGCCTGCTACTATTTCAGATTCACCTTCTGATACATCGAACGGGGCTCTATTTGTCTCTGCAATGCCAGCAATGAAATATATTATAAATAATGGAAATAAGGGCAACCAATACCAATTAAATATTCCGCCACGCTGGGATAAAATAATCTCTTGTAAATTCAGACTTCCTGCTGCCATAAGTACACCTACTAAAGCAAAACCCATAGCTATTTCATATGCAATTATTTGAGCTGCTGATCTCATGGATCCTAAAAATGCATATTTAGAATTTGAAGCCCACCCAGCCAATATTACTCCGTATACACTTAATGAGGTCAAAGCTAATATAAATAATAATCCTGCGTTTATATTCGCAATCACAAAGTACTCTGACAATGGGATAACTGACCAAACTAACAAAGAAGGCACAAGCATTATAATTGGTGCTGTTAAAAATAAACCTTTGCTCGCATTAGATGGAATAATAACTTCTTTTGTTAATAACTTTATTACGTCAGCTATTGGTTGAAGAAGTCCAAAAGGTCCCGTTCTTGTTGGACCTAACCTTGACTGCATAAACCCTATAATTTTTCTTTCAGAATAAGTTGTATAAGCCACTATTAAGAATAATGGCAAAACAACCATAATTATATCTATTAAAATATCAAATATTAAAAATATAGTGTTCATTTTATTGCATCAACATGTAATTTTTTTAATTCATTATCCATATTCTTATAACTTAACTTATTCTTTATTTGTGTAGCTTGATTTAGAGAGCCAGATCTTCTTACAATTAAATCAGTTTCATTAGTTTCACGACAAGATTCTTCTGGAATTTGATTTTCAATATAAGGGCTAGTATTAGAATTACTCATATCTATTTCAGACATATTAAAATCTAAGTTTTCCAAAGATTTTTTTAATTCATTTCTGATATCAGCAATAGAATAATCACCGAGATGATTTAGTTTTAAAATATCATTCAGTATTGACCATCCTGCGTAAATATTTTTACTAGGCTGCACCACAGGCTTAAAAGTTTGATAAGTCCCTTCTATGTTTATATAACTACCGTCTGCTTCCGCAAATGTTGTGATAGGAATAATAATATCTGCATATTTTTCTATCATTGGCGTAATATAACTAGTGAAAAATATATTACACTCAGATGATTCTAAAGCACTCTCAACTAATGACTCATCAAAAAAATCACATTCTGGTTCTAAATTATATAAGACATAAGATGATAGTTTGTCAGTTATCATTTCATAAGCATTCTTGCCAATTATACTAGATGGATTGCCACCTAATTCTCTATGGGGAATATTACCCAGCAACCATCCAGAAGTAGAATTACAAGATTCTGTTAGAAAACCAATTTTAGCATCAACAGATAAACTAAACTTGGATATACTTTTTAGAATATTTGATTGATTGGGTGATCTAGAAACCGATGGTCCTATAATAATTAATGTTTTACCTTTCCCTAATTCTAAATTATCAATATTTAAAAATGATGTAATATTATTATGATCGATAATTTTTTTATAATACAAAGAAAAGTTTTCATCTAAAGAATTAAAATTAAAAGAATAAACTCTTGTTTTATTTTTTGTAGCTGAATTTAATCTTATCGAAAGAACTGGGTATTCTGTTTTAATATTAACTCCCACTAAAATAATATTTTCATATTCATCTATATCCCTGAGATTACATCCAAGCGAAGGCATTAAAGGGTAGTTTTTTTGATATTCAAAACTACTTTCTTTTGTTCTATGATCTATATTCGTAACTCCTAACCCCTTAAATATTTTCTGAAACATGAATAGTTCTTCAGATGTAGACTGCCCTGAAATTAAACAACCTATTTTTTCTTTTCCATGTTTTTTAATATTACTATTGATTAAGTTATTAACCTGAGATGGAATAGAATCAAAATCTAACTCTATTAGCTCTCCGTCAACTCTCATTTGAGATTTTTTTGTTCTATCCTGAGAATAAATACCCTCATAGCCAAATCTATCTCGATCAGATAACCAGGTTTGATTGATGTCTGGATTTTCCGATGGAACTGCTCTAACAATTTTGTTGTCATATGTATGATAATTTATATTTGAGCCTATACAGTCATGAGGAGAGATTCCACAAATCTGCCTTAAATCCCAAGTCCTTGCTGTATACCTATATGGTTTATTATTGAGCGCACCTACAGGGCAAAGATCAATCATATTTCCAGATAACTCAGATGAAACGCTGCTCTCAATAAAAACATCAATTTTCATATCTTCACCACGATTAAGCAGCCCTAGTTCTTTTACATTACTAATCTCTTCACCAAATCTTACGCAGCGTGAACAGTGTATGCATCTCGTCATATCTGTAGAAATCAAAGGACTGATATCTTTATCAATAACTACGCGTTTAAATTGCATGTATTTAGAATGGTCGTCCCCATGTTCTAATGATATATCTTGTAATTCACATTCCCCAGCCTGATCGCATATAGGGCAGTCTAATGGGTGATTGATTAGTAAAAATTCCATAGAACTTTTTTGAGCAATTTTTGTTTTTTCTGATTTAGTTGAAATTCTCATATCTTCCCTTAACGGGGTTGAGCATGCAGGCTGTGAATATTTTACACCTTCAATATCTACCAAACACATTCTACAACTAGCTACTACGGATAAGTGCTTGTGATAACAAAATCTAGGAATATGAACTCCAATTTTGTCACATAATTCTATAATAGTATCTTCTGGTTCTGCGCTATATTCTTTATTATTTACAAAAATTTTCATATTAGGAAACCATTGATTCTTTTTTATCTACATAATACTCAAATTCAGACCAAAAGTTTTTCAAGAAACTTCTAACTGGCATTGCTGCTGCATCACCCAAGGCACATATACAATGACCTTCTATTTGAGTAGCTATTCGTTCTAACTGATGCAAATCATTCTGTGTACCTTTCCCTAAAACAATATTTGTTAGTATTTTATATAACCAACCAGTACCTTCTCTACATGGAGTACATTGACCACATGACTCTGAATAATAGAATCTAGAAATTCTTTGGAGTACAGATACCATGCATGTTGACTCATCCATGACAATTACTCCTCCAGATCCCAGCATTGAACCAGCCTCAGAAATAGAGTCATAATCCATATTAACCTGCATCATAATATCTCCCTTTACTACGGGAACAGATGATCCCCCAGGAATTACAGCTTTTATATTTTTTCCATTCCATATTCCGCCTGCTGAATTTAATAATTCAGAAAAAGGAGTTCCAAGAGCAATCTCAAAATTTCCAGGATCATTTATATGCCCACTCATAGAAAATATTTTCATTCCCTCGGCGCTATTAACACCCAAAGATTTATACCACCCAGACTCATTTAGCATAATTTTAGGAATACTAGCCAATGTTTCCGTATTATTAATAATCGTAGGCTTTCCATACAATCCTTTTATAGCAGGGAATGGTGGTTTTATTCTTGGCATCCCTCGTTTTCCCTCTATTGATTCCAACATAGCTGTTTCTTCTCCAACTATATATGCGCCAGCACCAATAAGAGCATGAATATCAATTGTAATATTAGATGATAAGATATTTTTTCCTATTAATTGTTCATTGTACGCTTCTGACAAAGCCTGATTGAAAACTTTCCATTGCTCATCCATAAATTCACCGCGTAGATAATTATAGGCAACCGATGCACCTATTGCATAACTAGCTATCAGCATCCCTTCTATTATAGAGTGCGGGTTATATCTTAAAATATCTCTATCCTTGCATGTCCCAGGCTCACTTTCATCTGAATTACATACTAGATATTTTTGTCCATCTATCAAAGGAATGAAAGACCATTTAAGACCAGTTAAAAAGCCCGCTCCTCCTTTTCCTCGTAAGCCAGACTCTCTTATCTTTTCGATAATTTTTGACTTAGGAGTTTGCTCTGTAATAATATTTTTCCATGCTTGATATCCTTGCTTATCCAGGTATGTTTTTAAAGAATCTGGATTTTTTAAATTAAATGTTTCTGTACATAATTTATTTGTCATTCACATTCTCCAAAATTTCATCAACTTTTTCTAACGTAAGATTCTCATAATTTTTATGATTAACTTGCATCATTGGCCCGCCATTACAGGCTGCTAAACACTCAATTTCATCTTTTAAATAGAATTTATTATCCTCAGTCGACTCACCAACCTTTATTTTTAATTTATCTTCAATATATGAAAGTATTTCATCTGAGCCTCTCAACATACAGGAAACATTATTACATACGGATATAACATTTCTGCCAACAGGATCTATATTAATCATGGTATAAAATGTAGCCACCTCATATATATCAATTTCACTGATTAATAAATAATCTGATAAAGCTTTGATAATATTTTTTGTAACATAACCACTATTATGGTGTTGTAAAATCAAAAGGCTTTCAATAACTGCAGATCTTTTTTTATCAGAAGGAAATTTTTTTACAACATTATTGATTAACTTTCCTAGTTCTTCATTAATTATAAATTCATGATTCATCTATCAATTTCTCCAAAAACTATATCTTGGGTTCCGATAACTGTTACGACATCAGATAACATATGATCTTTACACATTTCATTCAAAGCTGCTAAGTGAGGAAACCCTGGAGCTCGTATTTTTAATCTAAAAGGCTTGTTTGCACCATCTGAAATCATATATATTCCAAACTCTCCTTTTGGAGCTTCCACAGCAGTATAAACTTCTCCTTTAGGCGTGCAGTATCCTTCTGTGAATAATTTAAAATGATGTATTAAAGATTCCATTTCAACTTTCATATTATCTCTGCTTGGTGGAGCTACTTTAGCGTCATCAACCATTGTTGGTCCTGGGTTATTATGAAGCCATTGAGTACATTGTTTAATAATCTTATTTGATTGTCTCAATTCTTCCATTCTAACTAGATATCTATCGTATGAGTCACCTGTCTTACCAACTGGAATATCAAAATTCATTTTATCATAAACTTCATAAGGCTGTTTTTTTCTAAGATCCCAGTCTATGCCCGAGCCACGCAACATTGGTCCAGTAAACCCTAAGTCAATTGCCCGCTCAGGTTCAACTACTCCAATTCCAACTGTTCTTTGTTTCCAAATTCTATTATCAGTTAAAAGATTTTCATACTCATCTATACAGCTTGGGAATCTAGAGACGAAATCATCAATAAAATCTAACATGCTACCTTCGCGGTTATAATTTTGTTCCTTGAGCTGATCATTATTTTTTAATGTTGATTTTATATATTTAGGCATTTTAGAAGGTAAGTCTATCGCAACTCCGCCCGGTCTATAGTATGTCGCATGCATTCTAGTACCTGACACCGCTTCATAACAATCCATTAAATCCTCTCTTTCTCTAAAGGCATATAAAAAGACCGACATAGCGCCGATATCTAAAGCATGTGCTCCTAACCATAAAAGATGATTTAATATTCTTGTAATCTCATCAAACATAACTCTGATATATTTAGCTCTTTCTGGGATTTCAATACTAAGTAATTTTTCAATAGCTAAAACATAAGCATGCTCATTACACATCATAGATACATAGTCCAATCTATCCATGTAACCTATAGACTGATTATATGGCTTAGATTCAGCTAACTTCTCTGTTGCCCGATGTAATAATCCAATATGAGGATCTGCGCTTTTAATAACTTCTCCTTCCATTTGCAATACCAATCTTAATACGCCATGTGCTGCTGGATGCTGGGGTCCAAAATTCATAGTAAAATTTTTAAATTCTTTCATTATTTTTCCTCCCTAATAACTTTAGGCACCAACACTCTAGGTGTTATATCTACAGGTTCTTGTATTATTCTTTTTAAATTTGGATCATATCTAATCTGAGTATTGCCTATTAAAGGAAAGTCTTTTCTAAAAGGATGTCCTATAAAACCATAATCACTTAACAAACGTCTGAGGTCTGGATGTCCTTCAAATAATATTCCAAATAAATCAAATGCTTCTCTTTCATACCAATTTGCTGCTGTCCACAAAGAGGTTATTGATTTAATTACTGGTGGCTCATCACTAAGATATACTTTAACTCTAATCCTATTATTATTTGAGATTGATAACAAATGGTATGCAACACAAAATCTGTTTTCCATTTTATTTTGTGGTATTTTGTCTTCAAATTTTATTCTTCCATGAGATGATGGTTTAATTCCCCTGCTATAACCGGTTGATGTTGCCTCTTTTGTACTCCATTCGGTCTCACCATAAGTATGGTAATCTATAGCACATAAATCTGTCAGCTGAACAAAGTCTAATTCTTTATTATTTTTAAGAGAACTCATTACATCAAGTAATGAATCTTTATTAGTTTTAATTGTTAAAATATCACTATATTCTTCTAGCTCATATTGACCTACAATATGTTTGGCAATTAGATTTTCCATTTAAAAGCCTCTGTTAGGAGTGTCAACTACTATAGTATTTTTTCTTCTTATTTTATTTTGTAATTGTAAAATACCATATAGTAATGCCTCTGCAGTGGGCGGGCATCCTGGCACATATATATCTACAGGGACGATTCTATCGCACCCTCTTACAACAGAGTACGAGTAATGATAATAGCCACCTCCATTCGCACATGATCCCATTGAGATAACCCATTTTGGGTCAGCCATCTGGTCATAAACTTTTCTAAGAGCTGGAGCCATTTTATTAACTAATGTTCCAGCAACAATCATTACGTCAGACTGCCTGGGGCTTGGTCTAAACAACATTCCAAATCTATCTATATCATATCTTGAAGCGCCAGCATGCATCATTTCTACAGCACAGCAAGCTAAACCAAATGTCATTGGCCATAAAGATCCAGTTCTTGCCCAATCAAATAAGTTACTTGATTTAGCTAAGACAAATCCATCCTTATGTATATTCTCTAATCCCATTCTAATGCTCCTTTCTTCCATTCATAAATAAATCCAACGATTAAAATAAATAAAAATATTGCCATTGAGATAAGGCCATATATACCAATATCATGAATAACAATTGCCCAAGGAAATAAAAATGCTATTTCTAAATCAAAGATAATAAATAGTATTGCCA
>Ga0209090_10000835_pt1 | contig 19555 bp, 12 predicted proteins | sample ArcticOcean_MG_C_9_FD_187432 | JGI IMG/M metagenome (GOLD analysis project Ga0209090, IMG submission 187432) | Marine microbial communities from western Arctic Ocean - ArcticOcean_MG_CB2_152 (SPAdes) (version 2) | ecosystem: Environmental > Aquatic > Marine > Oceanic | place: Arctic Ocean... | reverse complement strand
GTTTCGAAAAACGAACTGCTTCTCGAATCGCTTACCTCTGGTCTGAGCCATCGTTGCGACCAAGAGACGGATGCTGCCATCTTTACTCTCTCTTCTTTCTTAATCAGCGTCCAAAAGTTTGAGGGCAAAGGGAAAAAAATTTCTCTCTCTTCTCTCTCCTGATCGACTCGAGAAAAAAATTCGATTCTTTCTTCTCGTCCTGTCGTCTGCTTCTCTGATCAAAAATCGCAAAATCGCCCCACCTCTGCCCTTTTCCTTGCGCCAACCACCAAAAAGAACAATTTTTGTATTTTTCTCAACTTCCTCATTCACTCACACGGACAAAAGCATAGAAAGTTGAAAAGAAAGAGTCAACATATGTATTTACGACGATCGGCGCAGCGCGTCGCCGCCTCGTGCTCTTCTTCTTCTTCTTCGTGTACCACATCGTCTTCATCATCGTCATCATCGTCATCATTAATAGGAGCAAGAGCAACGGCAGTGACAAAATCAATGTCAACGAAATCTTCCTCAAATCCACCGAAAGTGTTCGTCAACAAAGACACGAAAGTCATTTGTCAAGGATTTACGGGGAAAAACGGAACGTTTCACTCGGAACAGGCTATTAAATACGGAACAAAGTTAGTCGGAGGCGTGACGCCAAAGAAAGGCGGGACCATGCACTTAAATTTACCGGTGTTTAACACGGTGAGAGAGGCGAAAGAGCAAACAGGCGCGAGCGCGACGAGTATATACGTCCCTCCACCGTTTGCCGCGAGTGCGATTTTGGAAGCCTTAGAGGCTGAGTTGGACTTAATCGTGTGCATTACAGAAGGTGTGCCTCAACACGATATGATCCGAGTAAAAGACGCACTAATGTCGCAGAGTAGATCTCGATTGATTGGTCCAAACTGTCCCGGAATTATCAAACCGGGCGAGTGTAAGATTGGTATCATGCCGGGGTATATTCACAAGCCGGGAAAAATCGGCATCGTCTCGCGTTCCGGGACGCTTACTTACGAAGCGGTGTTTCAAACCACAGAGTATGGACTAGGACAATCAACAGTCGTTGGAATCGGCGGTGATCCTTTTAACGGGACGAATTTTGTGGACTGCTTGGAACGATTCGTTGAAGATGATGAAACGGAAGGGATTATCATGATTGGAGAAATTGGCGGCACGGCGGAGGAAGAGGCTGCGGAGTTTATCAAAGCTTCTGGAACGAGCAAACCCGTGGTTGGATTTATTGCCGGTTTGACCGCTCCTCCGGGTCGACGGATGGGCCACGCGGGTGCAATTACACAAGGTAAGGCTGGAACGGCGATTGGTAAGATCGAAGCTTTGGAGCAGGCTTCTGTGAATGTGGTTCGGAGTCCGGCGAAAATGGGCGAAGCGATGCATAGAATGATGGTCGAACTGGGTAAAGCGTAAGTTCGTAAAGAGCGTGGGTTTATTTAATCAATACTAACACTAACACATAACATGAGCGAGAAAAAGAAAGTAAAGAATATATTGTAAGTTTAATGTGAGCATTTTACTACAGCGCAAAGAAACTCTTCATGTTCTCGTTGGTCATTCTATTTTGTTCAACACGCATCAAAATTACCAGCCATTCTAACGCCAGTCGTTCGAGTACGGATCCGGAGCTATAAAATTCCAAATCGAACCGTGAGAAGATCCTTGGCGCGCTAAACCCATTGAACTACCACGTCTACCCATCCCTCTACTACCACGCGCGCTTTGCCTCTCCAACTCATCCTCTAACTGCATTCGCATCGACCGTTCATCTTCGAGCTCAACACGGAGTTGTTCTTCTACTCGTTTCGCTCTTTGCAGCTGCCTTCTCAACGCCGCGAGTTCCTCGTTCATGACTGAATTGCTACTGTTTTCTCTCGTTTGCATTTGAGTCGAATCGTTCTGCTGATTGAAGCGCTGCACGGAAGCTGTGTGTTGCATGTTGCTATTCGAACTGTTATTAGTATTATTGATGTTGTTGTTGTTCGACGCGTTCCGCGAAGGCGCCACTGGCGGTTTGCCGGCGCCCAACAAGTGGTCTTTTGATCCGCTTCGTTCAATCAGAAACTGAGGATGTCTTGAAATGCTACAGTCGCCACGGTCTCGTACACCATCGTACCCTCCAAACGATACTAAAGCTGCAATTTCAGGGATAGCTATGCACGTGCCGCTCTCGGAGGCCACCGCCGAAGCCGGTGCCGCTCTACACGTTTCCGCCCACGCTGGCTCCGCGGAAAGAGGATCTCTAAGGGTCAAAGCCACAGTATCTACGCATCCACCTTCGCTATTACCACCACCGACTACGTACCACATATCGCCTAAACGCGCAGAGGCCGCACCAGAACGAGGTTGCGGCATAAATCCACCCTCAGGATTGGTCTTTCGCCATCGACAGGCTTTCACATCTAAAGCGTACACTTCCGAGTTCACGCAGCCCGACGAGGTGCTCCCGCCAAAGACGTACACAAAGTGCGCGCCCGCGCTGTTTATGTACGCCGTCGCGCAGTGACCTCGTCGAGGCGACGGATACGTCCATCCTTTGCATCGAAGTTCTGTCCACGTCCTCGAGCTGACGTGATACAACCAACAATCTCCCAAACACTGACCGCTCGGCGTTTCGCCTCCAAAAATAACTATGTTTTCGCCACATCTCGACGCCGTATGCCCACCTCTCGCGCACGGACCTTTCCCGTTCGTGGTTATTTTCGTCCATTTTCCTAAGTTTGAATTTTGCGAAAGGTTTTGCGAAATGCCCGTTTGAAACGAGTTGGATAAGTCTAATATCCACATTTCAAACTCTGCGGGTTTTGTAGTTCCGTTTCTCCCAGCAGCTTTCGACGAAACATCTTTTGTAAACCCCCCACAAACGAGTAACTCGGTATGATTCTCTCCGCGTTCATCAGTAACGCACACGGCGTGACCGTGCCGAGGCGTAAAATTCGCGCCCGGCTGCACGCAAATACACTCCACCTGTTCCCATTGCAAGGTTTTGCAGTCTAAAGCTATGACGTCTGAACGCACCGTACCTGCGGTATTACCACCGATAACAATCATCTTATTCCCAATCGCATAGGCCGCGTGGCCGTGTCTCGCATGAGATCTCGATGAACGTGGCGTTAGCGCCGAGCCTAAAGTCGAAGTTCCTAAAGATGTCCAATTCCCATCCTCTCGAGCGGTTGCTATGCTCTCATGCGCCTCTTTCGTTTGCAAATACCACGGGCAAGTATCCCCATTGCCTCCTGCTACTACTAAACTTCCTCCTCCTCCGTAAATTTGCAACTGTTGCTTATTCTCTTGCATGTTGTTCAAACCGCTACTCCCTCCGTTACTGCTTCTTCCACCGTCGCGCTGCTGCTGTTGATGGTGGAACACCTGGGAAGTCGACGCGGAAAGCATCGCGTTTTCGTTATTGTTGTGCATATCTCTATTATCGTTCGTGTTCATATTGTTCATGTTGTTATTCGTTGCGATGTATCCGTTTCTACCACCCATAACGCGTCCTGGCATCGGTGGAGATAAGGGCGGCGTGATATCCGCGCCGTTTCCTCCCACTCCTCCTCCTCCTCCTCCTTCTCCTCCGCGTTGGCTAGACATCGATGCTGGACTCAACAAACTCCGATCGGCACCCCAACCCATTTCCATCGTCCATCTTCTCGCGTTTTCTATCGCAACTTGCGTGTCTTCCGGATCTCCGTCGTTCGTGGAAAGCTGCCACCAGTTTTCATTCTCTTCCTCCATCGTGTGCACGTAAAGCGTCATCGCCTCCTTCGCATCCATCTCTCCTAAACTGGACCAGGCGTTCCATTTCGCTAGCTCTAGACTCGACCACCCCCACGGTTTCGTTTCGTAATTCGGTCCAACCATCACTTGTTGATACAAAGCGTACAACAATAATCTTGTTTCATCGGAGACTTGACGCGAGGATGGTGGCGGATCGGTCGCGAAAGCGATAGCCGCATAGAAGCGCTCTGGGAACGGCAATGGACACTGTAAGTCCGCACCATTATCCTGATTGAGCTGAGAGGAAGACATTATACTTATTCTCGTTTACCCTTCCTCTTTCTATTCTATAAACCTTCTTCTTCTTCTTCTTCTTCTTCTTCTCTCTCTTTCTTTCTTTGATCGAAGAAACCTGAACTTCACCCACACCCACACAAACTGAGCAGGAGAATAAATCTCTCTCTCTCTTTCACTCTCTCGTCTCTCTCTCTCGCTCTTTCTCCTCCTCCTTTCTCTCTCTCTCTCTCCCTCTCTCTTCCCTTGCAAATATGCGCGTGTTTGCGCGAAGAAGAGGACAGAGTGAGCCTTGAGAGAGAGCGCTCAAGCACACACTTTTTTCCTCTTCTATGAAGAGAGAGAGACAATCTTTTTTGTTTTCTTTCTTCTTTTTTCTCCATTCGAATTTCAGTCCACAAACAGTCCTTCAAACAACATCGCCCCCGAAGAAAAAACACGATGCGCTCTTTCTCTTCTCACAAAAAGAAAAGAATAATGTTCGTGACATCGAGAACGACGACGATGAGACATTTGATGGCATCATTTACGCGCGTGGTTTCTTCTGTTGCCAACGCTGAACGCAACGCTTTCGCCTCGTCCTCGTCGCCTTCAACTTTGGCGCCACGACAACAAGAGGAGGTGTTGCGCAGTAAAACGAATAGTTTTAGAAGAAGTTTTTTAATGACGAGCAGTAGTAGCAACAACAAGGAGGAGGAAGAGGTGAAGTGCGACGCGATCAGAGTGAGAAGAAGACGAAGAAAGACGACGACGATTCCAACGCGCGGGTTCGCGGCGAAATCTTCCGGTGAAGACCAAGAAGAACAAGAACAAGAACAAGAAGAAGAAACGACGACAGATTTTGCAAAACTAGAGGGCGATTCTGTCGGGAAATACGTGCTGGTGAGCAAATCGCAACTTCCTCTAGATCAGTGTAAAGCAATCGAGAGAGAGTTTGCGTTTACTGGTGCGAATGGTTTGCTGTATAGAAAGTGCGACGACGCGCTCAGAGAGGTCGTAGCTCGTCACGAGCAAGTGCACTTGAGAGGATACCGAGGAAGTGGTAAATCTGTCTCTCTCGCGATGCTCGTATTACGCGAACGCGCTTTAGGATCTTTAGTCGTTTATTTGCCTCGTGCATCACACTTGGTGACGAGAAGTTCGTACCAGAAACACGGAGAAGGGGAGCAAGAGGATCATTGGGATACGCCAGACGCCGCTCGAGTGTTTCTCCACGCCGTCGCAGCTGAGCCGAACGAAACGCTCTTGGGGAAGATAAAAACGAGCGATGGTAAACAAACCTTACTCGAAATAGTTAAGTCTGGGTTAGAGAAAGGCGATCAGCACGTCACGCAGAATGCAATCGACGTCGTAGATGAGTTGGTGAAGCAAAAAGACGTTCGAGTCGTTTTCGCTTTTGACGAACACAATGCGTTATACGGGCCTTCGGATATGCACGAGGTGAAAGGCCCACGATCGAGGAAAAATATACACACCGACAGATTGCGGTTAGCGTTGAAGTTGCGCTCGTGCTTTCCAACGGCGAATGGTGGCAGATATATTGCGTGTGATAGCACCACAGATGTTGGGAGTTCGAATCCAGTCTTCAAGAGTGAGGATGAAAACGTTTTCGATTTTGAGATTCCAAAGTTCAACGTAGCCGAAACGTATGCTTTATTGAAACACTACGAGGAAGTTGGCAAATGCTCGCGAGGGATAAACAAGCAAATTGCACTCGAGTTTAAAGCACTCACGAATGGTAAGGTGAAGGAAATACAAGAGTATCTCATGTTTCAAAACGCTTAAATTAATTTTTAAAGAATAAGGTTGTAATTTTGACAAAGTAGTACAGGAATATATAAAAAAGAGGGGGGGCTTTTTACCATTGCTCGCCTACCGAGAGTATTCCTTTCTTTCGCCCGCGTCCATTTGTGGCAGGTCTCGCGAACCTCCCTGGGCTAAAGTGTTCGAGATTACAACTCGATTTACCATCCATGATCAATTCGGAAACGATTTGACCGGTAATTGGGGCCCAAAGAATCCCCCAACAGTTGTGCGCGCTCGCCACGATTGCGTTCTCGACGTTCGGCAACTTACCGAGAAAAGGTAACGCGTCTGGAGCGCAAGGGCGCATACACGCTTGCGTTAAAATTGGAGGCGAGGAACCAACGGACGGGGACATGGACTTGAAAGAATCCCATGCCGCTTGCACTCGGCTGGGATCTGCCTTGATGAGATCAGCAGATTCACAATCGCCCCCCGGCGCTAATCTATCCTCGTCCACATAATCGCTCCCGCCAATCCCGCATAAATACACCGATCCGTCGACTCTGGGGTACACTTCCAAGTGTGTTTGGAATCGAGGGTCTTCGGCACAAAATAACGCCGCTGGATTGCTTTTCACCGCGTCTGAAGCTTCAAAAACTATCGAAGTTGATTTAATGCCAGTCATAGGAAAGTCGGCATCGGGAAACCAACTCGCCGCTCTCGTCGTCCACGGACCCATCGCAACGACGACGACGTCGCATTCGAGAGTGATCGATTGCGAGTCATCGCTTTTATTCTTCACGTGTACACCGTTCACAACGCTCCGCGCTTCGTCTTTAAAACTAATCCCCGTGCACTCCGTACTATATAAAGTCTTCAATCCATTTTTCGTCGCGGATTCGTGCAACTTACTCGAAAGCTCCGACGGAGTTACTTGCGCAGTATTCTCGTCCAAAACTGAGTTCTGCTGAATATCGCCGTCTAACCATTCTACCAACGGATCCGCTAATCCGCTCTCACCGGCTTGCACCGATAACGTTCGAATTTTACGAAACGACGTCACGTCCAAGTCTTTCGCCAACTTTTCGTGGAGTTCAAAACTCTTCGTGTGCAACTCTCGCGTTTGCTTATTACCCCAACCGCCCGGGGATAGAAATCCTCCCGCTTTCCCGGAAGCTGCTGGCGCCACCTTGTCGCACCGTTCCACCAACGTCACGTTCGTGCACCCTCTCTCGCTGCACAAGAAATACGCCGAAGCTAAGCCTTGCAAGCCGCCTCCAAGAATCACTATCTTTTTATCTTTTGTTTGGTCGTCTGATGATGATGAAGATGATTTCGTCGCTCCGCAGCGGACTCCTGCGTTGGCACGCATCTTCTGTTGCTTTTTTAGGGCAAGGGTATCGGTTATTGAGCTGGCTGATGTTGTCGCAAAACTACTCGTTGTCGCTCTCATCGTGTCGTGCGCGTATGTCGTGCGCGTGGATGTGCGCTTTTATTTTTCTTTCTTGTCTTTTTGGTGTGAAACCGAGTCAAACCGATCTCGTCCTCTTCAAAAACAAAGGAGATACGAACGAAAGAAATGACTGCCGGCATGGGAAAAGGCCGTCCTTTTTTAAACGAAGAGGAAGAAGAGGCGACGAACACCACCACCACTATCGCTGCTCTTCCGCGCGATGTTCTTGTGGTGCGTGTCTTCGCTCGAAAGTGAATCCTATTTTTTCTCTTTTTTTACACGTTTAAACTCGCATCTCTCGCATGTGAATCTCTAAGCCCCTGAGCAAAAAAGTTTGACTCGTGTGCGCGTGTGTTCATCGACCAAACCTCTCACTCTTGTGCGCGCTTCCTTTGATATAAGTCGCGACCAATTACACATCTCTTTCTCTTTCTCTTTCTCTCTCTCTCTCCCTCTCTTTCTCGGGTGGAATATCAAAAACAGAAACGAATGTGCGAGAAGATTGCTCAGCTGACGAAAGTAGTCTCCAATTTGCACTCTGAAACCGAAGACGCTCGAGAGCGAGAAAAAGAAATGGAAGAAGAACACTCGAACACTATCGAACTGTGTCGAGCGGATGCGGCGAGGAAAGTTTTAGAGACGCACTCGAAATGGCGCGAAGAGGCTGATGAAAAAGAACGGTTCGAACGAATTGCAAACGAGTTGGAAGCGAAGACGCGTATAATGCAAAGCGGCGTGGATGAAGCGTTGCGCGAGATCATACGAGAAGCGGAATCGAAATCAGATGCTTTGAACGAAAAAATGGAAGAGCTCGAAATTTTGTTTAAACTGAGCGAACAGAAAGAACGAGAGCAGAAACAAACGATAGAACACACCGTGAGTGAGACGAACGAAAAGTTATTAAAAGAGATGGAACTTCGTCAATCGTTGGAGGAAGAGAAGAGTAGAATTGAAAGAGAACGGCGGGCGTGGGAGACGAAGGCTGAACATCTAGAAGAGGTCGTGGAGGCGCGGCGAATAGAAGTTGAAAGCAAAGATGAAAAATTGAAATCGATGGAAACAAAATACGAAGAAATGTTGAATGAGTACAAAACTCTCGAGACGAAAGGAAAAGAAAGCGTACGAGCGCTCATGGAGGAGCACGAAAGTCAAACGGCTTTAAATGCCGAAAAGTTTAAGCGTGGATGTGAAAGCTTAGAGAGAAATTTCCAAAAGGAAAGCTTGTTTTACCGTGAAGAATGCAATAAAGAAGTCAATTCGGTTCGTGAAGCCTTGGAATCGCGTCTACTTCGCCAAGTAGACGCGTGCGACGTTTTATCTCGAGAGGTTGAGGCTCTGAAGGAAAACGTAAAGAAGGAACAGTCTCTGAGTATAGACCTTCAGAAGATACTTCAAAACGAAATAAGTTCGAGCGTGAAACTACGCAATATGAATGAAGAGCTTAAAAAACAACTCGATATTGTTCATGCCTCCCGCGAAGATGGTATCAAAGTGAATACAGAACAGTCAAGTGTTATTGAAACGCTCGAACGACGCCTGGAAACAGCTTTGAGCGATAAAAGAGGAATTGCCGAGAATCTACGTAAACTTGAAGATGCGAGACATGCGACACACCTCGCGCTAGAAAAAGAGAAGAAGGTGGCGCGCGACTTAGAGATTGCGAACGCGGACTTTGAGCAAAGACACGTTCAGACGCTCGAAAATTCTATGGCTATTTCGAAACAACACAAAGAGGAGCTTTTTGAACTCGACTCGAAACTTCGCAGGGAACATGAATCAGAAATTGAGATTTTACAAGAACAGCACAAGTGTGCGCTCGAGGATGCGTTGGCATCTCGACATGAACACTTACAAACACAAAAAAGAGATTTTGAGCGAAAGGCTGTACTCGTAAACGAAGAAATGAAAGAGAAACTGCGTCAAGCAAAAGAAGAAAACAAAACGCTCGCGCAAGCGCTCCGAGAGCACGAGTCTCAAGCTTCAGATTTTGAATACACGATCCAAGAACTTCAGAATTCTCACGACGCTGAAACTACAAGGCGAGATGCCGAACGAAGAGCAATGTCTCTCGAGGCTGAAGCCTCCCGGGCGCGAGAAACACGTTTGAGGGAGGAAATTCTCGGTTTACGTAAAGAAAATATGCGAGCAAACGAAGCAGCACGGGATGTGAAGGAAGAAATGAATACTCGACTTCGCGAAGTCCGCGAAATATTCAACGAAGAAAAAAGAACTTTGTGTGTATCTTTCGAGCGATCTCACAAAAGTGCTCTCATGGATGCAGAAAAAGTGCTCGACTCGGAAAAGAGGAAAGCGGATCTCGCGTTTGAAAACAAGACGCGTGCGATGAATGAAGATTTCGCGAGAAGACTATCGCGAGAAATAGATGAAGCCGTCGAAGCGACGAAAAACATTGACGACGCAGAGATGCAAGATATGATCAATGTATACGAGAAAAAGATGTTGGACATGGACGCGGAGAAGGAGAGAAGCATTCGTAAAATTGAATTAGAGAAAGAGGAAACTATCGCGCATCTGAACCGCTGCCATGAAGGAACAGTTTCCACCTTACGGAAAGAGATTGAAGAAAGGGCGAGAGCCAGCGAAACGAAAATTTCTGGCATGGAAGCCTATTTTCAAAGTCAAACGAAACAAATCACGACGAGCTATCAGAATAATCTGGAGAAATCGTTGCGTGCGCTCGAGAACCGACTCGAAAACGTTCGCAAATCTGAGAACGAAGCGTGGGCGAAATCATTGGAAGAGGTAAAATTGGCACATCAATCGGACATCGACGAAAGTAATACTCGCGAAGCAACGCTTTTAAGCAAAATCCAAGCCTTTAACGACTAAATCAGCGCCGAGCGATCGGCGAATGCACTCGAGAAGGAAAAATTAAGCGCAAGTCACCGAGACTTTATTTCAAATCTACGAAAAGATCACAGAAATTACGTGGAGAACATGAAAGCTATTCACCGCGATACCATCGAAGAGGAGCGCTTAAACACGACGTCCGCGAATGCGAACTCCGAAAAATGGAAACGCAAATACAATGCGCGAGAATCTAGAGAGTGCGACGTGCTCAAGATTCGGGCGCTCGAGACGCAGCTTTCCAAAGCGACGGCAGACTACCTCGAATCCGAGAAAAAGCGGAAAGCCATGCAGGAAGAAGTGCTCAAGCGCGAGATTAGTTGCGCAAAAGGTATAAGTTTTGACATCCCGACGCTTCGTACGAAGGAAGGTATCGTCACGATTGACAGATCGAAGATGAAAGTACAATTTTAATCATACGCTGACACGCAAATTCACACCCTTGTCCCTTTCACTCTCTTCCTCTTTATTAGTGACTCGGTGAGAGAGTGAGTTTTTACATATTGACTCGATTCTGACTTGACAATTCGCCATATTAGCCTATTTCCATCTTTTCGGAGCGCACTTTGCGCTCTGTCCAACACAATATTCGTGTTGATGTTTGGGTCTTTCCAAGACAAATCTGATAGTCGCTCGCTAATATAATAAATAATGGACCTGAATAAGTGATAATGAGAGCGCGCGATGAAAACTGCAAAATTGAAAAAAGCGAACAAAACGAAAATTGAACGCACACAACGCACAGAATGAATTACATAGTGGCACCGATATTGGAACGGGTGCTCCGTAACTATATCGTTGGTTTGGACAGAACGTCTGTCTCGACTTCAGTGTGGTCTGGGAACGTAAACTTGGAAAATATCTGCTTAAATGCTTCAAATTTGAACAACGACTCTTCGTTGCAACTACCATTTTCCATCACGAAGGGAATGATTGGAAACTTATCGCTATCTATGGATTGGAAAACGTGGTATGCACGTAGGCATCCGATAAATATTCGAGTGAGTGATGTTGTGATACAGTGTTCTCCGCGGGAAGAGGATGATTGGTTCCGAGCGTTTGGCACGGCGGCGTCTTTAACGGAAGCAGAAGATATCGCGAGAGAAAAGCTTCAGAAGAGTATAGACGACATCGCATCAATGCAGGAAGATCCCGCATTGATGGCTATTTGGGCACCTCTGTTTGCAAGTATGCACGTAGAGTTAGAGAACGTAACTATCATTTTCAAAGACATATCACCAAAACGAGAAAAAGAACAGACAGAAGACAGTGACGACGACGAAACGAAACATCTTTCAGAATTTTCCATATGCCTGGACTGCTTACGAATCGCGAATCCGAACGATGACGATGCAGATAGTAAATCTTCGGAAATTGCGAGCGCATTCTACAGCCAAGCGTCATCTGCTGATTTTATGGAAACGCGAGTTAAATCCATAGACGTTACCGGATTCCGCGTTGCGTTAGAGTGCGATTGTCGTACGCCGAGAGGCTGGTTTCCGGAACACCCTTTCCTTACGATTTCATCACCTGCTAAAGAGCATTCGCATGAAGGATCACCATCACCGACCCTGATACGTGTTGATAATACCACTTTGCTTCTCAGAGTTTCTCGGCGTAAGAAGAATCGTGGTTTTGCCGCTGCGATTGTCGCTGTGAACGATGACGCGATTCACCTAGCCTTAACGCCCGCTCAGCTCATCTCAATTGCCCATCTAGAATCCGCACTGAAGGTTTGGAAAAAGAGAATAGAATATGCATTTGCGAAAAGACCATTAAATAAGGATGGAAAAAATTGGAAAGAGTGGTGGCAGTATGCAAAACGTGCAGTCCTGAGAGGAAGAAGAGAGTCCAAGAAGTCAACGCCTAATCAACGCGGCCCGTCAAGAAAGAGGACAGAGGCGAAATCCAAGGACACTTCTCAGCGATTATCAGAAATAGTTAAAGACGCCATCATTGCTTCTTCGTCATCCAATACGACTGATAGTGATGATTATGATGACGATGGCTGTAGTAACGATACAGATGATGATATGGACCAAGATGATGACGCAGAATACGCCGAGGAAGAAGAAATCTTCGCTAGTCTTGGCTTCAAGTCATCTAGTACACTGACGGGCCTTCATTTGCGGCGTAGACTAAAGCGAGGTTTGGAAGCTACCGCGTCTGTAGCGACAAAACTGTCATTCACAACTATCGAACACATGCATCAACGTGGACAACGACGGCAACGGTATAAACGATCGAAGTTAAATAAACCTAGGCAAGCTGCGCGCATCAAACTGCACCAACAAATTATGGAGCACACAGATTGTGTTTTCCAAGTAGCGATACCAAAACTTTCTGTTCGACTGCACGATAATTTTGGAGCCGATAAGTGCATAGAGTTAGTATACGACAAAGTCTATGTTCGAGTCAATGAAGAGGAGACCCGTGATCCCATGGAAAGCAACAGTTCTGATCTCAAAGTTGTTTTGCAAAGTTTTTCTGCTTACGTAGTATCGGGTGATAAGATGACGGAAATTCTCCGAGGGAAGGACAACCATAAACATGCGTCAATCACTCTTGAAACGAGTGAAGGTCAAAATATAACATCTCTCGTAGTCGCTCCGTTAAATGTTGTGATTGATTCGGTATCTTTGGAGCTGATTCTACAGTTTGCGGTAAATAAAGTTCCAAAGAGCTCGCTTTTTGCAAATAGATTGAGTGCTACTCTGTTCCCGCTTTGTGAAGCCTTGAAATTGAATACGAGTTCTCGTTTGCAGACGGTTGAAGCGTTGTTGGAGGCTAAAGAATACGCTAAGAAAATGGATATTACTCTAGAAGGTTTATCGGTGTGTTTGGTGCACAATGAAACGAGAGAACCTTTACTTTGTGCTGGATTTGATAGATTAACTTCGACTTCTGGTGGTGTCGTAAGAGACGAGAACGATGAAATCAACGTCTTCGTAGGAAGAGACACGTATATGAACGACTTACTGGAATCTGCGAAAGATATTGGTGATATTGCATCGTTAAACGAATTAGAAAATTTAGTAGGAACAATGAAAAGCTCGTTTTCGGTTGACAACATGTGCATCGGGACAAACATATCCGGCGACAAGACCTTCATCTTGAATGGTTGGAGCGCAGCAATTATTTCCGAGAAAAATACGGTAAATCGTACCCAGCGACTTGCAGTTCAGCGCTTTGACCCCATCTCTTTAGCTTTTTTACCTTCAGATGTTAAGAGTCTCGCCATGCTATTTGATATTTTTTCACGCATGCAGGTGAACAAAATGGATGTATCCAACTGGCGTTCGGACAAACTGTTCAAAGTTTCTGCGATGATTGCGCCTCCGATTACACTGGACGCCAGGGTATCTTTGCCTGATATTAACTTAGAAATTCTCGATGTGAACGGTAATGGTAAATATATTGACGAGGAGCCCGACTTTTGGTTACGGGTCAAAGTGAAGGGTCTCGCTTTTGATGCAGCTTCTACAACCATAAAGGAAGAGCCGATAGCTTGGTCCACAGTGAAAATCGATTCAGTTTCGGTACTTTGTGAAAGTAACACTATGGCAGCATCTGTTTTAAATATTTCAATATCGAGAGCAGAACGCAGAGATGAAAATGTATACGTCCATGCAGATATCGGTGGTATTGAGGTTGATGCATCTCTTTATGACTGCGTTGCTATGATTCGAAAATTCAGTTCAGCAACGACAGAAACTCAAAGTGATTCGAATCCGGAAAGTTTTTCTTTGCAATCACAGCACGCTCCGTCACCACATGCGTTGGAGGCACCCAACATGCGATGGAGCGATTTGCCAACGCGACGTGTATTGCTTATTGACGATGTTCCTCCATGCGTGGACTATGTTGCAAGAGCAGTTTTGGAGGTTACTGATTCGAAGTCAATCGTCACAGGCAAACTCGAACGAATCTCGGTGGTGAGTTCGCTTTTTGAGCACAAAAATGCTGGAACTATCTCTATGAATATCCCAGGCGGTGTTGAACTAAGAACTGTTCCCGTTTCGATTACGAGTGAAGCATATGTGAAGATGAACGAAATCAATTTGGCTTTCACGACAGAGGATGGATACCATCAGTCGGCTTCTATTTCCAGAGTGAATGTAATGGCCTCCGCTGACTTTAGAACATTTTCAGGACAATGGTCTGTAACCGTACCTTGGCAATTTGAAGCAATGAGTAATGTGATAATTGCCGACTTTGATGCGTCGGTGGATCTTTCGACCGGAGTAGATGTTGTCATCGATGAATTTTACGTATGCGCCGGTAAAAGTAAATACGGCGCGCAAGAAGCTATTCGAATGTTGAGAACATCGAGTCGATTACTGGAGGTAAAATCGATCCATATCGAAAGACGACAGGATCCCGATGATTTAGAAGTCAACGTCGCGCATATTGACGCTCGCTTGACATCGACCCATATCAGTATCGTAGATTCGTTCATCAAGAACGTCGTCTCAGAGCTTGATAGGGTTTGTAGACGAGGAGTGGTGCTTCCCTCCGCCGACAAAGATCGTCCACTCTCATCTCTATCATCGGCATCTTCTTCATCTTTGATATCAGAGCGCAGTATGGAAACGAACCCGAGCAGAACCGAAAATGGCGACGGAGACAATACGAACTTTGTCAAAAATCTGCCCGATTCTACTAAACTTGGTATCCGTCGCATTAGCGTGCGTATCGATGATGATCGATACAGTATGGAGCACCCGGTTCCGGTCTCTTTCGCTTCTTTAACGAACACGTACGTGGATTGCACAAAGAGAAGCAAAGATTCCCTAGAAGCAAATCATATCAACCATACGATGAAAGAAAATCAAGTCATTCCACTTTCTTTATCAGTATCTTTCCAGGTCTGCGGGGGCACATATGACACGTTGAAACGCAACTGGGAATTTGCCTTGGAGCCAGTTGCATTGAAAAGTTCTGTGGAAACTGGAAACAAATCGTTCATCCTAACAACTTCTTCCATTGATTTTGTAGTTCGAAAAACGATACTTGAGTCATTAGCAGTTTCCAATGCCATAGTAAATTGTGACAGTTTGAGATCTGCTTCCCGAGCGCGAGATACCCGCGCGGTTGAGCCCTTTCAGTGCTTCTGGCTGAAGAATTCTTCCGGAGTAGATCTTAGCTACGAATTTTTGACAAACATGGACACTTCATTGGGCGGAACATGCATCTCGAACGGAGAGGTTGCGGTTCGTTACGGAGATTCGTGGAAAGATGATGCATCTGAATACCTAGAGAGACTGGGAGATGGCGACTTATCTTTGCTTGCGCCGCCATTGGGAATGAGCAACGAATACGGATATGAGCGTTCTGGATTGTCATTCTTTCGCTTACCGACTGTTATTGGCTTGAAGATTCGTCTGACCAATGCCCCAGAATCGCGACATTATCTATCATTGGCTGATTTGGAATCTAAAGCCCGGAAATGCGAAGCGTTGCCAAAATCGGTCTGGGGTGGCGCAGAGGGAGACTCATGTTCGTTAGTAGCGGAGATTCGATGTCGCGAAAACGCAGTTGAGCAAAGAGAGGTGGTATTGCGTTCGAATGTTGTTGTTCAGAATTCAACGTTAAAGCCAGTGGTGTTATCTTTCGCCGGAAAATCGACGTTTGGCCCAATTGAGGCTGGAGAGTATAAATACCTTCCATTATCGCTTGCCAGCTTAGATTCGTTCGTTTGGAAATTTGAGGGCGAAGGGGCATTCTCCTTACTGCCAAGTGATAAAATCTCACTTCATTCCGTCGATTCATTCATACCAGTAAATGCGAGGCGATGCGCGATTGTGATATCTTCCGACGAAGAATCTGTCACACGGACAATTGCTTTTGTGGCGCCCTTAGAGCTGAGAAATCATCTACCGGTCCCAATAAAGGCAAGTTTCTTATCTGGAAATCGGAAGTTTTCTTCTTTTGTTGTTGCTCCTCGATCGACAGCGATTATAGAAGAGTCTGAAGATGTCTTGGACGCAGCTACTTTATCGTTTGTTCCCTTGGGATACGTCTGTGCGAGAAGTTCCATATACATCCCCACGTTTTCAAACTTGTCACGACGACAAAATCCTCTCAAAGTATTCAGACATATGTCTCCGTCTATTCGTAGAAATACTAACGATAGGAGCGACGAGGATGTGACGACTTTGGAATGCTCCGTGTACTTGGACAAAAATACGAGCTCGAGAGTAGTATCAATCGCGTGCGCTATGACGTTGACAAATTTGACGACGCAGTCGCTCACGCTTAAATACGCGGACATGAAAAGCATTACGAGCGGCAAGTACAACGATAGATTGGGCTCACTCGATGAATCAAGCGCAAACACTGTCGTGTGTCCTCCAACGCCACCATCTACAAGTGTCAATGAGATGGGAAGAATTGGAACCACGGAAAAGGCATTTGAACACACCGCTGCATCTGATTTATCTTCGAAAGCAGTGCTCTTTAATCGAATGCATTCTACGTCGTTGTCTTCTTCCGATTTAGAATCATCATTCACATCGACTCCAGTTCGAGCGAACTTGAGCGCTAGGTTCCAAACGCCTTCTCCAAATGCTTTTGGTGTATCTTCCGCAGGAGTTTCCTCACATTTATCTCGATTTTCATCTGATTCTGCACCTTATGCCTTACCTTCGTCATCCTCCGGAGGCAGGATTTTGGCAATGAAGAACAGTACGCAATATCCGAGAATACTTGGCGATTCGCGACGGCATCGGAGAGACAGCGGCTTTGGTCTATTCACGCTAGGATGTGAAGAGTATGCGTCAGACCCGTTTGAGCTTGCGCCCGCGTCTGGGAAATTCAAAATAGTACACGTAAAACCTTATTATAGCTACGTCATCACGACAATATACGAGGATTCCGACGGGGGATGTGCTCACATTTTTGTGCGTCCGAAAGGGACGATAACAAATTCCACAGACGAAATTGTAGCATTTAAGGAATCTGATTTTGAAGAGTCAGATGGGATTATCCTCCTGCCGGGACAGACAGCGCACGTGCGAAATAAGAAACCTGCTAACAGCACGACGAAAGACAACGCCCGTGAAGATGAGAGAAAAGAAGAAGGTGCAGAAGAGAGTGAGGATGCCCCGCGTGTTCGCATACGCCCAGCATCATCTGCTCAGGAGAGATGGAATTGGTCCGATGAAATCACAGCTTCAACGGCGTGGTGTCGATGTACGAGAGCTCTCAGTTTAGACCGGACGAAAGATGACGTACATTTTTCGGTTCAGTTTAACGAGTCTGAGGAAGATGGATGCTATAATATCGATGTCATTGCAGGTAAGCATTTCGTAAATCAAGACGGCGACGATATCGACGACGACGAAGAAGAACTACCAGGTGTTAGGGAATTTTTTCAGACGTCACCTCCGCCCAAATTCGTCGTTTCTCCTCTGAAGAAGCCTTCGTCTTCATCTAAGATACCAGTCTCTCAATTGCTATCGTCGCCAGTGTCTAAGTCATCAGCGACAGCTTCATCTTCGTTATCTTGGAGAACAAAACCTTTCTTTTTGGAGAGGTTGCAAATCAAAGTTGCATCAATCGGGCTTTCTGCTCAACACGAAAAGACAGAGTTGGTGAATGGTAGAGTGCACGGCATATCAGTGATGCTGTCCGAAAATTGTAAGGATGAAGAAGAGCCCGACCCGCTCGTTCAAGGGCATCTTATTGTCGAAAGAATTGATATCTGTACATCGAGCTCGAGCGAAGAAAATGAATCATCCATTATTCTCTCCGTGCCGAATGCCGAGATGAGGACGGCGAACATCGGAGCCACTTATTTTACCGCTACAAGAAACGCGATTTCGCTTACACTAAGTGGGCGCGTATTTTCACGTCACGTTACGCGATCGGGCGCTCGCGTAGATGTTGATGTTGCACCCGTGCGCATTGATTTGCGGGAAAGTTTGCTGAAAAAAGTTCCAGGGTTTGTCGCGGTATGTGTCCAGTCGCTGGATGTCTTGGAAAAACCAAAACTAGAGACGCGACTCAAGATGGAGAGAAATAGGAAAGTGAAGAGTAAAAGCTTCAAAGCCATAGAAGATGCTGCGCTGTTTCGAATAGACAAGCTTTCTATTTCTGACGTGCCAATTGTGCTTTCCTTTACAGAATTGCCGTTTGTTCCGTTTTTGTTCTCAAAGCTAGCCGCGGTTGAACGGGCTAAAATTACTTTGAGCGGTTTCAAGAATCAGAAAGCGCTCGCCTTTCCGGACGAGGTTTTGAAAGCTTTAGAGAGACACGTAAAAAACCAAGCGGTTGGAAGAATTCGTGATTTGATAAAGCACAATGCTCTGTTAGGTGATCCCGCTCGTTTAGTGGAGTCCACTCGGCACGCTGTACATGAATTAGGCGAAGGGAATGGTTTGAAGGCTTTCGCTCGCGTTACTTCTGCTTTCGGGAGGTCTGGTTTGACAACTTTAAATCGCATCAAATCGATCGCTGACGGTTGGGTAGAAGAGTTCGATTCCTTGGAAAATGAACGACGCAGAGCAGTGCGTGACCGTCACATCATGTCATTACCATCATCATCAATCAACGTCGTCGACGGCAACGTTCTACCCACGCGCTATTCCGAGCGCGTTGTTGGCTCTGTTTGTAAAGCAGTCATGGATATTATTCAGAATCCAATCACTGGACTCGAGTGCAGAGGCTTGGTTGGTATGGCAGAAGGAAGCATATTTGGAGCGGTATCTGGCATCTCTCGGATTCTTGCGGCGTTCATCGAAGGTCCTTTGTCTTTGGCGAATACATTTTTGGGTGAATAAGAATAACAATAAGAAGTTTTTCTTTGCACGTATACATACTGGTAGTTTAGTTATAAGAATATTTTAGAAACCTTAGTACTAACAGCGAGATCAATAGTCGAGTTTTTGGGTGATGTTAGAAAATAGCGCGTTCGTGAATAATATACATGCATTAATTAGATAGATGAATTAAGCTCATTCCTCCTCTTTCGCTCGCGCGGCGGCTTTCTTCGCGGCTAATTCGATCATCCAAGCGGGCTTGGGTGCCGCCGGCGTTGATTGTTCTCTCGTCGCCTCGTCTCCCCCCTCTTCTTCCTCTCCTTTCGTATTATTCGTATTATTCTTCAACTTTAGATTCTGTAGAAACTCCTTCCCTAACGCCCCCCCGGCTTCCATGCCGGGAATTCTAACAGCACCTTTCGGTGGTTTGAACGTCGACGACGTCGAATTCTCTTCTTTTCCTTCTCCTTCTTTTTCGAGTTCACGAACCAACTGTTTCAAAGTTGAAAAGGTTGGCCGCAAACTTTGATTTGTCGTCGTTTCTGAAGAAGACTGGACGACAAAGTGCGTCTCTAATTCGTCCAGCTCTGCTCTGCTCTGCGCGATCAGCTTTGACAGAAGGGCGATTTTAGCGTCGTCTGCAGTCGTCGTTTCCATTATTACCGTGTTATGTTGTCCGCGTGTTGTGTGTGCGTGTGTGTGTGTGTGTGTGCTTATA
>Ga0209090_10000832_pt1 | contig 19584 bp, 14 predicted proteins | sample ArcticOcean_MG_C_9_FD_187432 | JGI IMG/M metagenome (GOLD analysis project Ga0209090, IMG submission 187432) | Marine microbial communities from western Arctic Ocean - ArcticOcean_MG_CB2_152 (SPAdes) (version 2) | ecosystem: Environmental > Aquatic > Marine > Oceanic | place: Arctic Ocean... | reverse complement strand
ACATCGCCGACGTGGCTGCTTTAGATGGATTAATCAATCAACTTTTGAACGCGCACGGAGAGAGCGACGATATGTTGCAAAAAGTGTGCATAGAAAACATCATGGCGTTTGACCAACAGATGTGGTTACGAATGGCCTCGAGAATCGATAACGTCAACACGGACGAAGAGAAAGACGCGATTGCAGACGTCATGTCGAAGTGCATGAAAATTATCGAAGCGACGTTGAAGAAGGCGGAAGAGACGATCGATCGGTCCTCGGAACAGTTGCAACGCATAATATCCGCGGCGGCGGATCAAACGACCATGGAGTTTGACGTGCCGCTGAAATCAGACGCGTTGAGACGCATGGAAGCGGAAATTAAGAATTGCACGGTCGATGAAGGCATGTTGAACACGACGTACGCGTGGATTCGAAAGTCAGACGAGGATAATATGGACGGAATGGTGCACATTTTGCAAAAGTTTTTACAAGTGTACGCCGCCGGGGAGTTGAACAAGAATAAGGCTCCGTTAGACGAGTTGTTGGGGTGTTCAAACACGGACGACTGGCCCGTGGTGTTTCAAAAGTTAGTCAACGAAGGTTACGGGGAAGTCGCGTTTACAAAAGAACTTCAACAAAGGATGGAAGAGGTCGTTTTAGGATTGACCAATGGCAGCTACGCGCAAAGAGTGCAGGCCGAATATTTGAAGGAAGTGGAAGAGCGTTCCAAGGAGTATTTCAAGCAAGTTTAATATTTCAAGGCTCGGTTTAGACTATATGATACACTATTAATCATCTTGTGCGCGTGTTTACAATAACGTGGAAACGGTTTTTATTCTAATGCGTTCGTTTTCTAAAACTATTCTTTGTCTTCGTCTTCTTCTTTGGAAAATTTCCGTCCTTCGAGCTGTAAAAGTAGCGAGTTCACCATCACGCCGATGGAGCTCACGCCCATCACAGCACCTGCAACGCTCGGAGTGAGTGCGAGTCCGTAGGCAGGTAAAAGTGCACCGGCTGCGATGGGAATACCCACGATGTTATAGCCGAACGCCCACGCCAAATTTTGTTTGATTTTACCAAACGTCTTCGCGGACAAATCGATGGCGTCTACGACTTGCGGTAACCGATTCCCGAGAAGAACAATCGATGCAACTTCGGAAGCAGCGCCTACGCCGGAAGCCATCGCTATGCCGACATTTGCTGCGGCTAACGCAGCAGTATCATTGATTCCATCACCAACCATAGCGACACATTTACCAGATTTTTGTAAGTTTTCGACAAACTCAGCTTTTTGTTCTGGGCGGACGTTTCCGTAGACATTCTTGGGATCAATGCCAATTGATTTTGCAATCGCATCGGCGGTTTCTTGACGATCCCCGGATAGAATGATGATTTCAAAGTTCTTGTTCTTTGACCGTCGAAGTCGTTCGATTGTCATTTTGGCGTTTGATCTGAGTTTATCGCGAATCTCAAAAACTCCAGCCATTTTACCGTCAACGGAAACGCACACCGTGGTTGATCCGTTTTCGTTCGAACGTTTGAAAGCATCTTCGAGTTCAGGTGGGAACGCAGACGATTTTAACGACGATTCGACAAACTCTTTAGTACCGATGACTATCTTCTTCCCATTTACGGTTCCAAAAGCACCCAATCCCGGCTCTTGTTTGAAAGAATCCTCCGCGCACTCGTACGTTTTGTTGCCGTTCTGTGATGCTCTTTTATTCACCGCAACCGCTAACGGGTGCGTCGAATTTCGCTCTACCGCAGCAGCGAGGGATAAAACTTCATTCTCGCTCGTCAAATTTGACGTCGTGAGTTTTTCAACCGTTGGTTTACCCACAGTGAGGGTTCCGGTTTTATCAAAAACGATGACGTCCAAGTCGTTTGCTCTTTCTAAAACATCTCCACCTCGAATCAAAAGACCATTGCGCGCACCTAACGCCGTTCCAACTAAAACTGCAGTCGGAGTAGCGAGTCCTAAAGCACATGGACAGGCAACTACTAGCACGGAAGCCGCTAGTTGCGCTGCAATCAGTACTGGGGCGTTCACAGTTGCCGCAGACGCTCCCAACGCTGCCGCAACTGACGGGAAAATTTTCGTTCCAATTGTAGACCAAAACGCAAACGTTGCCGCAGATGTTGCCATGACTCCGTACGTGAAAACACCAGAGATATCATCGGCAAGTCTTTGAACAGGAGCTTGTCTGTTTTGAGCGGATTCAACCATACGCACAATGCCAGCGACTGTCGTCTCGGACCCAGACTTTGATACTTCAACCGTTAGGACGCCGTCACAATTAATCGTTCCGGCAGATACTAGATCGCCTTTCCTCTTGGCCTTGGGGATTGGTTCACCAGTAAGCGCGGCTTCATCGACAGAGGATGTGCCATTTACGATGACTCCATCGACTGGAATTTTGTCCCCGGGTAAGATTAAAATTTTATCAGTTGGTTTGATCGCCTCCACGGATATCATTTTCGAAAGGGGAGATTTCGAAGAAGAGGACGACTCTGAGACCAGTAATCGACAGGTGGAAGGTACTAAATTCATCAAATCGCTCATATCGCTCGAGGCTTTTAACTTTGCTCGGTCTTCTACGGCTCGACCGAGAAGAACAAACGCCAACAACATGACCGGCTCTTCGAAGAATGTCGGCCACATAAGTTTTGGAACTAACGCTGCCACCGAGGACATTCCAAAAGAAGCGATCGCACCCATGCTGACCAAAGAATTCATGTTCGGCCCTCCTCTTCTAAATGCGTTGAAACCATCTGTCAAAATATCGCGTCCAGGTCCAACCATCGCAAAGAGCGATAATGCTACGTGCGTTTGCGTTTTACACAAAAATCCAAGAGAGTGGATCTTCAAATAGTGCGCGGCGTGTCCTAAAATACACACAGATGCTAAACCCCACGCCAAAGCAACTTTCTTCGTCGACTCTCGTATGCGTTTGATGCGTTCTTCTCGCTTCTCTTTCGCTCTTTGCATGCCTTGATCGTATTCACCGCTAGATTCGTCCGAAGAGGAATTATCTCTCAATGTCGTAGGGAAACCAGACGCCGTGACTAATTCGGCGAGTTTATCGCCTTCGATTTTTGCTTTATTCTTAATTGATGCGATCATTATCTGTACGCCTACGTCTCCGTTTACAACTTCCACCAATGCTGCGGCAGAAGACGACGAGGAAGAATCAGGCGCATTTCTTACTCCTGCGCTTCTCGCCTCCTGCAAATCCTTCTCGTCCAGTCTCACCGCAATTCTCACCACGGCGCTTTCGTTCGCTAAGTTTACGTTTGCGCTTTGCACAGACGCGACGTTTTCTAAAACTTTTCTCACGTTTGCCGCGCATCCACCGCAGTGCATCCCTCTCACGTCCAACACCAGCACTTCCGGATATTCTTGCAAAGCCGTCCCTCTTCCTCCTCCCGACGACGACGACGACGACTCTAAGATTTTCCCATACATATCCGTAAAGTCCGTGCTATTCCCTCCGCCTCCGCCGCCTCCACCACCGCCGCCTCCCGCGTTTGGTTTCACAAAGTTCCTCCCGCCACCACCGCCTAAAGTCGCCGCGCACAAAGCCCCACTCGAGGCGACCAATCCTCCCACCCCTAAAGCTCTCTTCATAGGCGAGTTGAACAACTTTGCATTATTCGAGTCTCGTCTGGATTTCGCGTCGTCGCACTTGTCGCACTTGGCGCACCGAGTTGGCATCAATCCTTTCATCCGGTGATATTTTCCTCCCGTCGATATCCTCGAATACGCGTTGGTGGTGGTTAATATTCTCGTCGTCGTCGTCGTTTTTGTTGTTGTTGTCCTCGTGGTGGATAATTCATCAGACTTTGAAGAGGAGGACGAAGAGGAGGACGAAGAACACGTTGATGACGTTCTTCGACGATGATGCGGGGCTCCGTTCTTTCGTCTCCTCGTTCTCTCCTTAAACGATGAAGGAGTCGACGAAGAAGACGGCGAAGAAACGACGATCATGATGTGCGTGTGTAGTCTGTATGTAGAATGAATAGTCTTGTATGTAGAAGAGCACTCTTCTCTTTTTCTGAGGAGGAATGAATATGAATTTCCCCGCATTTTCCCCGCACAAAAGAGAACAACAACACACATCCATGGCGGCGGAAAGAAGAGAGTCGTCGGTGGAAATGACCCGAATCCTTCCTCGGAAAGGAGAAGTAGAAGAAGAAGAGTTATTCGACGTGGAGAAAGAGTTAGGGAGAGACGTGAAATCTGTGTTTAAGATACTCGACGACGGAAAAGAGAAAAGTACGAATACTAAATTCGTCACCGCGGAGGAACTCGAACGTTTGAGGAAAGAGAGAGGGGGAAAAGAAGAGGACTTAGAAAAAGAACCGGTGAAACCTCTGTGGCAAATTCTCCAAGAGCAAAGAGATGTGAAAGAGGAAAAGTTTCAGGAAGGATGGAAAACGATGAAGGAAGGGAAGAACCGGCCGTTGGAGGAGGACGAGATTGAGTTCTTAGACGAAGTGGAAGAGCAGAAGAGAGAGAACGAAAAAAGAAAGCGAGAGGAGGAGAAGGAGCTGAGCAAACAGTTTAAACTGGCGAAAGCGAGAAGTAACAAACTGAATTCCAAAACCGCTACCGCCGCGGAGGAGAGCGAGGAGAAAAAGAAGAGAGAGAGTGGTGGGAGAGATGATGGTGTGGGTGTCGACGACGACGGCGACTTTGCGGCGAAGAAAGCGAAGAACACAAACGCGAAGAAGAAACTTCTCAAAGTGGCAAAGAAGAAGACGACCACCCCACAACCAGTGAGAACTGAGAAAGAAGTAGGAAACAACAACAATAACAAGTCTTCGTTAGGACTTTTAGGCGGCTATAGCAGCAGTAGCGAATAGAATTACATTTTATTTAGAGATGACAAACAGTCAGTCCTATGTATATTTTATTATTAGTCTTCCCAACCGTCTTCGTCGATTTCTTCCAGCGCGTCCATCAACGCATTTCTGTAATACTCCTCCTCTCGCGACGAACTTCGCATTTTGATCGCCGAGAATAGCACGCATCCGCTCTCTTCCTCCGTGAACGAACACATCGCGCCATTTGCAGCGAATAGAGCTTTGATGGTGTTTTGTAAACGAGCGTCAACGCCTTTCGCGGAGCCGCAACATTCAGACTCTCGAGACATCAAATCGCAAATTTCCTCCACAAAGTCGCTCATTTTTGTCGCCTCACTGTGGATTAGTTCTTCTAAATCTTCACATATCCAAATTGTGGGCGTTTCCTCGCGGAAACCTTCTTTCCTCAGCGCGTCTTCGAGGTACGTTTTCTTATCCAAACTCTTCCTCTCGACATTCATAAAATCGAAATCGACTCGTCTCAGCGAGCTCCCTCTGGTTACTTTCGCGTTCATCAACTTCATCCTCGGCGTTAAATACTCGTTGCACTCTTTCGGTTGCACGTCAAAAATCGCCGTGCCTCTGGGCCAATCCCGTACCCTCAGCGTTCTCGTGTCTAAACCGAGGAAGGAGATGTTTACTATTTGTCGAGCGATGCCCATGGTTTCCGAGCCAGGAGGCTCTCGTTTCCGCATCAACGTAAACAGTCTGCTCAAAACGAGCGCGTCCAAGGCGAATGACGTGGCTAAAAGTGATGACGAAGAAGAAACTTTTCCTTTTCCTTTTCCTTTGTCTTCTTCTTCTTCTTCTTCTTCTTCTGTTTGGTTTCCTGTTGACCAACTCGACGCTTCCACCAAAGTTCTCGCGTACTCGTCCAACCTCGTCACGTTCTCTCCCTCCTTTTCCTCCTCCTCTGATTTCTTCCTCATCAACGAGCGCATCGCTCGTTGCACGACTTCTTCCTCCTCCAAACTTCTACTACTACTACTCATCATCGCGGGGGTCGAAGTCGTCGTCGAAGTCTTCTCCTCGTCTTCATTAACTTCCGACGAAAAAGCCACTTCATCGCGGCAGTACCCGCACCACAGCCGACGCAATCGCCGCCGCTCAAAGGTGGTCCTTAAACTTCTTCGTCGCGACGACGATGATGATATCGTGGAAGCAGTAGTCGTTGTTTTTGCAAACCCAATCGTCGTTCTCGTTGACGTCATCATCATCATCATATATATACTGTAAGGGAAAGTCCTCTTCTCTTCCCAAACACAAAAAAGAAGACCAACAAGGAAAGCAAAAGAGAGCGACGAGAAATGAGCACTTTTATGCCACATGGTGCAAACAACAACGAGAAGCTGACAAGAGAAAATCATCAAAGAGACAAAAAAAGAAAATTTAGGTCTCCCAGTCGGTCATGACTTTTTTCTCGATTTGTTCAAAGAACCTCTTTCATCTTTTTCCTGCCAAAAGGTGACACAAAAAAACATCTAGAGTTAAGATAGAAAAAAATGTTGTCATCGTCATCGATACCACCGACGAGAGCGACGGCGAGAGCACGAACGCGAACGAAAAGAAGAAGACAAAGAGGGAGAGCAATCATTTCGAGAGTTTCTTCTACTTCTTTGTCTTCTTCTTCGCGTTTTAAGAAGAGCGACGACGACGAAAACAACAACATCATCATCACCACCACCACCACCTGCAGCAGCGCTTACAACAACAGTAGTTTTAATAGTAGAAGGAATAAAAGGAGTCGTCATGATAATAATACTAATATTGGATTTCTTTTCAACAGACCGCGAAGACGTGGACAAAGAACGGTGGTGGTGGTCGAAGCGGGCGGCGAACAAGGAGGCGACGCTCCCGTCTCCAAAGCGGCGGAGAAAGTCAACCGTGGCTTGGAAAAGTTTGAAGCAAAACAGTACCAAGATGCGGCGGATTCTTTCACGGACGCTTTGAAGTTGAACCCGAACGAAGAAGAGTCTCGAGCGAGTCACTACAATCGAGCGTGCGCGTACGTAAAGATGCATAAATACGAGCAAGCGAAAGACGATTTGATGGTCGCGTTGGAAAAGTTTGACTTGGACTTCCGAGTGTTGCAACGCGACGACGACTTGGCGAAGTTTCGAAATACAGAACAGTTTGAAGAAATCGACGTCGAGTACGGGGACGGGAAAGAGAAACAAGCGGCGCAGGCGAAGCTTCGAGCGGAAGCGGCGGAACCGTTTCGATTTTTGAAACTTTTCCTGTTTGGGTCGTTAGCGAGTGGAGCAGCAGTTGGTCTCTTGATTATTCTGTCGCGGTTAGTGCAAGCTGTGAAAGGCGGAGGTGGCGAGGGAGAACTCGCGGAAGATGTGCCGGATTTAATAGAAACGTTGAAAAATTTAGGCGTAAACACCACGGCGTTGGTTGTTTTGGGATTACTCTTAAAGAACGAGTTGAAAGGGCGAGATGAGACTTTGCAGGAAGCAGAAAGAGAAGAAGAACTTGGGAGATTACAAGTGCAATTGAAAAAAGACGAAGGCGCGGTTCCTTTGAACAGACTTCGGTCTTTGTATAGAGTCTTTGTGGTTGCCGGTTCTGAAGCGCACGTCTTTGAAACGATGGCAAACTTGGAAAAATTCAGAGAGAAGTTTATTCAGAATAAGATTTTGGTATGCACGGTGACAATGTTGGAGAACGATGGAAAACCAACGAGTGACGAGCCGATGGATTTGACTTTTGGGAATCGCTCGAAACGAAATAAGAAGAGCAGTTCTTCGGAGGTTGAGGTGAACGTGTTTGCCGACGCCAAGGAAAGATGGCGCATACAGGCAAAGGATCAAACGGCGTGGAGAAGATGGATCATTAATCAAGTAGAAGTAGACGGATTCGATCCGTCGGTGAGAGATGTGTTTTTTGCGGTGGCTAAGAATGGGACGTTGTGGAAATCTGGCGCTGGTGTTCCTAACTGGATGAAGCTGTTGGAGGAACTTCCCGAGGAAGGTTCGGTCCAAGCAAGTGTTACAGGTATTTGATAGAATATTATTCCATGGTTAGTTTTTAATTAAAAGCATCGAAACGGACGTGGTCTTGTTGGTATCTCGTTTTCTCCTCCGTTTTCAACTCCCTCCGGGGATTTAAACGGTGAATGCTCGTATAGTTCGTCGCCAACGATGCTGTGAATAAACGCTCGCATTTTGCTTACTTTTGTGTATACGCCATATTTATTTTCCAAGGCACAGCCTTCGCCCCAGCTTACGATGCCGACTTGGGCGAGCGTACGCGCATTTAATAACGGCCCGCCCGAATCTCCTTGACAAGCATCTGTGCCTCCAGACTTATATCCCGCGCAAATCATGGAGGATGAAATTGGATTCCCGTATGGCCATCCCGGATAGGAATCGCTATGCTCGCACGTCTCTTCGGAGACGAGCGGAACAGTCGCGTTATTCAAATGTTCAGTTAAGAAACCGCTCGAGTCTACGCCAAACCCAACGACGTAGCACATCTCGTTCTCGTCGTAAACAGTTTTGTATTCGTCTTCGTCTACTTCTTCGGCACCCCACGCGAGTCGAACGGGTTGTACGTCGAATATTTCACTCGCCGGTCTTACCAGACGAAGCACAGTGCAATCTTGATCAAAGTTTATCCCATTGAAATCCGGATTTCCGTGCGCTTCGGCAATTTCAATAAACTTAAGTTCCTGACCTTCTCCTCCTTGATCGAGCTGAACTGAGTTTACCAGTACCTCCATCTTATCGTAAAAGTTTCGCGTGTTCGAAACGAGTCCATCAGAAAAGAAACAGTGCGATGCCGTCAAAACGTGTCGGGTGGATATGAAAGTCCCTCCACATCTAAAATCGCGAACTGTGTTACCGTTCTCATCCGTGTACGATCCAAAAATGGCAACGATAAAGGGAAACGCGGATGTTTCATACACCGGTACCCCGTTAATTATTCGATTTCTTGGAGATGATACGAGCGATGGAACGCCGTTAATGATTCTCGTTTCTCGAGGTTTTACGGTTGGCGCTCCTGAAGAGTTTGTAAATGAACGACCTCCCGCGTGAGAGAGTGTTGCAGTCGTCGCCGTCGCCGTCGTCGTCGTCGTCGTCGTCGTCGTCGCGCTTCTCGGTCCGACTTTTGTTTCAGCAGACGCGAAAAGAGAAAACAAACAAACGAAGGACGACGACGCGGAGAAGATAAAAAAGAAGAAGAATATCAAGGACGACGACGATGATTGTTTTCGTTCTATCCGTCCTCGTTGTCGTCGTCGTCGTCGTCTTTCTCGAGAAGATTCAATGCTCATTTCAATCGTGCTCATTTTACTCTCTTCTCTTTGCAACCTATGCGAGGATTTCATAAGGAACTCGCGAGAAGAAGTATCGCGTATTTTTTGCTCAACATAGGAAACACAAACTCTCTCTCAACACTTTCTTCTCCTTTCCGGATGGATGTTGGATGTTAAAATTTTTCTCCTTCTTTTTCATTTTCTGACGATGAGCGTTAACTTTGATGTACTTCTGTACTTCTGTCGATGGATGGATTGATTACGGAGCACGTGTGCGTGTTCATCTCGTTCGGTCACACAATCTTAGAAACATATGTTTCACGTAAATATATACGAAAACACATTCGCCGTTTGTGGCCTGCGCGCATTCTATTTTCTATTCTCAATCGTTTTTATGTACACAATTTTTTGATCAATATCTGCTCTCGTCTCTTCAAAAGAACGCTTCGAGAACTTTATTCAAACTTCCGAGTATGGGATTCGTATTATTTTTTTTATCTGCGCTCCCTGGGCGGCTTGATGTATTTGACACCAATTCTCGACCCTGATCGGCGTCGAAGTCTCCGGTACCCGGAAAGCTCTCCGGGGAGTCCTCCACCCCTAAACTCGGCATTATCGCATCCATTTTGTTGATAATCTCCGCAAACGAGGGTCTCACGTTTGGATCTTTGAGCCAACATTTTTCGGTCAACTTTACTAAACGTTTCGAATCTCGCGAGTCATCGTTTGAATACACTTTCGGTCTCATGTTTTGTTCCACCACTGCTCGAGCGATTTGTTGCGGCGAATAGTACGATCCCGAATACGGAGCTTTTCTATCCAGCAATTCATTCAGTAAGATGCCAAAACTGAAAACGTCGCATTTGGTATCGTACCACTTACCGGTGATAACTTCTGGAGCCATATAAATAAACGTCCCCGTACAAGCCGTGGGCGAGCTTTCGTTATCTTTCAAGGAGCTGTATCGGGCCAGTCCAAAATCTGCAATCACCGCACAGCCTTTCGCCGAGCTCTTCATGAAAATATTCGACGGTTTCAAGTCTCTGTGCATGATGAACATGTCTTCTAAGTAAGACATGCCTTTCGCGACGTCCCACGCGGCTTTTAGCCGCTTCTTATACTTGTGCGCTTTACTCTTTGTCGCGCCGCCTCCAAACAAAGCGCCGACTCCGCCCTTCTCCAAATCGCTATACAACCATTGCTTCATTGTCCCAACTAGCATCATTGGGAACATCAAACACGAATCCCCAAACGGGTTAAAATACGCCCCGAGTAAGGGAAGGACGTTTGGATGTCTCAATTTTACAGAGATTTCCGTCGATCGAACCAGCGCTTTCGCCTGCTTGGCGTTTCTCGCGCCTACGTTCTTCACCGCCACCGTAGCGCCTCCCCATTTTGCTCTATACACCGTGCCTTCGCAACCTTTCCCGATCTCATTCAACATGGTTATTTGTTTCGGATTAATCAACCACCCGGCGTACTCGCCTTCTTCGATGAGGTCGTGCACGCCTTCCCATCCTTGAGGAAGTTTCTTGTTTGAATTTTGGAAAAAATCTGGCCTCACCGCGTCGTGGCCTTGCATGGATTTCCTGGGCGTTCCAACCCTCGCGTTCTCCCTCCGAGGTGAATGACTATGATTACGATGATGACGACGTTGTTGTTCTTGCCCTCCGTGTTTTTGCATCCTTCGATCGTCATCTTTCGCGAGTAAATAGAACGCGCTCGAAGCTTCGACGTCTGATCCGTTCGACTCGGACGAAAATGATGTCGTGCCGACGCCGCTCCTCGTCGTCGTCTTCTTCAATCTTTCTTGTAATCTTTCCACCATATTCTTCAACTCGTCGTTCTCTCTCTCCAAGCTTTGACGTCGTCGACTTTCTCTGGACGTTCGTTTCATTATTATTATCGCGTTGTTGTTGTTTCTGTTGTTGTTTTTCGATGAACTCAACTGCTAAAACTTTCGTAAACACGCTCGCGTCGTTTCAAGAAAGAATCTCAACAGCAAAACCAACTATCCGGAAAAAATTAAATAATCTGATACATTTTGTTCAAATCTCTTCTTTGAGAGACGATGATGGCACGACGAAAAGACTCTCTTTCTCTCTCTGTGAAGAAGATAAGAAGACGTATGGGTGTTTCTTTCTCTCTTTCTTCTTTTTCTGCCCGAAACGCAGCGAAGCGTGTGGCCGATACAATTATTATTTTGACGCAGATAATGAAAGTTATAACCCTATTAATAGGTCCGTTTGTTTTGAGAAGATTTTTTTTTTGGTTCCGCGCCGATCCGCATAAAATGGATGAGGACGAGAGATAAAAATCAGATGATATTTCGGATATTTGATAAAAATCATCGATCGTCAAGAGGCCGTCGACCGCCGAAAAATGTTTTTTTTCTTCTTCAAATTCTTCTCTCTCTTCAAATGATGATGACTCTCTCTTCTTTCATCCATCATCATTTTCAATCGTCGGAGTTTTTGCGCAAAACCGTCGATGTACCACTTTGTACTCGTAAAATAATAAATGCACACTGATTAAGATAATGGGGAAGCGCAAACGTCCGTGGTTGATGGACAAAGACCCCGAGAACCACTTGAAAATGGAGAGTGAAAAGAAAAGAGTGAAACAGAAGGAACGCGCGGAACGGAACAGGCGGTTTCGGGAGAAGCAAAACTGCTTTGAAGAAGGCAGCGGCGGCAAGGAGGAGGAGAAAACTGTTGCGTTCGACGAGCGTACGAATTACGGCGTTGCTGCGGTGGACGAAGACGAGAACGACAGAAGATGCGAGGAGGACGACCAAAACGAGGAAGAGAAGAAAGAGCACACAAGGGAAAAAGGAGCAGCCTACGATGAGTTTGAAGCGAGGAAAGAGCTGATGCGACAGATGAAATTGACGAGACCGCCGGGGAAAAAGAAGAGCAATTTGAAGGAGCAGGTGGGAGGAGGAGGAAAAGGAGGAAGAAAAATAGACGGCGATGACGGCGACGAAGAAGAAGAAACGCTCGAAGAGGGGGAAAAAGATATCTCGGCAGCATTGTTGCCTCAAAGTCCTCTGTTATTCTTCTCCTCATCCTCTTCCTCATCGAATGGAAAAGCGATGGAAAATAGTAAAGCGGCGGTCGAACGCGCTCGAAACGACGCGACGTCAAATATTCAGCACTTTGCGAGAGTCAAACAGCTCTCGAAAGCGACGCAAACGTTTAAAAATTTAGTCGAAAATCAACGAATTAATCCGTCGGTGTATACTTATTGCGCGTTGTTAAATGCCTACGCCAACGCAGGGAGAACGAAGGATATTGAAATCATTCTCAGGCGCATGGCGAGTGAAACCAAACACAAAGAAGAAGAGAAAGGAAAAGAAGACGCAATCTTACGACCAGATTGTAAACCAAATGTGGTTGCTTTTACGATGTTATTAAAATCGTATTTGATCGAGTGCGATGTGAGAGCTGCCGTGAAGCTCGTCGAGAGTATGGCGGCGGCGTCTACGACGAGTAAAGTTGGCAGCGAAGATGGTGAGGATGATATTTCTCAATGCGCACGCGGCGTTGGAATCGACTCGAGAGCTTTGAATACGTTTTTCCGGGTTTGTTTGCGCACCGGAGACGTATCATCTGCGATTCAATGGACGGATACGAAGGTTGAGGACGTATTAGACGACACGTCAAAACTTCTCCTGGCAAAAATGTACGCGCAGTCGTTTCGTCGGGATTTGTTAAAGCGAGAGATTGAATCCATGCAAACATCCATCGACGACTGTTTGAACGGAAAAGGCGTGAAAGACGGCTTAAAGAATGGTATCAAAGAAAGACAGGCACCGACGTGTCTCTTCTGGAAGAACGGAGAGTGTCAACGCGGTAGGATGTGCAAATTTTATCACGATCCGAACGTAAAGCAAAAAGTACCGGAGAAACAAGAGATTGCGCAAAAATACGATTGTCTGGCGCAAATGTACGGCGGGTTAGCGCGTTTAGAAGCGAACGTTGCACTCACAACAACAACGACAACAGAGAAAAAGAAAAAGAGCTTCGTAAAAGCGTGTTTGAAAGCGATAAAGTCGTGCGAAAAAGCGTGCAAACAAGCTCGCGCAGCTAACGAAGGCTCGGTCCAAGGAGAAGAGGAAGCGGAAGCGGTGGAAGAGGAAGATTTAGAACTAGCGGACCCGCACCGTCGCAAACTCTTTCGTAATACGAATCGCTCGGAACTTGAGCGCGACATGGCCAGATTGAAAGACATCGTCAGCAAGGAGGACGGAGACTCTTCTTTTCCTTCTTCTTCTTCAAAAGATACAACGACAACAACCATCGATGATTGTTTTTCCAGGTGCCTTTTGTTCACCTCAAAACTTGGCGAACTGGTCAACAAGAAAGACAGCGGCAGCAGCGTTGGCGAAATGTTGTTTCAAGAACTCAAAAACTCTTTGGGTTTAGACGAAGTTTTCGTCAAAGAAGATGACGAAAAGAAGCGCAAGGACAAACTCAGAAAACGCTTGAAGAAGACAATCGATTCGAAGACTGGACAGATAAACTTTAAGAAGCTCTTCCACGGCGTGCAAAAGGAAGCAAAAGAGGAAAACGAGATAAGCCTCGAAGTTGCCGCTGGAAACGGCGAATGGGCTTTAGCTCAAGCCGCCGCGAGCTCGTCGCCTTCATCGAACAAGAACAAAAAAGTCTGGATCGCGAGCGAGTTGCGCCGCGACCGTTCTTGCGATATCTTCAACAGAATTTGCGTTTCAAAACTTCGAAACATCGCGGTCGTTTCCGGAGATGCGTTTCGTTTACTCAATGAAAGCATTCCTCCGAATTCATTGCGTCGAATCTTTATAAATTTCCCAGAACCGCCGCATCACTCCGGAGACGAAAAGTCAAGAAACGATAAAGCGTTGTTGAATAAAGATTTTTTCGTCGCCGCACACAAAGCGTTGAAGAAGAAGGACAAAAACGGTGATGGTGGAGGAGGACTAACGATTTATTCTGACAACGAAAGGTACATGCACACCTTAGCAAAGATGATATCTGGGCTCACCGTCGATGATGACAATATAGCGTTTGAAAGCGAGAAAAGTTACGGAGCCGACGAGTCGAGCGATACGATTGAAGCGTCGTTTGAAAACGTAGAAGGCGTTCGATTATACACCGGGTCGGCTCCAGGCAAAGGCTCTGGATTTGAAAAGTACGAAGAAAGTTTCTTCGACCGGTTTTGGCAAGCCGGGAGTCGAATCGAACGGTATTTCATGGTGTTTTCGAAACGCTAATAAAAAAAATTAGATAGAGCGAGAAGTGTTGCGTTAGCACGCAGTAGTAGTAGTGTAGCTAGCACCTGTACAGTTGTACAATTGAAGGAGCAATTTGTAGTTTAATAGTTAAGAACAGTAAAGTTACACGTGAAAACAGATCACACAGTGCAAGAAATTCAATAACAAGGGTAAGGTAAGTAAAAGGAGGACGATACACGAGGAACTACCACAACCACCAATTAGCTTCTCTTACAGCCGCACTGGGAACAGAAATTTGCACTCATGCGATTGAATACAGCGCCGCATTGCTGACAATACGAAACTTCTTCGCCGTTATTCACAGCAGTATTAGTAGCAGCAGCAGCGTTACCTTCGTCGGCTAACCTTCGCTGCCGTTCCATGGAAATGGCGCCGCTCGCCTCCGCGCTCATCGAAACCATCGGCGCGTCTCTCGGGTCGATCACTTTGATAGTAAACATCAAAATCGTCCTCTCATCTCCGTCGCTCCCAACCGACTCGTGTCGAAACTCCGGAGCGCACGAAATATCCACGACTCTTCCCAACGGCGTGGATTCTGGCGGATTTTTTTCCGTGTCCGCCAAAAACATTCTCGCGAACGTCACCGCGCTCACCGTCTTACTCACCGCCTCCGCGCCACACGCTCGGATAGAGACCGAGTACCCCTCGCGAATCTTCCCGGCGATTGCCCCAGCCACTTGGCTCGGCACCGAGTTTGCCCCGCACGTCAAACTCACGTCCGTTTCCTCGTCCTCCATCTGCATGTTCCCGTTCCCTTCTTCTTTCCACGTCTGCAAAAGAATCGCCGAGAATCGTTTGGCGGCCCCCTCTCGAAACGTCGGATACAAACGCAAATCCACGTTTTCTTCCTTCAATTTCCTCCTCGCGATGGCCATCGCTTTCACCGCCGTGTTCACGTTCGCCGGCCCGAGCGCTAAAATCAGCGGCGCTTCTCCGTGTTCGCACACGAAACCAATCGAAGTGGCCAATTTATTCGTCTGCGTGTTTTGGGAGACTTTTAACACTCTTTCGCCCGGCGGTGCTCGAGCGATGTCTTCGACCGTTTGGCCCTCGCGGTGGTGGATCCCGTGCGGGGTTGGCGTGTTGTTGGTGGCGTTCATGTTGAAGTGATGATGCAGTGGTGTGTAGGCGGATGATGAGATGAGAGAGGTGGAAAAGAGTGAGGGCAATTACATGTCAGAGAGACCGATCGGGAACGAAGACAGAACAGAGCAATCAATTAATCAAAAGGTCAGAGGAGACCACTCGTTCCTTCTTGAGTTGAGGAGGAGGAGGAAAAAAGCAAAAAAAAAAGTGCTCTTTAGTATACACGAGGTGTTTATGCTGCTACTACTACTACACTACTCTGATGATCGTTGAAAGCTCTTTCGGCTCTTCTCAGAGAGTGGTGACGCGCGGCTCTATTCTACTGTTGTACATTTTTCTCCCTCGCTTTTCTCCTTTTGCTTCTTTTTCTTCTTCTTCTCCTCTTGGGCGAGTTTTAAGCGTTTCCGCTGTCGCTCTTGGAACTGTTTGATTTCTTCGCTCGTGTGCTCTCGGGCGGTTCCGTTTCTCATCGCGCGAACGTGGCGCATGAGCCAACTTTCGGTGACCGTGATTGCGTCGTCGGGATACTCTTCTTCTTCTTCTTCTTCTTCTTCTTCATCGTCCTCGCTCTTCTTCTTCCCCTTCTTTGATGGTTTACTTGCGGTGGCAGCGGCGGCGGCGACGGCAGCGACGGCAGAAGGTGCATTCGCAGAGGTAGTATTCATTTTTTCTAATCTCAAGAGTTCTATCGCTTGCATGCTTCCGTGCGCGCACATGATGTGCGTGACGCGCGACGATTTTCTGTTCACGACTTCGGCGCCGAGTTCTCGGAGCCTTTGCTCGACGTGTTTTCGATTCTTGAATTGCTTAAACTCGCCGTTACGAACGACACAGACGCACCCGAGAGGAAAAGGTTCTAACACTTCACGGGAGTTGGAGTGGTGATTGATTCCTTTCATGGGACTGTTGCTCTCTTTGGACAAATCGATGATGATGTGTTCTTTTTCTTTTTTCTCTTCTTCTTCTTCTCCTCCACCGTTGTTCTCTTCTCGTTTGCTTCTCTTCTTCTCGTTCTTCGAGGAGGCGAGTCTTTCCAACTCTCTTTGTTGTGTGCGCACGTCAATCTTAACGTTCGGCAACGCCGCGCGTATCGAAGGATCGATGATTTCAACGTCATCTTCGTCGTCAGAACTTAAACAAATAATTGTGTCGTCGCTGTTATTATTCGTCGTCGCGTTGTTGTTTGTCTTAGACTTTGAAAAGTAGTGATGAAGTTTGCCTTTATTCGCGGATAAATCCACCCACTGTTCGAACCGTTTGAGTAACTTGTCGCGCTCCTTTTCTGTTTCGGCGTTCACTGTCGGCGTTATTTTCCTCGGCCTTATCCTCTCGACGAAACCTAAGAGCTCGCCGTAACTCGAGTGTTCGCTGTACGGAACGTGGTACAGTTTCGTCAATCCGTCGTTCCCTATCCACGGCTCGCAAATCAAGCATTTCGTCTCCTCGAACGTTTTCCGCATTTGCCATTTCCACGCCCATCCAGACGGCGAAAATGCAACCACGCGTTTAAAACGATGCTTTTCGGCGAGCAAGATAGCATTCATAGACACGTGCGGATCCTTCCCGCCGTGTGAAATCACGCGCACGTGTTGTTCCATAGCTTTACTCCCTGTCGGATCATCCGGTTCGCCTTGAAAGCACGTAAAGCAGTTGTCGTCGTACCACTCCGTCAGCGCGAGCATTTGCTTCTTTTTCAACATGACGGCGATTTTCGTATTATTATTGTTATTCATATTGTTGTCCTCGAAGAATGTGCGCACCGCATCCCCGATGGCTTTAAACGCCTTCTCTTTTCCGACGCTATACGCGCTGCACGTGAACAGCGTCTTCGGCTCTTCTCTCAACGCCTCTAAAACGATTTTCTGCATGCACTCCAACGCGACTTTCTGCCTCGGAAAATCGTAATTCGGATTACAATACGTCGTATCTAAATACAACTCGTCCAAGCGTCCGTTTCTCTTCAGCGTTTCCATCAACTTTTCATTCTTTTGGACTTTGTCCTCGTCGGCGCGAAAATCACCGGTGTGTAACACCGTCCTCTTCGTCTCCTTATCGAAAAAGTACGCCATCGCCGCGCCTGGACAGTGATTGGCGTCAAAAAATGTCACCGTAAACGAAGTGCCTTCGATTTCTGTTTCCGCGTGTAACTCGCACGGGACGATGTATTCTTCCTTCACTTTGGTAATCTCTTTGATGAGATTCCCGGTAATTTTCGAGCAGTAAATGAGCTTCTTCTTCTTCTTCTTCTCATTAGTATTACCACCACCTTGACCACCAAACGCGGAACTTAATCCGATGGTATGATCTGAGTGGAAATGCGTCAACACGTACGCTTTCACGTCCGGAGATTGGAACTGAAATCCGTCCACGTTGATCCCTTTGAAGTGGTTTATTCGTTTGATGTGTCCGACTTGCGTGGCCATTACGAGAAGAGTATTATTTTAAAACTTTGTCGCGTGAAGTGATGTATAACGATGCCACGTCCGACTCCTTCTTCTTCAGTTTCTTTCGGCCTTCATGTTTTAACAGAAGAGAGAGAGAGAGAGAGAGTGAGAGAGACGTGAGTTGTGACGTGAGTGACGACGATGAAACGATGAAAACGAGGACGAAAAAACTTAATTGGAAATCCTCAGACAAAAATCTCATCACAGAACAGACTGCTGTTGTTCGTATTATTACGAAAGAGACCACGCGCACGCGGGATGACGACGACGACGACGATGAGCGTTTTAGGGGCTCGTCTTTCTCACTTTCGAAGAAGACTTCCCTCCTCTTCTTTGTCTTCTTCTTCTTCTTCTTCTCTTTCTCGAAGAATAGTGCAAAGGACGGAGAGACGCATTTTCACCAACACCACGAATAACGAACTCGCCTTTTTTGTCGACGAAGAGGAGGAGGAAGAAGAAGATTTAGAAGAAGAAGAAGACAAAGAAGAAGAAGAATCGAGGACAGGAGAGAAAGACGTTAAGTCGTCGTTATTAAAGTCGTCAATAAGAACAGCAACAACAGTAACGACCATGATTGAACCGTTCGTCTTGGGCGAAACCAAGGACATTTTAGCCGTGTATAAACCTGCAAACTTGGGTTTCCATTCGGAGTTTTCCGACGGGTTGGTAAAAAAGTTAAGAAAGATGAAGGAAAAAGACGAACATTTTTACGAGTGCGAGAACATCTACCCCGTGCACAGATTAGACAAACCGACGAGTGGAATTGTTCTCTTCGCGACGAAGAAATCTGTGGCGACGAGTTTGTCTCGCGCGTTTGAGAGTAAACGGATTGTTAAGTATTACGTAGGCGTTAGCGAGAGGAAACCGAGAAAGAAAATGGGCACCGTCACGGGAGATTTGAAAAAAGCAAGACGAGGGATGTATAAGCTGATGAGAACGATGGAAAATCCGTCCAAGACGACGTTTGTCTCACGCGGGTTTACCGCGGAGATGGAAAAGAACGCGAACAACTTGCGCTTCTTTCTTTTTAAGCCAGAGACTGGAAAGACGCATCAGTTGCGCGTGGTCGCGAAATCTCTCGGTAGTGCACTTCTAGGAGACGAGATGTACGGTACCGCTCGTAAAAGTAATAGTATCGATAGAATGTATCTGCACGCGTGCGCGGTCAGGGTGCCCAAATTAGAAGTCGTAGACGAAGACGAAGGCGGGGGAGGAAAGTACGAAACTGAGCCGTTTCAGATAGTTTGTGCACCCAAAGAGGGTGAATATTGGGGACCTGACGCGTTTCGAGAATGGTTTGAAGAAGGAATGGATCAAGAGTGCGGAACTTGGTTTGACGATATCAGCTTGTTAAGAAGCACTAATGTGGTCGCGTAATTTTTTAATTCTGAATTTTTGGGGAAGAAGGGACACGAGGGAGGAGAAATTGCTCTTCTGCGGGTAGTTGAATTAGATATATAGAACAAAGAGCAGAGCAGCGCGTTTAGTAGTACGTGTGTGTAACAATATCTTATGTACGTTTATAATGGTGAAGATAAGAATCTTCATTTTGTTCGTCTCTTTTTAAACCCACGAGGGAAAAGAGGGACGAATTTTTCTCTTTGGAGAAAACGACTTTTAACGCGCTTAACCGCCGAAGCCGTACAAAGTCTTGCCTTGTCTCTTCAACG